>LNFM01001667.1_pt1 | contig 49580 bp, 52 predicted proteins | sample 596031 | NCBI WGS metagenome assembly LNFM01 (sample SAMN04254537, study PRJNA301005) | activated carbon metagenome | isolation source: dual media filters at the Ann Arbor, Michigan drinking water treatment plant | place: USA: Ann Arbor | reverse complement strand
TGAAGCGCGCCCGAAACGGAACGGAGACCGCATGCCGCTTTACGAGCATGTTTTCATTTCGCGTCAGGACCTGTCCAACGCGCAAGCCGAAGGCCTCATCGAACACTTCTCGACCGTCCTCGCGGACAACGGCGGCAAAGTCGTTGAAAACGAGTACTGGGGCGTCAAGACGATGGCCTACAAGATCAACAAGAACCGCAAGGGCCACTACGCCCTCCTGAAATCGGACGCGCCCGCCGCTGCCGTTCAGGAGATGGAGCGCCTGATGCGTCTGCACGACGACGTCATGCGCGTTCTGACCATCAAAGTCGACAAGCACAACGAAGGCCCGTCGGTCCAGATGCAGAAGCGTGACGAGCGCGAGCGTGATGGCGACCGGGGTGACCGTGGTGGCTTCGGCGGCGAACGCCGTGAACGCCCGTCGTTCGGCGACCGTCCCGATCGTGGCGGCGACCGTGGCGAACGTCCGTCCTTCGGTGGCGGCGAACGTCCGTCGTTCGGCGCGCCGCGTCGTTGATCCATAGCTTGAAGAAAGGTCCATAAACCATGGCGAACAAACCGTTTTTCCGCCGCCGCAAGGTTTGCCCCTTCTCGGGCGACAATGCACCGGCAATCGACTACAAGGACACGCGTCTGCTGCAGCGCTACATCTCTGAGCGCGGCAAGATCGTCCCGTCCCGTATCACCGCTGTCTCGGCGAAAAAGCAGCGCGAACTGGCTCAAGCCATCAAGCGTGCCCGCTTCCTCGCCCTGCTGCCCTACGCCGTGAAATAAGGAGCACATGATATGCAAGTGATCCTTCTGGAACGCGTGGCCAAGCTTGGTCAGATGGGCGAAGTCGTCAACGTCAAGGACGGCTACGCGCGCAACTTCCTCCTGCCTCAGGGCAAGGCTCTTCGCGCCAACGACGGCAACATCAAGTCGTTCGAAGCCAAGAAAGCCCAGCTTGAAGCGACCAACCTCGAAACCCGCAAAGAAGCTGCCGCCGTTGGCGAAAAGCTTGACGGTCAGATGTTCGTCGTGATCCGCTCGGCCTCCGACGCTGGCGCGCTTTACGGTTCCGTCACCACCCGTGACGCGGCCGATGCCGCCACCGCTGCCGGCTTTACCGTGAACCGTGGCCAGATCGTGCTCGACCGCCCGATCAAGGACCTCGGCATCCACACCGTTTCGGCAGTGCTGCACCCCGAAGTCGTGGTGAAGATCAAGCTGAACGTCGCCCGCTCGGTTGAAGAAGCCGATCTCCAGGCGTCGGGCAAGTCGATCCAGGAACTCGCCGCCGAAGCCGAAGCTGCTGCGGAATTCGAGATCGCGGAACTGTTCGATGAAATGGGCGCTGCCCAGGACGGCGAAGACCTGACCCGCGACTGATACCAGTCGACAGACCAACAGAACCGCGCGGGCAACTCGCGCGGTTTTCCTTTGTCAGCCTACTCGCGCGCTCATCAGCCGGCGCGAAGAGGCCAGAGCATCGGCGAAAATCTCGCGCACGGGATCAGCGCCTGCGGGCAACCGCCCCACCACCGCCTCCGCCCAATCCAGATACGCCAACTGCCGAGCCAAAGGCCAATGAACAGGCGGCGCGTTCCCTACCGCGCGGATGTTCGACAGCTTGTCACAGATCTTGATCAAGGCCGCCCCGTCCGACTTCTTCGGCGCATGGTCCACCTGCAACTGCTTCCGCTCGGCCTTGGGCAGCGATTTGTCATCCGTCACTTCCCCGACCAATGCCGCCACTCCGGCCCCGAAGCGCTCATTGATCTCATCCAGCGACACCCCGCAATCCTCCACCGTGTCGTGCAACCATGCTGCGATCACCTGCGCCTCGCTGCCTCCAAAGGCCGCAACCGACGCAGCGACCTCAGCCACATGGCCGATGTAGGGCTCAATGCTCGCCCCCTTTCGCGTCTGCCCCGCATGGGCGGCTTCGGCAAACTGCCGCGCCTCCTCGATACTCGTCATTAGTCCTCCTTGCAGCCGCCGGAGGCGCAATGCGGGACTACCCGCATTCACGGAGCCGGTCGGCCATTGGTTTTGGGAATGAAGGCATCGCCTTCGCACCGATCATCGCAGAGACGTGGCTGCTGTCAAACGAAAAGGGCCGCATCCTGCGATGCGGCCCTATCCCATCCCGAACCGGGAAAAATCAAAGCTCGTCGAGCGCCTCGATGGCCTTCTGCAGGTCTTCCTTCGAGATTTCCTTGTCCTTCACCTTGGACAGGCCAACGATGTGGTCGACAACCTTGTCCTCGAACAGCGGCGCGCGCAGTTGCTGCTGCATCTGCGGGTTCTTTTGCACGAATTCGAAGAACTGACGTTCCTGCCCCGGATACTGCCGCGCGGCAGCCAGAACAGCCTGCGTCATTTCGGCGTCGGTTACGGTAACCTCGGCCTTGCGGCCGATCTCTGCCAACAGCAGGCCCAGACGAACCCGACGCTCGGCCAGCGACTTGTGCTCGTCCGTCGGCTCGATGGCACCATGGTTGTGGCCGTGATCGTCGGGATGCTCTTCGTGATAAAGCTGGTGCGCGATCTGGCCGGCTTCGGCGTCCACCAGGTTCGCCGGCAGGTCGAACTTCACCATGCCGTCCAATTGGTCCAGCAGTGCGCGCTTCATCACCGACCGGGCTGCACCTTTGTATTCGGCCTCAAGGCGTTCCGAGATCTGCCCCTTCAGCGCGGCCAGATCCTCGGCCCCGTATTTCTTGGCCAGTTCGTCGTTCACTTCGGCGGGCTTTGGTTCCTTCACGGCCTTGATCGTGCAGGCAAACACCGCAGCCTTGCCGGCCAGATGCTTGGCTCCGTAGGTTTCCGGGAAGGTCACGTTGACACTCACTTCGTCGCCAACCTTGGCGCCAACAAGCTGTGCTTCAAATCCCGGAATGAACGAGTTGGAGCCCAGCACCAGCGGGTAATCGTCGCCCGAACCGCCCTCGAACAGCTCGCCGTCGACCGATCCCTTGAAGTCGATCACGACCTGATCGCCGTCCTTGGCTTTGGCCGCCTTCTTGCGGTCCTCAAAGGACTGCGCGGTCGATGCCAGGTTCGCCAGCGCCTCGTCGACCGACTTTTCGTCGGCCTTGACGACCAGACGATCCAGCTTGATCTTGCCCGCATCAATTTCCGGGATCGGCGGCAGGGCGTCATAGGTCATCTCGACCACCACGTCCTGACCTTCTTTCCAGGTCTCGCCGCCCACCATCTTCACTTCGGGCTGCATCGCCGGACGGTCGCCCGTCGCGTCGAAGTGGCCCTTCATCGCGCCATCGATCGCGTCCTGCATGGCGTCGCCCATCAGGCGCGTGCCGAACTGCTTTTTCAGGATCGCCAGCGGCACCTTGCCCTTGCGGAACCCCTTGATCTCGACGTCAGGCTGCGCTTCCAGAAGCTTTTCCTGTACCTTGGCGTCCAGTTCGGCAGCCGTCACCGTGATGGTGTAGCCGCGCTTAAGGCCGTCTTTCAGGGTCTCGGTGACCTGCATTCGGGGATATCCTTCCTCAATCTTCAGGCGCTTTCGCGCAATAGGGATAAGACGCCAAACCGGGACTTGGCGCGACTTTGCGGGCCTTCTAGCAAAGCTTGCGCAGCGACGTAAGGGGTAATTCAGTCCACCGCAAGCCGGGCCCGCAAGTCGTTCCCAAACGGCCGGCTCACAGTCTCAGTGGTGCGGGTGGAGGGACTTGAACCCCCACGCCTTGCGGCGCCAGAACCTAAATCTGGTGCGTCTGCCAATTTCGCCACACCCGCAACTCGCCAACACTACACGCACCAAAGCAAGCGCGAACGGCCGACATCGTGTCTCTAGCAAGAACCGCGCTGCGGCGCGAGAGGCGAAATGCACAGCCGCAATCCCGTCGCAACCGACATAAGATCAACGTTACTGCCTCCCACACAGGTCACAAACCCTTGTGACTCTTGGCCAAACTCCCGCCGACAACTGGCCTGCATGGGTAGCCCGTTCGCCATGCCGCAGGCCGCACTGCCAGACCATCTGCGTGGCGCCGAAGGCATTCAGTTCACGACAAGGCCCGCAAAACGAAACGGGCTGGCCACGTCAACCGCTTGATTGCCGGATCAGAACAGCTGGTGAAATCGCAATCCGGGCGGGCGGAACTGACTGGTTTTCGAGCAGATCAAGGATCAAGCTTGCCGTGCGCGTCCCGATGTCGCGCGGGAACGGGTTGATGGTGGTCAGGGTCGGCACGGAAATCCCCGCAAGCTCGTAGTCGCCAAAACCCGCGATCCACAGATTACCCGGCACCGCCACCCCGCGCCGTTGACATTCGGTCAGCGCTCCGAAAGCTGACAGATCTGATACGCAGATCACTCCTTCGGTGTCCGGCAGCGTGTCGAGCAGCCGACCCATCGCCTCGGCTCCCTCCCGCATCGAGATCGGCGGCGCTCCGACTGCAATCAATCTGGTCGCATCCATGCCATGCGACTGCATCGCCGCAATGAAACCGGCACGGCGGTCAGCGCCGCGGGCGTCACGGGTCATGTCGCCTCCGATGAACGCAATCCGACTGACGCCCTGCGCCACGAAGTGATCCACCATGCCACGCACAGCCTCGGCGTTGGAAAATCCGACAACATGGCCGATCGGAACTTCGGGCAGATCCCAGGTCTCGATTACCGGTATTCCCGCGTTCTGAAGCATTCGCCGGGCGCGGGCGGTATGGCGACCGCCGGTCACCACGATCGCCTCGGGACGACGACGCAGGAACTGCTCGATCAGCCGTTCCTCCTCGGCCATGTCATAGTCGGTATAGCCCAACAGGATCTGCAGTCCGCGCGCCTTCAACCCTTCGGACAACCCGCGCACGGTTTCGGCGAAGTTGGCGTTGTTGATCGACGGGATGGTAACGGCGATGAAATCGGACTTCTGCGACCGCAGGCTCGACGCAGTGCTGTCGAACACATAGCCGAGCTCGTCGGCAGCCTTCAAAATCGCGTCGCGCGTGATTTTGCTGACCGAACTGTCGGTCTTGAGCGCACGGCTTACCGTCATCGGCGACACGCCCGCCAAACAGGCGACATCTGTCATTGTCGGAGACTTGCGGAGTCTGGTCATGGCATTTTGGTATCGTTAACTCCGACAGGAATCCAGCATAACCGCTGCACACGGCAGCAGCCGCAGCCAGCGTCACCAGTGGCGCCAGCTTGGCCGGGTCAAGACTGCAAGGCGCGTGCCGGTAGCAGCCAGCCGTGTGCGACGGCCCCGCCCGTCGCACCTGTGCCAATCAATCCGACGGCTTCTGTCATGGTCCGGCTCCTTTCAGCTGCGCGGCTACCGTGGCAACCAGTTCAGCAATCGGCTGGTCAATGTCGACGGTCAGCGCCTCTCCCGGATCGGGCGGCTCGAGCGCGGCGAACTGGCTGTCCAGAAGGCTGGCAGGCATGTAATGACCGGTCCGTGTTGCCATCCGCCGGGCAATCAGCGCGCGGCTGCCTGAAAGATGCACAAAGCGCACCACCCCGCCTGCCCCCGCACGCAACCGGTCGCGATAGACGCGCCGAAGGGCCGAGCAGCCCACGATCACCGGCGCTTCGGTCGCCAGCACGGCCGCAAGGCGGTCAAGCCAGGGCCAACGGTCGGCATCGGTCAACGCAATTCCGGTGCGCATCATTTCGACATTGGCCGGCGGATGAAGATCATCGCCATCGCGGTAGGGAATTCCAAGCTCGGCGGCCAGCGCCTCGCCAACCGAGGATTTTCCGCATCCAGAAACGCCCATGATGACGATACGCAGCGTGGTGCCTTCGGTCATAGCGATGCCGTGATGCCGCCGTCGACATAAAGGATATGGCCGTTGACGAAACTGGCCGCGTCCGAAGCCAGAAAGATGCATGCCCCCTGCAACTCTTCGACCTTGCCCCAACGCCCCGCTGGTGTGCGTTTCTCCAGCCAGGACGAGAATGCCGGGTCCGCAACGAGTGCTGCGTTCAGCGGCGTGTCAAAGTATCCCGGCGCGATGGCATTGCAGTTCAACCCGTATTTCGCCCAATCCGTCGCCATTCCCTTGGTCAGGTTGCCAACCGCCCCCTTGGTTGCCGTGTATGGGGCAATCGACGGCCGGGCGAGCGCGGTTTGTACGCTGCCGATGTTTATGATCTTGCCACGGCCTCGCGCGATCATATGCCGCGCCACTGCCTGACCGACGTGGAATACGCTGGCAATGTTTGTCTGCAGAAGCCGCTCGAAAGCATCGGCAGGAAAATCTTCCAAGGGCGCGCGGTGCTGCATGCCAGCGTTGTTGACCAGAATGTCGATCGGATTTCCGTTGGCTTCGAACTGGTCGACTGCGGCGCGCACAGCCTCATGTTGGGTCGCGTCAAAGGCCAGAACCTCGGCCCCCGGCACTCGCTTGGCGGCCGCTGCCAGCTTGTCTTCGTCGCGCCCGTTCAGCACGACCTGCGCGCCAGCAGCAGCCAGCCCTTCGGCCAGTGCAAAGCCGATCCCTTGGGAAGACCCGGTGATCAACGCCCGTCGCCCGGTCAAATTGAAATGCTGGTACCCCAAGATCAGCTTCCTTTCAGTTTGCTCTCGACAGGACCGCCAAAGCTCGCACTTGTTATCGTTACCATGTGCCTGTCAAGCCTCCAAAGCCGCCAGGCCAGCCCGTTCTTACGCCGGTGACTTGATGCGTGCGATCGTCAGTCACGGCTCAAGAGACCTGCAATGAGAGGAACGCCCGACCGAAGCTGCATGGGTGGGCCTTTATGTTTGACGCATGTATCTGGTAACGATAACAATTATCCCACCGGGAGTCAGCCCACATGTCATTCTTCGAAATCCACGATCCGGCCTTTGCAAGGTTCGTGCTGGGCAACGCGCCCGTCAAGCGACTTGCCACCGGGTTCGACTGGGCCGAAGGTCCGGTCTGGTTCGGAGACCAACAATGCCTGCTGTTTTCGGACATCCCCGGCAACCGCATCCTGCGATGGTCAGAAGATGGGGTCACCACCTTCCGCAATCCGTCCAACTTCAGCAACGGCCACACCCGCGACCGGCAGGGGCGTCTGGTCAGTTGCGAACACAGTCTGCGCCGCGTGACGCGCACCGAATGGGACGGGACGATCACTGCCATCGCCGATACCTTTGACGGCAAGCCGTTCAACAGCCCGAATGACGTGGTCGCCTCCCGCGACGGCGCCATCTGGTTCACCGATCCCCATTACGGCATCATGACCGATTACGAAGGCTTCCGCTCCGACCCCGAACTGCCTTGCCAAGTCTACCGCGTCGACCCGTCCGGCACCGTAGAGGCGGTGATTGGCGACATGGCCTGCCCGAACGGCCTTGCCTTCAGCCCCGAAGAAGACCGGCTCTACGTAGCCGACACCGGTCGCATGTTCAGCCCCGATCCGCAAAGCATCCGCGTCTACGACATGGTGAACGGACGGCCCCGCGACGGCCGGCTGTTCCACACAATTGATCCCGGCTGCGCCGACGGTATTCGTGTTGATGCGGACGGCAACCTCTGGTCTTCGGCCGCCGACGGGGTGCATTGCATCGCACCGGACGGCCATCTGATGGGCAAGATCCTTGTGCCCGAAGTGGTATCGAACCTCTGCTTTGGCGGCCGGGCCAAGCACCGACTGTTCATCACCGCGACCACCAGCATCTATTCCGTCATCCTGAACCGAAGGGGCATCCAATGGCCGTAACTGTGCCGGAGATCGGGCTGATCGGCCTTGGTACCATGGGCGCCGCCCTTGCCCTGAACATCGCCGAAAAGGGCTATCCGATCGCCGTCTGGAACCGCACAGGCAAGGTCACAGAGGACTTTCACGCCGGTGCCGGGACGCTTTCCGCGCGCATCATCCCGACCGACACCCTGGCCGATCTGGTGGCGGCGATCCCCCCTCCCCGGGCAATCATCCTGATGGTGCCAGCAGGCGCTGCCGTCGATGAACAGCTTGCCGCCCTCGCGCCCCATCTGGGCCCGGATGACCTGGTGATAGATGCTGGCAACGCCAACTTCCATGACACCAACCGCCGAAGCGCCGCCGGCTTGCCCTTCCGTGTAATGGGCATCGGCGTTTCGGGCGGCGAGGACGGTGCGCGCCACGGCCCCGCTATCATGGCCGGCGGCGCGACAGACGATTGGGCGCGTCTGGCACCTGTTCTTCAAGCCATTGCCGCAAGGGCCGAAGATGGCACCCCCTGCGCCAGCCATGTCGGCCCGGCGGGCGCCGGGCACTTCGTCAAGGCGGTCCACAACGGCATCGAATATGCCGACATGCAGATGATTGCGGAGACCTATGGCATCATGCGTGACGGCCTGGACATGGCCGCGCCGGCCATCGGTGCCACCTTCGAACGCTGGAACACCGGAGTGCTGCGATCCTACCTGGTCGAGATTTCCGGCAAGGTTGCCCTGGCCCGCGACACCACATCCGGCGACCCGGTTCTGGACGTCATCCTCGACGCCGCCGGGCAAAAGGGCACCGGCCGCTGGACCGTGATCGAAGCACAGAACCTTGCCGCCCCGATCCCGGTGATCGAGGCCGCAGTTATGGCGCGCAATGTCTCGGCCCGGGTGACTGAGCGCGCCCGGGGCGAAACGCTTTTCGGACCGGCGCCTCAGAAGGTAGAAACGCTGGCCCCCGACGATCTCGAACATGCTCTGATCGCAGGCAAGATCCTGTGCTACGCGCAAGGCTTCGCCATGATGGCGGCCGCAGGCGCCGAATTCGACTGGGCTCTAGACCTGCCAGCCATCGCCCGGGTCTGGCGGGCGGGCTGCATCATCCGCTCGGACATGCTGAACGACATGGCCGGGGCGCTTGCCGAAGATCCCGGCCGGAATCTCATGCTGGCACCCTTCTTCGCCGACCATCTGCGCCGGTCGGTTCCCGCCTTGCGCCGCGTCGTGGCGGCTGGCGCGCTGCACGGGTTGCCTTGCCCGGCGCTCGCCTCCGGCCTCGCCTGGTTCGACATGATGCGCACCAAGCGCGGCACCGCCAACATGATCCAGGCCCAACGCGATTTTTTCGGCCTGCACGGGTATCTCCGGCTGGACGGGCTCGACCTGCCGCACGGTCCCTGGGCCGAAACCTGAGCTATCCTTGGACGGCAGAACACTGGCGCAGGCGTCAGCCGGTTTCGCCGGCTCCGGGCATTTGCCCGCCCGCCGATCGCACTCTCATCGTTGTGCAAGTAGACATCCAGTTCTGAGCCCTGCCCGATTGCCGGGCGAGCAGCCTCTCAAGCCCGGAATGGCCGGCATAGAACCCCGGCGCGTCGTGCAGAACCTCGTGGGCCAACGGATGCCCGCCGCAGCAGAAACTGACCCATCTCCGCGCGGTAATCATCGAGCGCAAGAGCCCACAGACAGGTCGATCGGGCTGTTCGTCAGATCCCAGATCTCGACCACCGGTCCCGCCGTGGCGCGCAGCAAGTCCACCGTTCCCAGCGTGTGGGTGCGGGTGCCGGGGCATAGCCTCGGCACCTTTTCTGTTTCGAGCCTGTTGGTTGTCGGTCAGCCCCGCCTCAATCCGGACCAAACCCACAGTCCCGGAAAGTGACGGCCTGCCCGGCGGTGGCGCTCTGCTGGGCGGCCAGCCCCATGGCAACCGCCCACCAGCCATCGGCAAGCGACACCTCGGGGGCCTGTTCACCTCTCACGGCGCGGGCAAAACCCTGGTGTTGGTAAAACGTCGATCCGTTGTGATCCCCGGCCGCAAGCAGCGCCGGGTCCACCGGAATTTCAAGCTCGAACGGCCCGGCGGGGTTGCGCGGGCTGACGATCACCTTCGGCACCGGGGCGGTGCCCAGATGGGCCGGCCAGAACCGGCCTGGCCCCGGAACCAGACATTCGATCTTGCCCGTCTGCCCGACAGCCGAAATCTCTTCCTGATACCGGCTCCCTTCGGCGAACATGCACAGTTCGAGCATTGCCCGCATTCCGCTTTCGAAATCCACGATGACGTAGGCGTGGTCCCAGATGTCGGATCGCTGCCCGTCGTAAACCTCGTCCAGATGGTTCACCGCCTGCCCGCCAGATGCCATGACGCGCACCGGATTGCAGCCCGCCACCAGCCGCATCAGGTCGAAGAAATGACAGCATTTTTCGACCAGCGTCCCACCAGAATTGCGGTTGAACCGGTTCCAGTCGCCAACCTTCTGGAGGAACGGAAAGCGATGCTCACGGATCGTCAGCATCCGCACCCCACCCGTCGCAACACTGGCCTCGCGCAGCAGGTGCGCCACCGGCGGCATGTAACGATACTCCATCGCCACCCAGATCGGCGCCGGATAGGCGGCGCGCAAGGCCGCCAGACGCGGGGCGTCGGCGGGATCGGTAAACAGCGGCTTCTCGCAAAGGACTGGCAGCGGGCGGATCGCCGCGATTTCCTCAAGCTGCCGCAGATGCAGAAAGTTGGGGCTAGTGATCAGCAGGCAGTTGACCTCAGTCACCGCCAGAACCTCGGCAACCGACCCGACCATTCGCGCGCCCGTGGCAAGTGCCGATGCTGCCGCGCGCATTCCCGCGTCAGGCTCATAGATCGCGGCCACCGACGCGCCGTCCAGAAGGGCAATGTTGCGAAGATGCTCCTGCCCCATCATTCCACAGCCGATGATTCCGTATCGCAGCATCCGTTTTCCGTCCTATTTCAGGCGCGCGACGTAGCGCACGGTTTCAGGGTCATACCAGGTCAGTGAGGCTTCAACCGATCGGCCGTCCTGCGCCCAGCTGACCCGGGTGATCAAGGGCAGCGGCGTGCCCGGGCGATGCGGAAAATCAGCTGGTGTCCAGTCCGGCAACGGGCCCTGCCCGATGCTGTCCTCGGCCCGTGCGATCCAGATTCCAAGACGCTGGCGATAGTAGAGGTAAAGCGACTCCGACAACTCGCTTGGCGCGATCCTGTCAGCCTCTGCGGCATCCAGCCAGATCTCCTCCAGCGCCGCCACCTGACCGGAAAGAAAGCGCAGCCGCCGAATCCGGTGTCCCTCCGCATGAACCCCAAACGGCGGCAGCGCAGCACTTTTCACGCAACGATCCACCGACAAGACCCGCGCGGTTGGCAGCCCGCCCCCTTGCACGCGCTCAAGCCGGAACAGCGCATAGACTGAGGCCGCCTCCGCCTTGGCCCGCACATAATTGCCCGACCCTTGCACGCGGTCCAGAAGGCCCTTTTCCGTCAATGATTTCAGCGCCTGCCGCAAGGTTCCGACCGCGATGCCAAGTTCTGCCGCCATCTCCCGCTCGGGCGGCAGCCGCTCACCGTCAATCAGCCGCCCCGCAGCAATATCGCGGATCAAAAGCTCGGCGATCTGCTGGTAAAGCGGCAGCGAACCGGGGTGAGCCATCACGTCGCCTCGCGAATTGATATAAGATTGATCTACATCAAAGCGGATGCTACGCAAGAGAAAAGCAACAGCGGGAGTCCACAGAATCATGTCGGTCGTTCCGATCACCTCGCCCGACCTCGATGCCTGCGAAGTCAGCTGGTTCGCGGCACTCTGCTCTGATGACTACCAGTTTCTCGGTGTGCCAGACGGTGATCTGCGATCAAGCTGGGACCACTGCTCCTCCATCGTCAAGCGGGCCGAAAGCCACGGGTTTCGCAACATCCTGTGTCCGTCCTCCTATCAGGTCGGCCAGGATACCCTCAGCTTCGTTGCCGGCTGCGCGCCGATCACCGACCGCATCAATTTCCTTGCCGCCATCCGTTGCGGCGAAATGCAGCCGGTGATGCTGGCCCGCACCGTGGCCACGCTGGATCACATGCTGCAAGGCCGCCTCACGCTGAACGTCATTTCCTCGGACTTCCCGGGCGAGGTTGCCGACAGCGCCTATCGCTACAAACGCAGCCATGAAGTGGTCGAGATCCTCCGCCAGGCATGGACGCAGGACCACATCGAATATTCCGGCGACGTCTACCAGATCAGCAAGATCACCACCGACCCTGCCCGCCCCTATCAGCAAAACGGCGGGCCACTTCTGTACTTCGGTGGCTACTCGCCCGATGCTCTCGAACTGTGCGGCGCGCAATGCGACGTCTACCTTATGTGGCCCGAACCGATGGACATGCTGGCCAAGCGGATGCGTGACGTCCATGCGCGGGCCGAGGCGCACGGCCGGACGCTGGATTACGGGCTGCGCGTCCACATGATCGTCCGCGACACGGAAGCCGAGGCGCGCGACTATGCCGATCACATCGTCTCCAAGCTGGACGACGAATACGGCAAGTTGATCCGCGACCGCGCCCACGACAGCATCAGCCTCGGCGTGGCCCATCAGTCCCGTGCCCGCGAACTCGCAGACCAGTTCGGCTATATCGAACCGCATCTGTGGACCGGGATCGGCCGCGCCCGTTCGGGCTGCGGCGCGGCGCTTGTCGGTTCGGTCGATCAGGTTATGTCCAAGATCGAACAGTATCAGGCGATGGGAATCCGGGCGTTCATCTTCTCGGGCTATCCGCACCTCGATGAGTGCGACTACTTCGGAACCAAGATTCTACCTCAACTGAAGACCTGTTCCCTGCCACATGCCTACGGCCGGGTGCCTGCCGGCACCCCCGCCACCCCTCTTGGAACCGGAGTGCGCCGTTGATGGACCGTCTGACCCTTGGCAGCATCGAAATCTCGCGCCTCGTCTACGGCATGTGGCGGCTGGGCGATGACCCCGACACCTCGACCGCCCATGTCCAGGCCAAGGTTGAAGCCTGCCTTGCCCAGGGCATCACCACGATGGACCAAGCCGACATCTACGGCGGCTATACCGCCGAGGCGATTTTTGGTGCGGCACTGCGCGCGGCCCCTGCCCTGCGCGACCAGATCGAGATCGTGACGAAGTGCGATATCGTCGCTCCGGTTGGCCGCCATTCCGCCGCGCGGGTGAAACATTACGATACGACTGCCGCCCACATCACCGCCTCGGTCGAAGCAAGCTTGCGGGACATGGCGACGGACCGGATCGACCTTCTCCTGATCCACCGCCCCGACCCACTGATGGACCATCACGAAACCGGGGGCGCGCTGGACGGCTTGATTGCCTCAGGCAAGGTCCGCGCTGTCGGCGTGTCAAACTTCCGTCCGTGGGATTTCACCCTGCTGCAATCGGCAATGACCTCACCTTTGGTGACCAACCAGATAGAGCTGTCGCTGAACTGCCGCGCGCCGTTCACCAATGGCGACCTGGCATTCTTGCAGGAGCGCGGTGTGGCACCTATGGCCTGGAGCCCGCTTGCCGGTGGTCACCTCCGGGCGGAAGCGAATGAACGCCTCAGTGCCCGGCTGGACACCCTCGGGCGCGAGGCCGGATGCGACTGGACCGCCGTCGCCGTGGCTTGGCTGCTGCGTCATCCTGCCCGTGTGATCCCGGTTCTCGGCACCAATACCTTGTCGCGCATCGCCTCCATTTCCGATGCACTTCGCGTCCCGATGGACCGCCAGACCTGGTTCGAGCTTCTGACGCTCGCCCAGGGGCATGAGGTGGCGTGATGGCCGATGGTGGCTTGCAGACCGATGCGATCCTGCCTCACTCTGGCAATACGCGCCTTCTGCGCGATGCGTTGGGGCGCTTTGCCACCGGCGTGACGGTCATCACGATCGCCGGGCCGGACGGACCGATGGGCTTTACTGCCAACAGTTTCGCCAGCCTGTCGATGGACCCACCCCTCGTCTTGTGGTCGCCGGCCAGAGCGTCGCAGCGGTTTCCGTTCTTCGCCGCCGCCAGGCATTTCGCAATCCATGTCCTGAGCCAGGACCAGGCCGGCTGGCCCGCCCGGTTCGCCCGCAGTGGCGAGGGGTTTCAGGGACTTGCCTGGAACACCAACGACGAAGGCGTGCCGGTTCTGCCCGGAACGCTGGCGAGGTTCGATTGCGCACACCATGCCGCCCATGACGGGGGCGATCATCTGATCATCGTAGGGCATGTCCTGCGGTTCGCTCTGGAGGAGGGCGAGCCGCTGGTCTTCTCGAACGGAAGATACGGGGGCTTTTCAGTCTGAGGTTTTCCCCAAGGGGTACGGGGAACAAGGGAGGAGGACGTGTGACCGCACTTTTGGCCATCTGTCATGGTTTGGGCCTGATCAACGGTGCGCTTCTGGCGCTTGGCCGATGGATCGGGGCAATCTGCCTCGGCCTGATGGTCGTCGTGATCCTCGCGCAGGTCTTCTTTCGATATGTGGTCAACAATGCCCTTCCCTGGCCGGAAGAGGCCTCGCGCTTCCTGATGATGTGGTCCACCGGGCTGATGGCCCCCACCGCGTTTCGCCGTGGCGGGTTCGTCGCCATCGACATGGTGATCCGGATGTTGCCGCGTGCGGTGGCCACCGCGCTGTCGGTCGTGCTGTTGTCTGTGACCATTCTGGTCCTGTGGATCGCACTTGGTATCGGTTGGTCCGAGGTGACAGGCATTGGCGGACGGTTCGAGACGGACTCGCTGCGCGTCCCGGTCAGCCTGGACCTCGCAACTTGGATGAAGGTGCCGAAGTCCTGGATGATGGCCTCGCTGCTGGTCGGAGTGGCTCTCCTGCTTCTGGTGGCCGTGGAACTTGCCCTGCGCAACCTCTTCGCTCTCCTGCGGGGCCCCGAAGCACTGCGCGATATTCCCGAGACGGTATTCCTTGGATCGGGAGCGGAATAAATGCTCAGTTTCTTTCTCCCGCTCTTCATCGTTTTCCTGATGCTGGGTCTTCCGGTGGTGTTCGGCCTTCTGGCTGCGCCTGCGATCCTGCTCTGGCTAAACGGTCAGGAACGCGACATCGTGCTGCTCTACCGCAACGTATACGAGGGGATGAACTCCTTCCCCCTGATGGCGATCCCGTTCTTCATGCTGGCGGGTGAATTGATGAACCGCGGCGGCATCTCTGCCCGGATCGTCGGCTTCGCGCAGTCGATGGTCGGCCATTTCCGCGGAGGCCTGGCGCAGGTCAATGTCGTCGACTCGATGCTTTTTGCGGGTATTTCGGGCTCTGCCGTGGCGGATGTCTCGGCGCTCGGCTCGATCATCATTCCGCAGATGGAAAAGAAGGGCTACCCCAAGCCTTTCGCCGCAGCGATCACCGCTGCCAGCGCCATCATCGGCCCGATCATCCCGCCCTCCGGCATCATGATCATCTACGCCTATGTCATGGGCGAAAGCGTCGCCGCGCTGTTTCTGGCCGGGATCGTGCCGGGCATCCTGATCGGGATCGCCCTGATGATCACGATCAAGCTTATGGCCGACCGCTACAAACTGCCCCAAGCCCAGCCCCGCGCCACCTGGGGCGACGCCGCCCGCGCCGGGGGCGCCGCTTTCTGGCCGCTCATGACCCCGGTCCTGCTGATGGGCGGCATCCTGTCGGGCGTCTTTACCCCGACCGAGGCCGCAGCCGTCGCGGTGGGCTACAGCTTTTTCATCTCCATCTTCGTGCTGCGGACACTCACCTGGCGCGATGTGCCGGGCGTGCTGACCCGCGCCGGCATCACCAGTTCGGTCGTCATGCTGCTGGTCGGTGCTGCGATGGCGTTCAAGACTGTGGCGGCGCTGGCGCATACACCAGAACTTCTCGCCTCCACCCTGCTCAGCATTACCGAAAACCCGCTGCTGCTGCTGCTTCTGGTGAACCTTCTGCTGTTCATCGTCGGCATGTTCCTGGATGCGGGTCCCGCGATCATCATCCTCGGGCCTATCCTCGGGCCGATCTTCGCCTCACTGGGCGTCGACCCGGTGCATTTTGCCGTCGTGATGGTCGTGAACCTCACGGTAGGCCTTCTGACCCCGCCAATGGGGCTGGTGCTCTTCGCTACCTCGGCCGTGTCGGGCCTGAGGGTGGAAACCATCGCCCGCGCCGTCATGCCGTTTCTGGCCGTGGAGTTCCTGGTGATCCTCTTGATCACCTATGTCCCCGCCATTTCCCTGACCCTGCCCCGACTTCTGGGGTTCGTGGACTGACCCTTTCAATACCGACAAGAAACCAACAGGAGGAAACCATGTTAAAGACATCCCTGAAATCCCTCGCGCTGGCTGCGCTTCTGGCGGGCACCGCCGGTGCGGCCTTCGCGCAGGACATCATGCTGCGCGCCACCGCCAACTCGAACGAACAGGACGAGGATTACGACGGTCTCGTCGTGTTCAAGAACTATGTCGAGAACGCCTCGAACGGCGCCATTGGCGTAGAAATCTTCATGGGCACCCAGATCTGCGCCAAGGGCGATGAATGCCTTGCAGGTGTGGCCGATGGCACCATCGACGTCTATATCTCCACTTCGGGCGGGGCGGCCGGTCTTTTCCCCTACATTCAGGTTCTCGACCTGCCCTACCTGATGAGCGATGACCGCGTTGCCGAAGAAGTGCTGACCGGCACCGACTTCACCGCGAAACTTCGCGCAATGGCGCTGGCGGATTCGGGCGACAAGATCCGTTTGATGACCATCGGCAATACCGGCGGCTGGCGCAACTACGCCAACACCAAGGGCCGGATTGCCGCCCCGGCTGACCTTGCCGGCCTGAAGATGCGCACCGTCCCCGCCGACCTGCCGCAGACGCTGGCCACCACCCTTGGCGCCTCGCCAACCCCGATCCCATGGCCGGAACTGTTCACCTCGCTGCAGACCGGCGTCGTGGAAGGCACCGCCAACGGGATCACTGACATCATGTCGATGAAGTTCACCGATGCCGGCATCAAGTATCTGACGCTGGACGGCCACAGCTATATGGGCGCCTTCTGGTGGATGGGCAACGACCGCTTCAAGTCGCTGACCCCTGAACAGCAGCAGATCGTGGTGGACGGGTTTGCCGCCCTGCAGCAGGCAACCTTCGCCAGCCCCAAGCGCAAGGAAATCCAAGCCTACGCAGATTTCCGCGCCGCAGGTGGTGAGATCTATGTGCCCACCGCCGAAGAAAAGGCTGCCTTCAAGGCTGCCGTCAATCCGGTGTTCGACTGGTTCAAAGGCAACGTAAAGGGCGGACCCGAAGTGCTTGACGCCTTCAACGCCGCCGTGGCCGCAGCCGAAACCGCCGTTGCCGCAGACCGCGCCGGTGAACTGAACTGACCACTAGCAGACCGCCGGCACCCCTGTTGCCGGCGATCTTTTCCATGCTCCGCGCCGGTCACTCCTGATCGGCGCGGTTCATCTTTCTGCCGATCAGGTCAAGGAATCAGACCGACCAACTGGCCGCAGTGCCGAAGCCATGGCAAAATTCGCGGCCCTTCAGCCCAAGCAACCACGCCGCTGCAACGATACTGCCAAAGGTGCCAACCGTGCCGGAAGTGTGCTTGCCGCTGAGGTAATGCTGCGGAAACATCCACTCCGAAATCTTGCTCTCCACTTCGACCCCGGCCTCGGGCAGGCGTCTTACCCGTTCCAGTCCCCACCGAAATTGCTGGGCGTTCCCGGTGGCCTCATGATGGTTGCCGAAGCCGGCAAGGCGTCCACAATCGCCGCCCGACGTTAACCGCCAGCCCATACCCCGAGGCGACCGTTCAGGGCCGGTCCCGATCAGGGCGTGGGGCATGCTCGACCCTGCCCGCAATGGCTTGCCCAATCAGGTCCCGCAATCGGGCCGCATTGGCATCCTGATCGTGAAACTCCTCAACCCGGGCACGCCCGACCCGCCCCATCCGGGACAGCGCGTCACGGTCGGCCGTCAGAAGCGCCTCCAGCGCCGGCACCAGCGCATCCACGTCGCCCGGCGGCACCAGCCAGCCGCAGGTCTCGTCCACCAGCTCGGGGATGCCGTTGATCACGGTCGAAAGCACTGGCCGTCCCAGCGCAAAGCTTTCCATGATGACGATGGGCAACCCTTCGGCAAGGCTCGGCAACACCAGTGCGCGCGCGCCCTTCAACGCCTCGCGCACTTGCGCGTTCGTGCGCCAGCCGGCAAGCTCGACGTTGCCCTCCATCCGGTGTGCCGCGATGGTTTGCTCGATCCGCGGGCGGGTGTCACCATCGCCGATCAACACCAGCTTCACACCCGGATACCGTTCCACGACCCGGGCCAGCGCCTCGACCAGAAGGTGTTGCGCCTTGGCCGCGCAAAGGCGTCCGACACAGACCAGCACCTGCCCCTCCGGCACATCCGAGGGTGCGTCAAACTCCTGCAGGTCCAGCCCGCAGCGCACGATGTGCAGCTTGTCTGCAAAGACGCCGCCGGTATGCGCGTCCACCACGCCCCGGCAGTATTCGGTGATCACCGCAAAGAAGGCAGCGGGCTCCAGCTTGCGCGCCACGGCGTTCTCTTCCAGCACATAAAGCTCGTCCGGGCCATGCACCGTAACCGAATACCCCGGCCCGCCAAGGCGCTGCGACAACAGCGCTACCGCAGCCGAGTTGGACGAGAAGTGCGTATGGATATGATCGATCCCGCGCGCCATAGCCTGCCGTTTCAGCGAAACCGCCTCAAGCAGATAGGCCAGGTTTTTCCATCGCTCTGCCTTCGCCTTGCCGATCAGATGGGTCGTAGCCGCCAACGCCCGCGCCATGCCGACCGGGTTGGTCAGCGTTTCGGCCAGAAATCCCACTAACAGGCGCCCTACCCCAGCGCCCAGCAGGTAAGTCACACGCCGCGCTTCGGCGATGTCGCGCGGATCGACCAGCGCATCGTCCCATGGCCTGATCGCGAAACGGTCCACGGCGAAGCCAGCCCGTTCATGCGCCTCGATCTCCCGCCGGATGAAAGTGGTGCTCGTCAGCGGGTAGGTATTCATCACGTAGGCGAGCTTCATCTGGCCACACCCTGCACTCGAAACCGCGCGCTCATCGCCGCACCAAATTGTTGCAGCTGCGAACCGAACCCGCCGTTTCGTCAGACTGCCTAGCTGTCACCGCACTACCCGCCCTGTTCCGGTCTTATTCCGACGCGCAGTGTAGTAGAGCGGCCGCGACGCCGCAACGCGGCACATGCCGGCCCGTGAACGGGCGTCTGTCACCACCAGAACGCGTGACCCGAAGTCCCCCGACAACGCCCGCTGTCTCGAAGTGGCGATCTGGAAAGGCCGGCTGCGTGCCTGCCATGTGAAGGGCCAGGGTTTGGCCATGATTGTACGCCAACCGCCGCCCTGCCCCGCCTCAAGTCGAGGTCGTCTGACAGGACCGTCTGGCCAGTTCGTCCCTGGTTGGACTTCCTCTTGAACAGGCCTATCTGCCGGTCATGGAAAACAGCGCCAGAACCTCCGTTCTTTACAACGCCACCTGCCCTGTCTGTAACTTCGAGATCCGGCACTATGCTCGGTATGCGGGTGACAACGCATTGCCGATCCGGTTTGACGATCTGAACTCGGATGCGCGAAACGCCTGGGGGCTGGATGCCGACACTGCGGCCCGACGGCTTTACGTGCTGCATGACGGCACGCTGACTTCGGGCATTCCGGCGTTTCTGGTGCTTTGGGCGCAGATGCCAAAGTATCGCTGGCTGGCGCGCGCCGTAGGACTTCCGGGGATCCGGCAGGCCGCCTCGGCTGCCTATGACCACATCCTTGCCCCGGCCATCTACCGCTGGCACCTGCGCAGGCAGACGGTCCGCATTCCGCACTGACAGGAGGACGTCTTGCCCAAGGATGACGGTGGCGCGGCCGTACCAACGGGGCGCGCGGCGCGGTTGTTGCGGTTCAGTGGCATCGCTACGGGGATCGCGGGCGGTATGGCTGCCGGGGGCCTGCGCGCGCTGGCCAGCGGCAGGCGGCCCGACCTGGCGCAACTTCTGCTCACGCCAGCCAACACCCTGCGCCTGACTGACGGACTGTCGCATCTGCGTGGGGCCGCGCTGAAGCTGGGGCAGATGCTGTCGATGGATACCGGGCTGGTCTTGCCGGACGAGCTGACTGCGATCCTAGGCCGGATGCGCGATGACGCCCGCCACATGGCACCGAAACAGTTGCAAGGCGTGCTGAACGCGGAATGGGGGGTAGGCTGGTATGGCCGCCTTGCCCGGTTCGACGTGCGTCCCTTTGCGGCGGCCTCGATCGGGCAGGTGCACCGGGCGCAGACGCGTGATGGGCAGGACCTTGCGGTCAAGGTGCAATATCCCGGGGTGCGGGCCAGCATCGACAGCGATGTCGACAACGTGGCGACGCTCTTGCGCCTGCCGGGGCTGTTGCCGCGCGGGATGGATATCGGCCCACTCTTGACCGAGGCCAAGCGCCAGCTTCACGCCGAGGCCGACTATCTGGCCGAAGCGCAGCATCTGGCCCGGTTCGGCGCCCTGCTGGAGGGGTCGGATACCTTTATCCTGCCAAGGTTGCATGAAGACCTTTGCACACCGCAAGTACTGGCGATGAGCTATGTGGTAAGCGTCCCGCTGGACAGTCTGGTCGATGCCCCGCAGGCAGTGCGCGACCGGGTCGCATCGGCGCTGATTGGCCTTGTCTTGCGTGAACTTTTCGAGTTCGGCGCGATGCAGACCGACCCCAACCTGGCCAACTATCGATACGATCCCAAAACCGGCCGCATCGTGCTGCTGGACTTCGGAGCGGTGCAGCCGATCAGCCCGGAGCTGACCGCCGACTTCCGCGCCCTTGCGCGGGTGGCGCTGGACGGTGGCGAGGCTGCCACGCGGGAGGCCATGCTGCGCATCGGCTATTTCGGCCCCGCCACAGCCTCGCATCATCAGGATCTGATCCAGGTGATGTTCAACACCGCCATGGCTCCCTTGCGGCTGGACACACCGTACGACTTCGGCCGCAGCGATCTGCTGGAGCGCCTGCGTGACATGGGCCTCGCCATCGGCAATGACCGCGAGCTTGCGCATGTGCCCCCCGCCGCGACGCTGTTTCTGCACCGCAAGATCGGTGGCATGTATCTGATGGCGGCAAGACTGCGGGCGCGCGTTTCACTACGCCCGATGGTCGAGACCTATTGCCGCGATACCACCGACCTGCGTTGACATTCCGGGGGGCGGGCAAGACCAGACGTTCAAGGGCAGAAGTTCGAAGACGTCAGGCCAATCGTCAGGAAGTGTCATCGCACCGCTGACAGACCGACATGGTCAACGCAATCGCCACCAGCAGACCGTGCAGCCATGAAAACAGGGTTTTCGCGCCCTGCATCTGTCGCGCCCTTCCCGTTTACCGATCCAATTCGGCCTCCGCGCGGGCGACATGCTCTTTCACGGCGAAAAAGCTGTCCGGCGTGACCGAAATGGAGTCAATTCCAGCCTCGACCAGCAATCGCGCGAACGAGGAATCGTTGCTTGGAGCTTGACCGCAAAGCCCGACCTTTGCCCCGACAGCGTGGGCTTTCTCGATCACCGTTCTGATCATCCACAGCACCGCCGCATCGCGTTCGTCGAAGAGGTCCGCCAAGTCACCGGAATCGCGATCCACCCCAAGCGTCAGCTGTGTCAGATCATTGGAACCGATCGAGAAGCCGTCAAACCGGGTGGCAAACTCGGTCGCCAGAATGACGTTGGAGGGTATCTCGCACATCACATAGACCTGTAGGCCGTTTTCCCCCCGGACAAGCCCATTTTCCGCCATAACTTCAAGAACCCGGTCGGCTTCGTCCAGCGTGCGGCAGAACGGGATCATCATGATCACGTTGGTGAAACCCATGGTTTCCCGCAGCTTCTTGATCGCCCGACACTCCAGTGCAAAGCCGTCCTTGTAGCGCGGCGAGTAGTAGCGCGACGCGCCGCGAAACCCGATCATCGGGTTTTCTTCGGTAGGCTCGAACTGTCGACCGCCGAGGAGATTGGCATATTCGTTGGTCTTGAAATCGCTCATCCGGACGATGACGGGTTTGGGAAAGCAGAAGGCCGCGATCCGGGAAAGCCCGCGGGCAAGGTGATCGACGAAGTAATCCGCCTTGTTTTCATAGCCTTTCGTCATGGTTTCGATCTCTGCCCGGGCCGCTTCGTCTTTCAACTCGTCGAAACGGGTCAGGGCAAGGGGATGCACCTTGATCGCGTTGTTGATCACGAATTCCATCCGGGCAAGGCCGACGCCTTCAGTGGGCAAATGCCACCAGCGGAACGCGGCCGAAGGGTTGGCGAGGTTCAGCATGATCTTGGTGCGGGTCTCCGGCACGGTGTCGTAATGCAGCTCCTCAACCGTGAATTCCGAGGTTCCGGCATAGATGAAACCCTCTTCACCCTCGGCGCAGGACAGCGTCACCTCTTGCTCGCTGTGCAGAACCTCCGTGGCGTTGCCGCAGCCCACAACGGCCGGCAAGCCAAGCTCGCGGCTGACGATGGCGGCATGCGAGGTGCGCCCGCCATGATCGGTGATGATCGCCGCCGCGCGCTTCATGATCGGCACCCAGTCGGGGTCGGTGGTTGAGGTGACAAGGATCGCGCCGTCGATGAACTGGTCGATGTCGCGGGCGTTCTGGATCAGGCAGACCGTGCCCGACACGACCGCCTCGCCCACACTGAGGCCCTTGAGAAGGGTCGCACCATGCGACTTGACCTGGTAGGATTTCAGCACACCGATCTTGGCACGCGATTGCACCGTCTCGGGTCGGGCCTGCACGATGTAAAGGGTGCCGGTCTCGCCGTCGCGCGCCCATTCCATGTCCATCGGCTGACCGTAATGCGCCTCGATGGTGCAGGCCTGGCGCGCAAGTTCAAGGATCTCGGCATCGTTCAGGACATAGCGTGCGCGCTCGGCCCTGGAGGTCGGCACGTTCTTCGTCTCGCCGCCGGTCGTGCCGGCATAAACCATCTTCTGCTCTTTCTCGCCCAGCTTCTTTTCGACAATGGGCGAAAGTGCCGGGTTTGACAGCAAGGGCTTGAACACCTGGTATTCGTCGGGGTTCACCGCGCCTTGCACGACGTTTTCGCCCAGACCCCAGGCGGCGTTGATCAGAACGACCTTGTCGAACCCTGACTCGGTGTCGATCGAGAACATCACGCCAGACCCACCGATGTCGGACCGCACCATCAGTTGGACGCCGATCGACAGCGCGACCTTGGTGTGGCCAAAACCCTTCAACATCCGGTAGGTGATCGCCCGGTCGGTGAACAGCGACGCATAGCAGCGCCGACAGGTGTCCAGCAGCGCGGCCTCGCCCCGCACGTTCAGATAGGTTTCCTGCTGTCCGGCAAAGCTGGCGTCCGGCAGGTCTTCGGCGGTGGCGCTGGAGCGCACGGCGACCGAAAGATCCTTTGCCCCGGTGCGCCTGGCCAATTCACGGAAGGCGGCGACGATTTCGTGGCGCGTCCGTTCAGGAAACTCGCCGGCCCTGATCGCCTGACGGATCGAGGTTCCGGCCTCGGGCAGCATGATCTTGCCGGCCTCAAGCTTTGCCAAAGTTAACGCGATCATCTCGTCCAGACCATTGGCGGTCAGGTAGTCACTGAAGGCTTCGGCGGTGGTGGCAAAGCCAGGCGGCACCTTGATGCCCTTTGGTCCCAGTTGCCGGACCATCTCACCCAGCGACGAATTCTTGCCGCCTACAAGCGCGACATCGCCCCGTGAAAGGTCTTCGAACCACATCACCCGCTGCTCGGTTCCCTGCATAACGCGCGCTCCCACAGAAGTGTTAAAAATGCACCTCCATTATCCCGCGTCTAGAAATTGCAAACCATGACCCTGATCAACGACGCCCGATTGCATCGTGCTAACGTGGTTGCTGACGGTTGGTCGTTTCATTGATGGCGATCCGCCCGGGAGTGTCATTCAAAAGGTCAGGCCAAGGAGGAGAAGCATGCAGAAGAGCAAACTAGAGGAGCTGGCAAAAAGGGTTGAGGCTGCAAGCAATGCGGACCCTGACCTGATCGCCACCGCTGCAAATGTCCTGAGAGAAAGCTTTCCGACTGCGGCAGCGGCTGGCCACGTTCCCGACGACATCGCAGCTTCAACCGACGCCATCGTGGAACTGGTGATCGCAGCCCTGCCCGGCTGGCACTTCTCGATCCATGGACGGGCGCGGTCCACGTCCGGATCGTGGAGTTGTTCCTTGCGCCGATCCGACGTGCGGGACGATGACGAATTAATTGGTGTCGGCGAGGCGCAGACCCTCAGTCTGGCCACCCTCGCGGCGGTGCTGCGTGTTGCGGCCAGGCAATAGGCTGGCTTCCTGCAATGTCCATCCTTAACCGAGGTGTGTGCCAAAGCCCTTAGTGAAGCCTGCTGCAGGGTGTGGTCACCCCCACATTTCGATCAGGCAGCGCGGTTCCCGCGCCACTCAGGATGAGCGGCGGCGCGGGTCTGCTTGTAGGCGTCGCGGTTCGGCAGGTGGCGCTCCGTCGGAAAGTGGATGTGGACCGGAGGTATGGCCTGAGGCAAACTTCTGCAATCTTCGCATGCGCCTGAACCCCTTCGCCGCTGGATTGGCGCTTCTCGACCAAGGGCATTGGCGTCTGCGAGACAGCTTTCGCGGCCTTGGCCGCGCAAGCCTGTATTTTTCAAGCAGGTGACCTTGTTCGTCGGGACTGCACTGACCTCCTTGAGGCTCTCCGCGATTTGGCTCTGATTTCTTCAGCGCAGCAAAAACACCCGCCGGAAAACTCTCCGCTGCATCGGCCTCCCAATTTCCCTTGGCAAGGGTACGACACAAATCTTCGATCGCAAATTCGGACATTGGCCGTGCGGCTGGCGGACGCGTTGCAGTCCGGGAGGAGAGAGAGCGTTCCCGGTTGAAATGGTTGTCCGATTGGTAGGGGGCGTCACAACAGCTGTCGCGCCGCAAGATTGCGCATCAACGCACCGGTTCCAAACTGCCATTGCGGTGCTTCGGTCGCCAAGCGCACGGTGTTGGTCAGGCTGCCGAGTTCGGGTGCGGAAATCGTCACAACATCCCCCAGATGGTGCGTGAAGCCCTGCCCCGGGCCATCGCGATCTTGCACAGGCGAAAACATCGTGCCGCAATACAGCACGAACCCATCCGGGTATTGATGATGCCGCCCGCGAGTTTGTGTCACCAGATCGGCCGGATCGCGGCTGATCTGACGCATGGAGGACGCGCCTTGCAGGACAAAGCCATCCTCGCCAGTGACCGTCAGTGTCAACTCCAGCCCGCGCACCGTGTCCAAAGTGAATTCAGCGTCGAACAGCCGGATGAACGGGCCGACCGCAGCCGCTGCATTGTTGTCTTTCGCCTTGCCCAGCAGCAGCGCCGAACGACCTTCGACATCGCGCAGGTTGACGTCATTGCCCAGTGTCGCGCCCACGATCTGACCCTTGGAATTGACCACCAGCACAACCTCGGGTTCAGGGTTGTTCCATTTGCTGATCGGGTGCAGCCCGACCGAGGCCCCGTAGCCGACCGCCGCCATCGGCTGGGCCTTGGTGAAAACTTCGGCATCGGGGCCGATGCCGACCTCCAGATACTGGCTCCACAGACCTTCGGCCTGCAACAGGGCCTTGACCTCGGCGGCCTTGGCCGAGCCAGGCACCAGATCTCGCAGGCTGTCACCGATCACGCCCGCGACACGGGTGCGGATTTCAGCGGCGAGTGCGGGGTTGCCGGCCGCGCGTTCCTCGATCACGCGTTCCACCATCGACCGTGCGAAGGTGACGCCACAGGCCTTGATCGCCTGCAAATCGCATGGGGCAAGCAGGCGCAAGGTGTCGCCTGCCGCTTCGGTCGACCCTTGAAGGACCGCATCAAGCGACCCCAAATCTTCGCCCGGCTGATCTGCAACAAAACCCGCCACGTCAGGTTGCTCCAGCAGATCGCGCATTGTGGGTGCGGTTTTGCTGGTGATGTCGAATACATGCCCGGCGCGAACAGTGACCAGAGACGGCCCGATACCCGCACGCCAGACTCGGCCCAGCCAGAGGCCGGAGGGAAGCAAGAAACCGGTCATTCCTGCACCCATGACTTGAAGGTTTCTGCATAGTCGGGATGCCAGCGTGACAACGGCGGTCGGTTGTCGGCGAGGTCGCCCGCAGCCCAGCGGATGCGCTTTTCATCAAGGCGCCGGTCCACCTCGTTGTCGGGGCACAGGATATAGAAATCGCCGCGCGCAACCGATGCAAACAGAAAGTCCACCGTCTGTTCGGGTGTCCACGCCCCTACCGGCTTTTCGGTGCGGCCGCGTGCCGTCAAAGGTGTGTGAACATAGCCCGGAATGAACAGGTGGGCAGTCACACGGCCGCCGGGAATGTTGCGCAGATGGTGCTGCAACGCTTCGGTGAACACCTTCACCCCGGCCTTCGAGAGATTGTAGGCCGGATCGCCGGGTGGAGTGGTGATGCCCTGTTTGGACCCGGTGTTGATGATCAGGCCCGGCGCACCGCCCGCAATCATCCGGGGTGCAAAAATCTGCGATCCGCGAATGACACCCATCATGTTCACGGCGACAATGCGGTCCCAGTTGGCTTCGGTGTCAAAGATGCTGCTGCCTGGCTGCATCCCGGCGTTATTGACCAGCACATGCACCGCACCGAAGGCCGCATAGCAACGGTCCGCGAGCGCGCGCAATGCAGCCACATCGCCCACATCGGTTTCCACGGTGATCACATCGGCGCCGTCACCACCCAAAGCCAAGACCTCGGCCCGCGCGGCGGCCAGCCGGTCGGCACCCAGATCAGCCAGACATACCCGTAGTCCAAGCCGTACCAGATGCTGGGCGACAGCCAGACCAATGCCCGACGCCGCACCGGTAATCACCGCCACATTGCCCTTTTCCATCGCCAGAACCATGATGTCACCTTCCGATTTAGCAATGCAGAAGGCGGGCTGCCTACCCGGTTGTCAAGCGCGGGAACTGGCAAATCTTCTGCGGGAATTACTGTCTTCCTGCTTTGCCCGCGCCTCGCTGACATGTTAGTTCTGCCCCGAAAAGAGGAGGCTGCCATGACCGCTGCCAGCATACGCCTGCACCCGCAAGATTCAGTAGCGATTGCGCTGCAAGACCTCGAGATCGGCACAGCCCTGCCAGAGCACGGGCTGAAGTTGGTGACAGCGGTGAAGCGTGGTCACAAATTTGCAGTGGCGGATTTCGCAGCGGGCGACAAGCTCTTGCGCTACGGCCAGATCATCGGGCAGGCGCTGGAGCCGATTGCGGCAGGCGCGCATGTGCATACGCACAATCTGGGCATGGGCGAACATAGCCAGGATTACGCGATGGCGCAGGCGAATACGCCGTTGCCGGTGCTGGACCAGACCCGCACGTTTGACGGCTATCACCGGGCTGATGGCAAGGTGGGCACGCGCAATTATCTGGGGGTGCTGACGACGGTGAACTGTTCGGCCACGGTGGCCAAGCTGGTGGCCGAGGCGGCGTCGCGAGAACCGTGGTTCCAAAGCCTTGAAAACATTGACGGCATCGTGCCGATCGTGCATGGCACCGGCTGCGCGATGGATCTGAAAGGCGAAGGCTACGCGCTGTTGTTCCGCACGTTGCAGGGCTACGCGCAGCATGCGAATTTCGGGGGAATTCTGCTGATCGGTCTTGGCTGCGAGGCGATGCAGGTGCCGGCACTGGTCGGTGCGGGGCGGCTGCGGCAGGACAACAACTTCCGCTACATGACCATTCAGCAAAAGGGCGGCACCCGACGCACCATTGATGCAGCCCTCCGCGAACTGCGCGAAATGGCAGAGATCGCCAACACCGTCACACGCCGGCCTGCACCGCTGAAACATATCGTCGTGGGCCTGCAATGCGGCGGCTCGGATGGCTATTCCGGCATCACCGCCAACCCGGCGCTGGGGGCGGCGTCGGATCTGTTGGTGCAGCACGGCGGCACGACGATCCTGTCGGAAACGCCCGAAATCTACGGGGCCGAACATCTGCTGACCCGCCGCGCCGCGACCCCTGCGATTGCCGAAGCGATGATCGCGCGGATCAAGTGGTGGGAAGGCTATACCGCACGCAATGGCGGCGAGATGGACAACAACCCTTCCCCCGGCAACAAGCGCGGCGGGCTGACCACCATTCTGGAGAAATCGCTGGGTGCCGTGGCAAAGGGCGGCACCGCGCCAATGGTGGGATTTTATGAGTATGCCCAACCGATCACTACGCCAGGCTTCACCTATATGGACAGCCCTGGCTACGATCCTGCCTCCGTCACCGGGCAGATTGCCAGCGGCGCGAACCTGATCGCCTTCACCACCGGGCGCGGGTCGGTGTCCGGCTTCAAGCCCGCGCCGGGTTTGAAACTGGCAACCAATACCGAGATGTACACCCATATGGCCGAGGATATGGACATCAACTGCGGCGATATCATCACCGCCGGTGTCAGCATTGCTGATAAGGGCCGCGAGATCTTTGAGGAACTGGTGGCGGTGGCCTCGGGCAAGCAGACCAAATCCGAAGAACTGGGCTTTGGCGGTGCCGAATTCGTGCCGTGGCAGATCGGCGCGGTGATGTAGCCAGATGCAATCCAACGCGCGGGTCGGCATCGGCTTGATGCTGGCCGGGATGCTGATGTTTTCGCTGAATGATGTCATGGGCAAATGGCTGATGGGCAGCTATTCGGTGGTGCAACTGATGGCGATCCGCAGCCTGTCGGCGCTCGTGGTGCTGACGCCGTTCTTGCTGCGCGAGGGGGTCGCCCGGGTCTGGCAGGTGGACCGCCCTGCCCTTCACACCTTGCGCGCCGGGTTGTTGGTGGTCGAAGGTTTCGGGTTCTACGCCGCCGTGGCCTACCTGCCCCTGGCCGACGTGGTGACCTATTGGCTAGCCGCGCCGATCTATGTGGCGGCACTGGCCCCGCTGGTGCTGGGCGAGCGGGTCCCGGCCGCGGTTTGGGCGGCGATTGCCGTGGGCTTCGTCGGCGTGGTCATTGCACTGGAACCTTCAGCTGACAGCCTGACGCCGGCTGCGGGAATTGCCATGCTCGGCAGCGCAGCCTTTGCCGGGGCGATGCTGCTGGGGCGCAAGCTGCGCGACACGCCCGACACGGTGATGGTGGGCTGGCAGATCGGCGGCGCGCTGATTGCTTCGGGCGGGCTTCTGGCTTTTGATCCAGGGGCTTGGCAGCCCACCCCGCCGCGCGATCTGATGGCACTGTGCTTGCTGGGCGTGGTGGCGATGCTGGCCCATATGCTGGTGAACCGGTCGTTCAAACATGCCGAGGCCGCGGTGGTGATGCCCTATCAGTATTCGCTTTTGGTGTGGGCAATCGTGTTCGGGACGGTGTTCTTTGACGACACCCCCCGCACTTCGATGATGCTTGGTGCGGGGCTGATCGTGGCCTCGGGCCTGTTCATCGCGCGGCTGAACCGGGACTAGGGCCGCTGCGCGCCGGTGGCTGTCAGGTAGACGGAGTAAAGCGACGACGTGGCGGTAATGAACAGCCGGTTGCGGCGCGGGCCGCCAAAAGACAGGTTGGCGACTTCCTCGGGCACCAGAACCTTGCCCAGGCGATGCCCATCTGGCGCAAAGCAATGCACACCATCGGCGGCACTGGACCACAGGTTGCCCGCCGTATCGGTGCGGATGCCGTCGGGAATTCCTGCGTCGATGACGGCAAACTCGCGGTCATTTCGCAGCTTGCCATCCACGACATCAAAGGCGCGGATGTGACGGGGAGCGCTGCCATCATGGCTTGCGCCGGAGTCCGCGATGTAAAGCGTGCCTTCGTCCGGCGAAAATGCCAGGCCGTTGGGCTGGCAGAAATCATCTACCACGCAGGTCATCTCGCCGCTGCCGCCATCGACGCGGTAAACGCCGCGGACCGGCTGTTCGGGCGCAGACAGATAGCCTTCATAGTCTGAAAGGATGCCGTAGGTCGGGTCGGTGAACCAGATGCTGCCATCCGACCGCACGACAACATCATTGGGCGAATTCAAACGCTTGCCCTGAAAAGTCGCGGCCAGAACGGTGATGCTGCCATCGACCTCGGTGCGGGTCACCCGCCGCGACCCATGCTCACAGGTCACAAGGCGGCCCTGGCGGTCGCGGGTCTGGCCATTGGCGAATTGCGACGGTTGCCGGAAGGTTGAAACAGCCCCTCCTCCGCTCGCATCCGCAGCCCAGCGCAGGATGCGTTGGTTCGGGATGTCGCTGAACAGCAGGCATTGCAGATCGTCAAACCAGACCGGGCCTTCCGCCCAGCGGCAGCCGGTAAACAGCCGCTCAACCGCCGCCGAGCGGACGATCAGGTTAGCAAAGGCCGGGTCGTCGATCTGATACATCGGGGCGGTCATGATGGCTCTTTCTCAACGCATATTGGCTTTGCGGCCACTGGCCAGCAGGATGACAGTGATGATGATGGCCCCGGTCATGATCAGCCGCACCCCGGCACCCAAGCCGTAGGTATTCAGCATAGATACGACCAGAAACATGAACAGCGACGCCCCCCAGATCCCCGGCACGTTGCTGTCGCCACCCGCCACCGCCGTTCCGCCGATCACCACCACGGCGATCGACATCAGCAGGTATTCACTGCCCATGTTCAACGCAGCCCCACCTGAAAAGCAGGCGAGCAGATAGCCGCAGACGGCGGCAAGCACGGCGCAAAGCAGGTACGTGACGAAACGGTTGCCATCCACCGCGATGCCAGCCATGCGCGCGGCGGGCAGGCTTTGCCCGATAGCGGCAATCCAGCGCCCATATGGGGTGCGGTGCAGCAGCACCCAGGCCACAATCGAAATGATGAGCGCCAGCAGGGCGATATTGGGGATGCCGAAACTGGTCGAGGTGGTGAAATCGGCCAGAACTTGCGGCGGCTTGATGCGCAGACCGCGGTTCGTCCATATCGCAGCGGATTGCACGATGAAACTCATCGAAAGGGTTGCGATGATGGGCGGGATACGCAGCGCCTTGATCAGCGTGTAATTCAGCACACCGACACCGACGCCAACCGCAATTGCGATGGCAAGACCGTGCAGGACCAGGCTGTTCGCCCCGTCCATGTATTTGAGCGACACAGTTCCCGCCAGTGTCATCGTTGCAGGCACTGACAGGTCGATATTGCCGGGTCCAAGCGTGATCACGAACATCTGGCCGATACCGACCAGTACCGAGAAAGCGGCGAAGGTCAGCGCGGCTTGGGACAGGCCCACCGTCGATGTCCCACCGGTGACGGCGATGGTGGCCAGCCACACCGACAGGGCCGCGACAAACGACCAGATCCACGGCTTTGCCAACAGCGCTCTCATGCGGCACGGCCTTTGCTTTCGAGCCGGTTCAAAAGCAATCGCAGCGCCAGCACGATGATCAGGATCGCGCCTTGCGCTCCGATCTGCCAATCGGGCGAGATGCGCAGGAACGACAGAAACGAACCGGCCAACGTCAGTGTCAGTGCGCCGATCACCGCGCCGATCGGGGAAATCCGGCCGCCGGTAAACTCGCCGCCACCAAGGATGACGCCTGCAATCGACAGCAATGTGTAGCGCAGCGCGATATTGGCATCGGCGCTGGTGGTCAGGCCGACAAGGCAGATGCCTGCTGCCACGGCAAAGCAGGCGGCCAGCGCATAGGCCGACGCGCGGGCGGCAAGGATCGACCAGCCTGCGCGTTGCACCGAACGCTGGTTGCCCCCGACCCCGCGGATCAGCACGCCGAACGAGGATCGCATGATCAACAGATGAGCGAAGACCGCCAGCAGGACACTGGCGATAATCGCCATCGGCACGAAGGGCGGCTTTGAGATCATCACGGCGCGCGCCCATTCCGGCGCGGTGCCGCCCGGCGCGGGCAGGATCAGCACGGCAAGGCCCGCCCAGACAAAGCTCATGCCCAAAGTGACGACGATGGATGGCAGGTCGCGGACATGGATGATGACGCCCATCAGCGCGTAAACCGCGATGGCCGTCAGCAAAATCAGCACCCCCACCAGTGGCGTGTCGTGCAGGTAGGTGGCGGCAACGCAGGCGACAAAGCTGACAAAGGTGCCCATCGACAGATCAAGATCGTTCACCGCCATGATCAGCATCTGCGCGATGGTCGCCAAGGCGATCGGCACCGCCAGATTGAACAGCAGGTTCAAACCGGTATAGCTCATCGCACGGGGCTGTAGGTAGAACACGCCTGCCAGCAGCAACAAAAGCGACAAGACAGGAACGATCAGGCGCAGCGTATCGGCGGAAACTTTCATGCGGCCTCCGCTTCGAACGAGGCACGCAGGATGTTATGCTCGCTGATCTCATCGCCAGTCAGTTCCGCCACGATGGCGCCTTCACGGAAGACGTAGACGCGGTCGCAAAGCTGCATTTCCTCCATCTCGGTGGAGTACCACACGAAGGTGCGGCCCGCCTCGGCCTCGGCGCGGATCATGCCATAAACCTCATGCTTGGTGCCGACATCAACGCCGCGCATCGGGTCGTCCATCAGCACGACCGGCGCGCGGGTAGACAGGGCGCGGGCGAACAGCACTTTTTGCTGGTTGCCACCCGACAATGACAGGATCGGGTTGTTCATGTCAGGCGTACGGATCTCGATCCGGGATTTCCATTCGGCACTGCGCGCAGCCTCGGCGGTGTCTTGCAACAGGCCCCGGCGCGACAGATCGCCAAGGGCGGCGGCGGTCATGTTTTTCAGGATGCTCCACAGCTCGAAGATACCATTCTCGCGGCGGTCGCCGGCAACGAAGGTGACGGCGGGGTCGCGGCGCGGCCACCATTGCGGGCTGTGATGATCGAACAGGGCCAGCAGCATCCGGGTCTGGCCGTGACCGCCAAGACCTGCAAGTCCAACAACCTCGCCTTTGCTGGCACGGAAGGGCTGGCCTTTGGGCAAGGTCAGTTCCAGCACAGGCTGGTCTGCGGTTGCGCTGCGCCGGGCGGTGGCCTGATGTTTGCCGACGCTTCCCATCGCCTCGACCAGACCGGCGTAGTCAAAGCCGCCCGCGCCACGTTCCGCAACGATCTTGCCGTCTTTCATCACCACGATGCGGCTGGCGGTTTCAAGGATTTCGTTCAGCATGTGGGAAATCAGGATTACCGCACCACCAGCGGCCACAAACCGGCGCACATGCGCCAGAAGCTGCGCCGCAAGACCCGCGTCAAGGGACGAGGTGGGCTCGTCCAGGATCACAAGGCGCGGCGGCTGGCCGGCATCGGAAAACGCCATGGCAATCTCGACCATCTGCCGCCGTGCAATGGACAGCGCGCCAACCTGGCCACCCACGTCAATGCCGTGACCGGGAAAGATGGTGTCAAGGCTGGCCGCGATGATTGTCGCAGCCCGCTTGCGCCAGCCAAGACCGCCCAGATCGCGGTGCATGATGCGGGTATTCTCGATGATGCTCAGGTTCGGGCACAGCGACAGTTCCTGAAACACACAGCGCACACCGCGACTGCGCGCGACGCCAATGCCATAAGGCGCAAGCCGGGTTCCATCGCTGAAGATCTCGCCCTGATGCGGGGTCAGGCCACCGTTGATCACCGAAACGATGGTGGATTTTCCGGCACCATTATGGCCGACAAGGCCAATGCATTCGCCCGGCATGATTGCCAACGACACCCCGTCCAGCGCGCGCACCTCGCCAAAGCGCACGGCGGCGTTGGCGATTTCCAGCACGGCAAACGGCGGCGGTAAGGGCATCAAGGCTTTCCGGGGCTGATCAAGGGCGACCTGCCCCAAGGGAGGCTAAGGGCAGGTCTGATTGTCAGCGCGACAAGGGCGCGCTGACAAGAGCTCGTTGCGAAAGGGCGACTACTTTGCGCCGTCGATCACGGCAATGGCGTCAGCCTGGCTGTATTCGACGTTTGCCACACCCCCGGCTTGGGTATTGGCAAGGTTGGCCTCCAGATTGTCCTGATCAATGCGCAGGAACGGCACGGTCAGATCTTTCGGCACCTCTTTGCCATCGAGGATCTGCTGCGCGACCCAGAAGGCCAGCGTCGAGACGCCCGGAGCGATCGACACCGACATCGTGGTGTAGCCGTTGCCGTCCTTCTGCTCTTTCCACCATTTCAGTTCATCCTCGCGATTGCCCATGACGATGGTGGGCATCGGGCGATCGGTCGCGGCAATGGCCTGCGCCGCGCCATAGCCGTCGCCGCCTTGGGTCACGACACCGACGATTTCAGGCAGTGACGGCAGGATACCGGCCACGGCCTTTTGCGCCACGTCTTGCGCCCAGTCGCCATGCACCGAGCCGACGATCTTGAACTGCGGGAATTGCGCAACACCTTCATGGATCCCGGCCGAGATTTCGTCATCGACGAACACGCCAGCCAAGCCGCGGATTTCCAGCAGATTGCCACCCTCGGGCAATGCTCCCGCAAGGTATTCGACCTGGCTGCGGCCCATTTCCTTGAAGTTCACCGCAATGCGCCAAGCGCAGGGCTCGGTGACAATACCGTCAAACGACACCACGGTAATTCCCGCATCACAGGCCTCTTTCACCGCTCCGTTCAATGCGGTGGGCGAGGCTGCGTTGATGACGATTGCATCATAGCCCTGCAGAATCATGTTCTGAATCTGCGCAGCCTGCTCGGTCGCTTGATTTTCTGCCGTGGTGAAAGCGTCGGCAGCAGCAACAGTGCCATCAGCAACCGCCGGGCCGGTGATCTTTTCCCAACTGGTCAACATAGCCTGACGCCATGAGTTTCCGGCGTAGTTATTGGAAAGTGCAATCTTTTTCGCTGAGGTTTCTGCCAGGGCGGGCATCGCCACGGCAAGGATCGTGGCCGAGGCCAGCAACATCGATCTGGTATTCATGTCTCTCTCCCTAGGTGTGCTGCACGCTTTGCAGCTTTGAATAGCCACCCGTCAGGGCGACCGGATTCGGCTCGTGGTCCTGCTGAGGTTCCTCCCCTCATAGCGATCAGGATGAGAGAGAAGACCCAACCTGTATAGGGTTTTTCAGGCAGCGCGTTTGCGGGAAATCCCCAAGGATCTGCGGGTTCCCGCAGTGACCTTGCGCATCATGCTGTAGGTCTGGCACAGATATTCTGTCATGTTGCATAGTCGATGGCACCGCGTGGGTGCCTTCGCGGAGGGTCGCGAAATGGTCGAAACTTCCCCGGTGGCCCTTTTGAACCATCTCTTCAGCATCTCCCGCCTGCTGGCAGGCCAACTGGACTTTCGCTCGGCCATTCGGGCTGTCTCGACCGAGATTGCCCAGATCTTACCGCATGATCATTTGGATGTGTGCATCCTGCGTCAGGACGGGCAGTTTCACACCGCCTATGAAATCGGGATCGAAACCGACTGGGGCAATCAACCGCATGCACCGATTGCCAACAGCCCGATCAGGGCGCTTTTGCAAGGCGAGGTCGATCATATCCTGACCGAAGATGCCTGCACCGACCCGCGTTTTCAGTTCGCAGGTGGGTTTTACAAGCCGATCCATGATCACAGCCTGCGCGCCCGCATCCATGTGCCGATGATGGTGCATGGCGAGGTGATCGGTGCCTTCAGTGCGTCCTTGCAGCGCGCCGGTGCCTATGGCGCAGAGGACGTGCGCCACGCCCGCTATATTGCGGACCTGCTGTCGCCCTACTTCTTTGCCCTCCGCGCCGCCGAACAGGCGCAACGGTCGGCCATCATTGAAGCGGCGGCCCGGGCGCGTGAGGAAGGCTTGCGCTTGGGGGCGCTCAAGCTGACCGAGGCGCTGGAAAGCGAACGGCAGCGCATCGGCATGGATCTGCACGACCAGACTCTGGCCGATCTGACGCGCCTGACCCGGCATCTCGAACGCCTGCCGCATGATGGTCCCGCGCCCGCCGAAGCATTGGAGCCGATCACACGCGGCCTGCACCGCTGCATGCAGGATTTGCGGCAGATCATCGAGCAGGCGCAACCTTCGCTGCTGCTGCTTTTCGGCTTTGCACATGCGGTCGAACATCATCTGGATCGGGCGATCCGCGATTCAGGGCAAAGCATCGACTGGACGATGAATGACGATTCCGGTGGAGCCTTTGATGGGTTGGAACCGACGATCAGCATCGCGCTTTACCGCATTGCGCAAGAAGCGATCAACAACGCGGTCAGCCATGCCGAAGCCGGGCGAATCTCGGTGCACCTTTCAGCAACGCCCGCACAGATTTCGCTGGCGGTCAGCGATGATGGCAAAGGAATTGCAAAGAAACGCCCCCGCGCCGGCAGCGGAATCAACAACATGAAGACGCGGGCGCGGTTGATCTCGGCCCGCTGCACACTGGCAGCAGGGATCGGCGGCGTGGGTACCGGCGTCGGCATCGTGCTGCCGCGGGCGCAGACGACGCTGCTGGTTGCGGAGTGAGAGGGGTGACAATGGACGTTCTGATTGTCGAGGATGACCCGCTGCACCGGTCGTATTTGCATGAACAAGTCAAGGCCGCACTGCCGGAATGCGGCACCATCTATGAGGCCGAAAATGGCCAGCAGGGCGAGGCGTTGGCGCGCACGCACCGCTCGGCGCATATCGTGATGGATCTGCAGATGAACGCCCGCAACGGCATCGAGGCCGCGCGCACGATCTGGCGTGAACGCCCCGATACTCGCATCCTCTTTTGGTCGAATTACGCCGACGAGGCCTATGTACGCGGCGTCAGCCGGATCGTGCCGAACGGTGCTGCCTATGGTTATGTGCTGAAATCCACCTCGGAAGAGCGGCTGAAACTGGCACTGCGCAGCATTTTCATCGAGAACCAGTGCGTGATTGACAACGAAGTGCGCGGGATGCAGCAGCGCAGCTTCGCGCAAGCCTCGGGGTTCAGCGACTCCGAATATGAAATCCTGATGGACATCGCACTGGGAATGACAGACCGGGCGATTTCGGATCGAAGGCACCTTTCCCTGCGGTCAGTGCAGAACCGTTTGCAGCAGATCTATAGCAAGCTCGATGTGCATCAGGCCTCGGAACCGCCGCGCGACGACGCGGCGTTCAACCTGCGTACAAGGGCGGTGACGGTGGCGATGCTGCGCAAGTTGCTGAATTACGGCGCGCTGGAAAAGGCCGAGGCCGAGTTGCAACATTGGCTGCGCGGACACTGACCGACCGCAGGCTCGCGCGGCCGATGCTTGGAACCGGTCAGCCATTTGACGATCAACATCGCCTTAAACAAAGAGCGACGCACGAGCTTTGTGACGGGGATGCCTGGTGCGTTGAAGCCGTTCAGCACGGCGACACGCGCCCGGAACTCCACCACCTGACGGTCGAAACCCCTCGCCATGAGGCGCTGGCCCAGCAGTTTCACACAATGCATCCTGGTTTCGACGCGGCTTCGGCGGTGGTATCCACACCACGAACCCGGTCATCTGCCGCAGCGCCATCCCGAAAAGGGGCGCCAATCTGGCGTGAACACGTGTCTCTGTGAGGAAATGGACTGACTAAAGTGCCAAAATGGAGGCACAAAAATGCCATTTTATATAATATAAACATAGACTTATGTGAGTGGCGGACAGAGAGTCTGCCCGTCTATGGTCCGGAACGTTCTGAGACGTTCCTGCATGCACATGTAACACAAGGGATTGCGACGCTTATCATTCCGCTATGTTCCACAGAAAGCCCGTGTTATCTTGACCCAAGTGGGGGATATCTTGGGGGACTGGCTTTGGCGACCAAGGGACTGCGGAAGCCCGAAAAGGCGCTGACCGCCAAGTTTGTTGAAAGCGCGCGAGAACCGGGCAAGTACTTCGATGGTCACGGGCTGTTCCTGCGCGTGCAACCGAACGGTGCGCGGCAGTGGGTGCAGCGCATAATTATTCGCGGCAAGCGCAGCGAACTTGGCTTGGGCAACCCGGCGCTGGTGACGTTGGCCGAGGCGCGCGCAAAGGCTCTGGAAAACCGCAAGCTGGCACAGTCTGGCGGCGATCCCAAGCAAGCCAAACGCGAGGCCGAGGCCGTGCTGACTTTTGAGGAGGCGGCGCGCAAGGTCCACGCTCTGCACCTGCCCACATGGCGCAATGCCAAGCACGGCGCGCAATTCTTGGCGACCCTTGAAACTTACACCTTCCCCCGCATCGGCAAGACCAAGGTGGGCGAGGTAACGACCGCCGATGTTCTGGGGGTTCTGTCACCGATCTGGACTGAAAAGCCAGAAACGGCGGCGCGGGTGCGGCAGCGTATCGGCACTGTAATGAAATGGGCCGTGGCGCAAGGCTGGCGGCAGGACAACCCGGCGCTGTCGATTGCCGAGGCACTGCCCAAGCGAGACAAGAGCAAGCAAGAGCACCGCAAGGCCCTGCCCTACGCCAGTGTGGCCGAATGCATCGCGACTGTTCAGGCATCCGGGGCGGGCCTGTCCAGCAAGCTCGCCTTTGAATTCCTCGTTCTGACCGCGACCCGTTCAGGCGAAGCGCGCGGGGCGCTGTGGTCGGAAATTCACTTGGGCAACCGTGCTACCCCCGCTACTCCCGCTACCCCGGCAGTGTGGACTATCCCCGCAAGCCGAATGAAGGCAAAGCGTGACCATCGCGTTCCGCTGTCGGCACGAGCGGTTGAAATCTTAAGGGCGGCATCAGCGCTGGGCGACGGCGCGGGGTTAGTGTTCCCTGGCACCAAACCCGGCAGGCCGCTGTCAGACATGACGCTGTCGAAGCTGGTCAAGGAACTGGGCTTTGACGCCGACGTGCATGGCTTCCGCACCTCATTCCGCATGTGGGCGCAAGAGCGCACCAACTTCCCGCGCGAGGTGGCCGAGGCGGCGCTTGCACACACGATCAAGGACAAGGCCGAGGCGGCCTACGCCCGTTCGGACGTGTTTGAAAAACGCCGGAAGATGATGGAGGCTTGGGCGGGGTATCTCGTGCAAGAGACGGGCAAGGTTGTCGCATTTGCATGATTGCTTGAACAGCCAGCGGTATCGGATACTGACGGCACCACAAGGTATAGCGTGGCACTTGACAATATCTCGAAACATGGGCAACCTCCCATAGTCGCAGAATTGCACCTAAAAGACGCGCTGGCATCCACCGACAATAAAAGCTGGATTGCCGTCAGCCGCCGATAGCTTCCCCTGAAATAGAGGGGAAGCACTGTCCGAAGGTGTGTGAGCGTCTTAGGGAAACCTGAGATGAGCAAAGACCGGGCAGAGAACGCCGTCATGACGGATCGCTCGTAAAATATGCGACCCGACTCCCTCCATTGTGCGGGTAGTCACCATGCGTAAGTTATCGGTTACCAGTCGCTGCCCTCGGGTGGCGGCTTTAGTCATAGACAAAGCTGACGTAAGTCAGGCAGCACCACTATCCTAGTCAACCCTGAACCCGGTTCCGCCGTTCGCGGATCAAAACGTTAACACCCCCCCCCCTCACCCAAGTCTCGACCAACCCCGCCAGTTTCTGTGCGGGGCATTTTTTCATGAGGTTTCCCCAATGGCTGACAAACACCTTCGCCGCCGCGCAGTTGAAGAGCTGACCGGGCTTTCAAGGTCCACGATCTACGACTTGATGGCCAAGGGCCAATTTCCGCGTCCGGTTCGCTTGACTGAAAAAGCCGTGGCCTGGCCCGAAAGTGCCATTGCCGATTGGCTTTCACAACGCACGCCCGCCTAACAGAAACCCCCGCCACAAGGACGGGGGCAAGGCGTTGCATCACAACAGCACCTTAGCCGTTTCCGTCCTTTGCTGCAATTCAAAGGACCATCACTATGCAAAAAGAAGATCGCTTCTATTCCAGCCCCACGCAACGCAATTGGGTTTGCTTCAACCTCTTGGCTGGTCGGGTTCTGTCAACCCAGGATGAAATCAGCGAGGCGAAGGGCTGGCGGCTGGCCGCTGTCATCCACGCCCTTGTTCATGAGTTCGGGTGGCCGATCCTGTCCGAATATCGGGGTAAGGATAACATCAAGCACTATTGGCTTGCCCCTGGCACAGACCGCACCCGCCTGAAGTTCCCGCGATCTGCGCAGGCGCTGGCTTCGGAAGGCGGTGCGGCATGAGGGCGCTTCAGATTGCGCGCTTGCGCCTGGCCTTCGGGCTTACCTTCGCACAGGCCGCGCTTGTGGCCTCTCTGGCCTATGGTGAAGGGGTGCAGCATGACTGATACACAAACCATTGCACGGGCCTTGGGTGGCGTTTGGCGGGGCAACCGGGGCAATGCGCCATGCCCCGTTTGCCAACCTGAACGGCGGCACGGTCAGGATGCCCTGTCATTGCGCGATGATGGCGGGCGGCTCCTGGCCTTCTGCCACAAGCGCGGGTGCACCTTTGCGGAAATCGCGCGGGCGCTGGACCTGCCCCCGGATGCCTTCCGCCCCGATGCCGAGGCGGCGCGGGTGGCTGACATGCAACGGGCCAAGGACGAGGCCCAGCGCGAGGGACGGGCCAAGGCCCTGTGGGGTGACGCGGAAACCCTGCCAGTTCACGGCACCCTTGCTGAAACCTATCTGCGCAAGCGGGGCATCACTTGCCCGTTGCCGGATACGCTGCGTTTTCAGGCGATTGGCTGGCATCCATCTGGTTACCGGTTTCCCATGATGGTGGCGCGAGTGGACGGCGGCGCACGGTTTGCAGTGCATCGAACCTACCTGTCACCGGACGGCGGCAAAGCCCCACTTGACCTAAACAAGGCGATGTTAGGCGCTTGCGCTGGCGGCGCTGTGCGGGTCGCACAGGGTGATGGGCCGCTTGTGGTAGCGGAAGGAATTGAAACCGCCTTGAGCCTTGCCTGCGGCCTTCTTAGCGGGCCTGCGGCGATCTGGGCGGCCCTGTCCACCTCTGGGATGCGAGGGCTTGTCTTGCCCCCGATACCGGGGCGGCTGACCGTGGCGGCGGATGGTGACCAACCTGGCAGCGAGGCCGCTGCGGCACTTGCTTCACGGGCCGAGGCGCTGGGCTGGCGCGTCATGCTCTTGCCTGCACCGGATGGCCGAGACTGGAATGACGTGCTGGCACTGAAAGGCGGTGTGGCATGACTTTCCTCAATGCAGGAATCCCGTTCAAGGGCGAAGGACCGCAGCCGCTCTTGCGCCCGGTGCTGCCTGGCGCAGACTACCCTAAGATCGCTCTAGGCCCGCTCCGCGAAGTTGTGGAGGCTGTCCAGGGCATGACGCTTGCCCCCATCGCCATTCCAGCGCAATCGGCGCTGGCGGTGGCATCGCTGGCCGTGCAGGGCTTCGCCAGTGTCGAAACCCTAAGCGGGGGCTTTGCGCCCCCGTCACTTTACGCACTGACCATCGCCCGATCCGGTGAACGAAAATCGTCTTGCGATGCCCCGCTGATGGCCGCGTTGCGTACCTTTGAACGGGAGCAGGACAAGGCCAAGCGAGAGGCCCAAACAAAGTGGCGCAATGCGCAGTCGCTTTGGAAGGGCGAGCGCGACCGCATCCTTGCCGAGGCCAAGAACGGCAAGGGCGAAAAGCGCGTAGCGGCAGAGGTGGACCTTGACCGCCTTGGCCCTGAGCCTCTGGCCCCGCCCGCGACTGACCGCACGGTTAAGGAACCGTCATTCGAAGGACTGACACGCCTCTATTTTGAGGGGCAATCATCGGTCGGTATCTTTGCCGACGAAGGCGGGCAATTCATCGGCGGGTACGCCATGAACGCGGACAACCGCCTCAAGACAATGGCCGCGCTCAACGATCTGTGGCAGGGCAATCCGATCCAACGCACCCGCGCGGGCGACGGGGCATATACCCTGTTCGGGCGGCGGCTGGCGGTGCATCTAATGCTGCAGCCGGAAGCGGCGCTAGGCCTCTTGTCCGATGGCACTGCAATCGGAACAGGCTTTCTGCCGCGCTGCCTCGTAACTGAACCGCCCAGCACAATCGGCACCCGCCTCTCATCGCTGTCAAGACGCGACGAAGGCGCATTGGAGCGGTTCAGCGAACGCTTGCGGACGATCCTTGAAACCTCGATGCCAATGGACCCGGAAACGCACGAACTTCACCCGCGCGCGCTTTACTTGGCACCGGACGCACGTGCCTTGCTGGTCGCCTTTTCGGACACCATCGAACAGGAACAGCGAGCCGGGGGCAGCCTTGCCCACGTCACAGGCTACGCATCCAAAGCAGCTGAACAGGCAGCACGCATCGCGGCGGTTCTGACCCTGTGGGGCGACCTTTCGGCTCCGGCAGTCACGGTGCAGGATATGGCATCGGGCATCACCCTGGCGCAGTTCTACCTGGGCGAAGCCGTGCGCTTGTCCGATGCAGCGCTGATATCAGCCGAGACGGCACAGGCCGAGGCGTTGCGCGTCTGGCTTCTGGAACGCTGGCCTGAACAGGCACGGCGATTGGACCGCGACCCGGCAAGCATCACGCCAAAGGACGCCATGCAATACGGGCCGAACGCTTTGCGCGAGGCGAAGGTGGCGCGGAAGCTGATGGCAACCTTGGCGGATAGCGGCTGGCTGGTCGCAATGCCGGAAGGTGAGATGATTGGCGGCGCGGCGCGAAAGCTGGCCTACCGGATCGTGAGGTGAGGCGATGTGGTTTGATGTTGCGGCTGCGCTGGCGACACTGGACGGCGGCGAAACCGCCCCGGACCTTTCCGTAATGACGGAAAGAAAGCAGGCAAAGGTAGCGGGAGTAGCAAGAATAGCAGCACCCGTTGACCTGCAGCTAGACGAAGAGTCCGCTATCCTTGCCGCGATCCTGACAGGGGTGCAGCGCCCTGGCGCAATCGCTACCGCAACCAAGATAGGGGCAACCCGCATCTATCAGCTTCTGGACCTGATGCGCGACGCAGGCCGTATCAAGGTGGCCCGTGATGGCAGCATCACCGCGAAACTAGTCAGTTGAAGCCGTAGTTAAGAAATCAATGGCTTAACCCGCCTCTGGCCCCCGATAAATCAAGAGGAAACCATGCCTGAACCCGATCCACACGGCATAGAAGAGGGCGAGAACTGGCCCCGAGGCGTTCTTGTCTATCACTGGGCATGCGGAAACAGGAAGCACCGCAACGCCCGTGCAGCGCGCATCCTTCGCAATGCGCGCTGGGGCGAATGGTCATGCCGGGAATGCGGTGAGCCTGTTCCCTTCACACGCCGGGCCGATGCCGTCTACTGCCGTGAAGGATGCCGTAAGCAGGCCCAGAGACGGCGGCGAACCTGGGATAGCAAGCGTTGACCCGTCGCAGGCCAACTGGCCCCTCAGGAGCCGCATTACGGGCCGCACGCAAGGCCGCCGGGCTTTCTCAATCGGCGCTGGGCGCAAAAGCCGGCATTGGTCGGCACGCGGTCAGCTATTGGGAGTGCAAGCCGACCATCGACCGAAGGGGGTGGGCTGTGGAGCGTATGGCTAAGGCAGTCCAGCAGATCGCCGCACTTTTGCAGGGTTTTGACACCAATACGCACGCGCGCGAGATGGGTCTTAGTCGCGGGGTTTCAGGTCTGCCGGATTATTCCCGCCCAAGCGTGGGCGCGCGCGCGATAGATGGGTCTTATCCGAGCAGCGCGATTGAAGCCGCTGTTGCTGTGGCCTTGGAGCGGGCGCTTATCCGAAAACAGGAAAGAGACGCCCAACGCCGCGCAAGGCTTCGCATCATCTGCGGGGCCAAGACGACCCGGAAAGGGACGCCCTGCAGGAACATGAGCGAGCCGGGACGGAAGCGATGCAAGTTTCATGGTGGCAAGTCTACCGGCCCTAAGACGCCAGAGGGTCGAGAGCGGATCGCAGCAGCGCAAAGGCAGCGCTGGTTGAAGAACTAGTGTTCCGCATCTAACACAAGCTTCCGCCTTGAGTGAAGAAGGGCAGCTATGCGGACGGAGCGGACAGACTGAACTCCTACCGTCGGCCTTGAATGGTAGGAGCAGGGAGAGATCGGCATCGAGGCGATATTGGGCTTTGAGCCTAAGCCGAGCGATTGGCGTCTAGGCTCTGTCTCCCCAAGAAAGACGGTGCCGCGCATCGGTCTCTCGTGGACCATCGAAGCGCCCTCTGATAAGAGATTAGAAGTTTCATGGGGAATTAGATGCCGATATTCATCAGCTACAACCATACAGACAAAGAATTCGCCGAGACCTTGGCAGTGAACCTTGTGCAGGCCAAGCAGAATGTCTGGATAGACAAATGGGAATTGAATGCTGGAGATTCATTAATTGATAGGATCGAAAGCGCTCTTGGAGATGCTGACGCAATACTCGTATTGCTATCTAAGGAGTCTGTTCAATCAGAATGGTGCAAAAAGGAATTGCGATCTGGCTTAGTGCGAGAACTTGAAGAAAAGTCCGTTCTTGTTATTCCGCTAGTTCTTGATGATTGTGATATTCCACTATTTCTTCGTGAAAAGCTATGGGTCGACTTCCGAAAGAACAAAGATGAGCAATTAGCATTCTTGTTGCGCTCCTTAGACAGAATTTCCAATCCTGCGCAGGGGCGTGTTGATAATCTGGAATACCATGTCGATTGGTCGATGACAGAGGTGTCTCTTGATGATCAAAAGGGGATGGAATGGACTTTCGTAGATCACAGCGAAAAGTTACCTTATGTTGTGATGACGCAGGTCCTTATCTGGCCACTGGGCAGATGCGCGAAAGCGTTTAACTCCCTCAACTCGGAAGATGAGCGTTTTGTGTTCTCTGCCAGAATTATGGAGGTGGCCTTGGACGAAGTCGAGGATTTTCGAGTCTTGATCTCATCTGCTAAACCAAAAGTTCTTGCACGTATCATTGAGGATCGACAGAACGGTATCGAAGCCAGCGTAAGAGTAACCGTCAGGAGAATGGGCATGGACAACGGTATGGATACTTTGGTGCGCGTTGACCACAATTTGCGGAGTGCAATCAAGCACACTTTGGGAGCAACTCGAAAACCGACGAATTCCTGAGCACAATTTGAAGAAGCAACATAGAACGCGGTTCTGCGATCGGCATAATCTATAAATTTGATTCGCTTCGTAGGCAATGGCAACACTGACCGCTTGTCTTAGTGGAGCGTCAACCCACAAGACCGAGAGGGCCGACCGATACACTGAGTTTCGCAATGCTTCCGCAAACGCTTCTTTGCCTCGTCGTGTTCCCGACCGTCCGTTGTGGGCTCTTTTGGGTTAGACGCCGTAGGCGATGATACTCCAGACGTGGAGCGATTTTGCTGAAACATCTGATAATGTGGACGAAAGCAGTCGTTGCGTGGGAGCGACCTGTCGTGTTCTGTCTAGTTGAGCTAAGTGAATCAGCACAGGATTTAAACGAATAGTTTGAGACTGTGGTCTTTAAGTAGAAATCCTGAAACGAGTGTTTCCGAGGTCTAGAAATGCCGATATCCGTCAACCATGTCATCGAGGCCCTTTCATCGCTTGGAGGGGAGGCACACTTGGACGACATCGTTCGACGCGTAGAGCAGATTGCTCCACCGCCCCTTCCAGCAGACCCCGGCGCAAGTATCAGGGCGCGGATGCAGGAACGTTGCTCGGAAGCAAGGAGCTACAAAGGAGATGAGAATCTCTTTGAGAGCGTCTTTGGCGTTAATGCTCGCCGCGGAGTTTGGCGGCTCCGGTCAGACCCCCTCTCCCCTTCGAATTCTGACAGTATTCAGGATGGATCTGAGGCGTTTATCTCTGCACAAGAAGGCAAAGCGACCCTCCGTATTCACCTGCGACGGGAACGGTCAAGGAAGTTGATCGAGGCATTTAAGGCCACATTGGTAGACCCTTCGTGTGAAGCTTGTGGGATGGCGTTCTCAGATGTTTATGGTCACCTGGGCGCGGGCTACATTGAAGCGCACCACACTGTTCCAGTCTCATCCCTAAAAGATGGCGAAATAACCAGACTTTCTGATCTTGCCGCCCTTTGCGCCAACTGTCATCGCGTGATCCACAAGAATGCGCTGATGCCGGTCGAGGAGCTTGCACTGTTCCTTAACCAGCGGAAGAGCGGGACCAGAAAGAGCAAGTCCGATACTTAGTTGCTGCCTACGGATTACAGCCATTTTGATCGGCATAGATTCGACGGGCTCTGCTCCGGCCGCTATGCAAAAGGACCACCTTATTCCCTGTAGCCTTGCTGATAGGTGATAGCATTTTCTTGACCGACTGCTAAGGGCTCCAAGCAGTCATTGGGCATCTTGTGTCAGGTGGCGAACACTAGTTGCACTGGACGAGGACAGTGGCCAACGCCAGCTTTCCAGCTAGAACTTCTGGAGCCAATGGCCCCTCATCCGATTGAGCACTAATCTCAATGCCGTTCATTTCTGCAAACATCTGACCGATTGGGCCTCGTATCCCGAAATTAACGTTCTGGGGAATGTCGCCCATGACTTCCTGCATTAAGCCAGCGTCAAGTTTCGAAACGACAATACCAACCACGTCGCCGTCCTGGTCAACAATCGGTCCGCCGGAATTACCGGGCTGAACAGGCGCGGTAATCTGCATTGTGACGGTATCTCCCAGCCAGCCTTCCATCGCCGAAACTGAACCGCGTGTGACATTAAGCCCCCCCAGCATCGGATAGAGCGGAAATCCTGCCACTGTGATATCTGTATTCAATCGGGCTGGTTCGTCAGAGAAGTTTAGAAAAGCGTGCTCTGCTCGCCCGCCATCAACCTTCAAAATTGCCAAGTCGAATGACTCTGACTGGGAGGTGAGTTTTGCGGTGCGCCCCTCAACCGTGATAGTCTGACAGCCCGCTATCACGTGATTGTTCGTCATCACATGACCTTCTAGATCGATGAAAAATCCGGTGCCACTACCCGACCTTGCTGCCTGCGCCGAATCGTCGGGTGGTTGGTCTGACTGCGGTGGCGGCGTGATATTCGGCGTTATCGAGGCAGACCAAACTCTCGACAGATACTTGCGCCCAGTTGAGCAATAGGAATCTTGCGGAATGACACCACGACCTTTCATGCCAACCAATGCTTCAGAAGCTGTCCCTTCCGGCAGCAAGCCTATTGATACGGCGAGCCAGCCGTTCTCGGCTTCGTAAACTGCGTCATAGCTAAGATGACTGTTGGCAGACATAAAGTCTCGAACCTCAGCCATGTTGGTGCGTGACGCTACGATTACCGTGCACTGACCGGATGGGATGACCTGCGCTCCCACCAACTGCGCTGTTAGCGAAAGAACCGACGCAAACATAAGTGTGGCTAGGTTGCGCAGCACATCCGACCTCTACAGTGTCCAGTCTTGTGTCGGACGCAGCCTACTCAATTGTATAGACCATACAAGATAAGATGCGGGATGCCGGCCCGATCCAGGTGGCGTCCGATGGCCGCATCACGTCGGCACAAGTCAGTTGGATTCGACTTCGCAAATTCAAATGCTTAACCCGTCTCTGGCCCCCAAAATATTGCTGAAAAACAATGCCCGAACCTGACCCTTGCGGAATTGAGCCTGCCGAGAACTAGCCACGCGATGTGCTGGTCTATCACTTTCTCTGCGGAAACAAGAAGCACCGCAATGCTCGGGCTTTGCGCATCCTCAAAAACGCACGATGGGGAGAATGGTCCTGCGCGGGGTGCAGTGAACCGATACCATTCTGTCGCCGCGCAGACGCGATCTATTGCAGAGAGAGTTGCCGAAAGAAGGCTCAGCGGCAGCGGCGGAAATGGTCGTCCGACATTGGCACCAACAGTCACAGCCACCGTTGACGTGCACGATCAGTCTGAGGTCCTTCGTCCACCTCCGCGAAGCCCTGGGCACAGGTGCGGCTCGCGCTTCGCTCCCGCATTTCTGTGGGTCAGGGCTACTGACGTCATCAGTACCGACAGTTGGTGTACATGCCCGTATTTATGCACCGAATTTGTCCACTTCCAGGGAGCGAAAGAGGAGTAACCTGCGGAGCGGAATACCTCGGATATTGGGTCTGTTGCATCGAGTTCGACCAAGCCGCCATCTGTGCTGCTGACTGTGCCGCTTGCTGGGAGGCCAGTTGCGCCTGCATCATCTGCATTTGTTGGTTGTGCTGATACATCTGTAGTTCTTGGCTCGTCATTGCGTCACGGTAGCCAGTTTCTTGACCAGCAGAATCAATGCACATAACTCTGGTGGCCGACAACTGCCTCACTTGGCTGCAAGTGCTGTCGCCTGCCATGAAATATTGGCCGTTTACAAGATTTGGCGCGGCAGCTTGCTCCGAGCCGCCAACGCAGGCCGATAGCGAGGCGATCATTGAGAGAGCAACGAGGGAATTCTTCATTTGGCTTCCATCCAAGAATCTGGCGTGTTTCAGTTCATAACTTTATTTCGAAATGCGTCTAAATGACGACCTGCTCAGGGAAAAACGTCGTGTAATCGATCTTCTTGGGATTATGAGGACCGGGCCAAGCTAGCGCTCGTGCTGCCCGCTTGGCGCTAGCCGCACGGATAGGCTTCAGCCAAAGCGATCTGTCCAAGGAGTCTTGCCGAGCCATGACGGTCTTTTGGCGTGTTCTTCAGATAGGCTACGATCAATTCGCGAAACTGACCAAGCTGTGCCTCGGGCGGAAGACAGAAACCCAAAAGCTGCGAAGACAGCGCCTCGATCTCCGCTGTGGGTATGGTGCCGCCCTCTTGATTGACCCTGAGCATGGGAACGGACGCGCCCAGCTTCAGCCCCTCGATCAAACCATTAACGTAGCCAACACAGAAGCCCTGGGCAGCCTGCCTTTCATCGCTGCAAATTTCCAGCAACTCATTGCCAGTGAGATTTTGAGCATATCCCGAACCCGTTAGCGAGACGATCGCGACGCCAGCTAAAACCAACCGCATCATATCCCTACCCCGGCACCACCTGCGACGTCAGGCACCTTCATCAAGCAGGGGATTCGCTTTCCGTTCAAGTGCCAAGGCAACTTCGCAACCATTACGCGCGCGCGAGCCCGGGGGGGGGGGCGAAAAGGCTTACACCTTTGAAAGGTGGACCGTTGCTGCCGCCCTTCGATCATAAACAGAAAGAAAAAAGCTTCGGCTCGTTATGTTCATCGATAGCAATGCCGATTTCACCAACAGGAACGGCATCATAGGCGGGCTAATCTAGGTGCTTTCTGCCGTCAAAATCAGCCTGCCCGTCATGCAACGGATGGATCGGTCGGGAAAGTATTGCCCGTACTTACGGACAAAAGCCTCGCGCGCCGCGTAGAAATCCCTGCCCATTTTCACGTTGCCGTGGTGACGCAAATGGAAGTCGATCGCATAGGCGCTTCCACCTGCGAGTTCTGCCTGCAAGCAAAGGTCTGGCCCGTAATAATGAAAGCCGCTCAGGTCGTATGACCCGACTACGGGACGGTGTCGGCGCATAACGATGAAGCACTCGTCCAGTGTCTCCACCCGGCTCGGCAGTGTTCCCTTTTTTCGGTCTTCACCAAATTTGTCGGATATGCGCAAAGCAAGGCTAGGCCCTCTGTCCCTTGGGTGCCAGATTCCGCCCGCGACGCCAGCTAACAGCCATTTTGGGTCTCTCTCGTCCAGCGATCGGATTTGGGCCATGAGTGCTTCATACCCATCTTCTATCAGCTCGATATCGTCGTGACAGAATATCACGTACTGACCGCGCGCCTCTGCAATTAACGTCTTGTACCAAGAATAGCCGTCAAACTGGTTTTCGGTGCGATTATCGGCAGCAAGGAATTCTGAGTTTTCACGCGTGAACCCAAGTCTGGCGAAGGACTCGACTAGCCTCTCGAATTTGGACTGGCTGCGCACGAGCGAACAGACAGAGAACATCACTCTGCTTTCGCCTGTTTTGTTGATGTATGCAACGATCGCGCTCATCGCCCCTCCATCTGTTCGTGCCAACACTTGATATCAACGAAGACCGTCGCCGAAATACGGATGTCGAACAAACGCGTGCATCTTGTAAAGGCCTCTCACCGGCCTTGGAGGCAGACAGGATACATTAGTTCAAAAACGCCACCTGGGGGATATGATGGGGGATTGAACTCAAGGCTCCGGATTAATATCGAGTATGTTCAGCGCCTTAACGATACGTGATGGCGGACAGAGAGGGATTCGAACCCTCGAGACGGTTCCCCGCCTACACACTTTCCAGGCGTGCGCCTTCGACCACTCGGCCACCTGTCCACT
>LNFM01001666.1_pt1 | contig 49614 bp, 26 predicted proteins | sample 596031 | NCBI WGS metagenome assembly LNFM01 (sample SAMN04254537, study PRJNA301005) | activated carbon metagenome | isolation source: dual media filters at the Ann Arbor, Michigan drinking water treatment plant | place: USA: Ann Arbor | reverse complement strand
TCCTTGCCAGGGTCGCGACCCGCATCTGCGCCACCCACTCGGCCATCTCCTGCGAGAAGGGCTGCCAAACGACGTCACGCTTCGCTGCTTCGTCCTGGGCGTCGCGCCTCACCGTCTCCAGTGCCGCCAATAGCGGGGGGCCCGCTTGCTCGACATGGGCCGCCAGGGCCTCGCCATCCTGCAGGGAGGCACCCGTCGCCCATGTGCTCCAGCAGTCCAAGGTCCGAGCGGCCGCCTGGATGTTGTCGGCTGCGGCCTGCAAGAGCACAGCCGGGGGGCCGACACAGACCCCGCGTGCGAGTCGCACCTGCTCGCGCAGCCGCTCCTCGATGACCAGGGCATCGGCAGCGTTGGTGTCGATGTCGAGCAGGCGCGCCGCGGTCGCTGCCTGCCAGGCCGCATCGAGCGGTGTCTCCGAGTCACACACCGGGCATGCCGATTGCGGCGTGGCTCTTGCGTAGGCCAGTGCTTCCTTCAGCAGCCTGGAGAGACCAAGCATGAGTCCTTCGGCGCGCCCGCGGATCTCGGCGGCCTGCGCCGCGGCCCCCCGCAGGTCACGCGCGATGCGCTCGATGTCCGCAGTGGTGCAGGGGCCCCCCAGACCAGCGAGTGCTTCGATCGTCCGGCCCCAGTCGTCGGCTGGGCGACCGCTCACCATGTCCGCGATGGCCTCGACGTCGCGCACCTTCTTGGCGAGCAGCGCGGACAGGGCGCCGAACCTCGGCTCATCCGGGTGCGCGGCAGCAAGCTGCTCGGCCCGCTCACCCAGAGACGTCCCCGCCTTGCGCGCGACGTCCCACAACTTGCCCTGCTCGCCCACGGCGCTTGCCAGCCAGTCGCGCACCCGCACGAACTCGTCGAGGCCGAGACCAGCCAGCAGCGCCTCATAGATCTTCGTCGGCCCACCCGCCAGCATGCCGCCGAGTTCGCTGTAGCTCAGGAACGGCCTGTAGTGCTCCAGCGCGTCAGCCCAGCCCGTGACGGCCAGGGGCTCCCGGCGCTTGTCGCTGCGCACGACCTGGGACACCCCCGACTTGAACTCCTCCGGGTCTGTCCAGGTCCGCTCGACGCGTTCCCCAGCACCGATGCCCTCCTGGACGAGTTCGACCACCAGCCGAGGCGACAGCGCCGAATGGACATTGCGCCAGCCCTTCTGCCACTCCGCACTTCCCTTGGCCGCCCATCGCGCACTCGTTCCGGTAAAGGCCACCTCCGCACCCTCGGCGAAACTGCTCTTGCCCGAGCCGTTGCGTCCGATCACCAGAGTCACGCCCGGGCCCGGTGTCAGGCGCAGGAGCGAGTCCTCGCCGATCCCCCGGAACGCGCGTACCTGAATGCTCGCCACATACGTGGGAGGCACGTCGGCAGGCCCCACGTAGCCCTCCGACGCATCCGGCCTGGTTGGCGTCGCGGTACGCGAGATGTACGCACCAAGAGCCTCCTCGCCCTCACACGCCGCAAGGACGTACAGCGCGAACGCCTCGTCTTCCTTGCCCTGATCGACGAGGCGCTGGAAGAGGATGTCCTGGATCAGTGACGTGGCCACGACGTGTGTGTCTCGGGCCGGCCGCCTGCGCCCTGCGGCCTGCCGGAATCAGTACGGGTACAAGCGCGCGATGGCTCCGGGCGTGGCGCCTGCGCGGCGCAGGTGCCCGACCGGACCTGGATCGTAACTCTCGAGCGCATCCACGCACGCGGCCGCGGCATCGGCCGCGCCGGTGCGCAGCGCCTCGTCGAGCTGCAGCAGCTCGAGATTGCGCGCCGCGACGACATGGCCGTGCAGGGCGGCCGCCTGCAGCGCCGCACGACCCGCCGCGCCGATCCAGCGGCGCGCGCACCACCGCACATGGTCGGGCAACGCGTCATCCTCGGCCAGCTGCCGAGCCAGCTGCACGGCCTCGGCATCGTCCGGGTCGAGCATCAGGCGGCCGCGCGCGAGGGCCAGCTCGACGAAGCGCGGCCCGAGCCGTCGGTAGCCACCTTCTCCCAGCAGCCGCGCGTGGAAGGCCTGCGCGCGATCCAGCGACGCCGCGTCGCCGAGCGCCCCAGCCAGCCGCGCCCACTCCGACAGCGGATACGCGATGTCGGTGTCGGCATAGATGGCCGCGAACGCCGCCGCGAGCTGCTCCTGCCTCTGCAGGGCGTCCTGCGGTCGCCCGGTGACGGCCAGCAGGCGCGCGAGGGCGCCGCGCAGGCGCAGCTCGGCCGCCGACGACTCCATGAGCGCGTGATCGACCAGTCGCGCCGCCTGCGGCTCGACCACTGCCGGTGCCGGCGTGCCGGCATCGGCCGACTGCTGCACGAGGTGCGCCACGACCTGCACGCGCACCATGCGCGGCAGGGCGTCGAGCCAGCCCTCGGGCGGCATGCCGATGGTGCCGCCGTTCTGGTGATGCCGCGCCGCCACCGCCTGCGCGAATGCCAGCCGGTAGTGCGCCGCGGGCGACAGGTCCGTCCAGCGGTCGAGCGCCAGCGTGGCGCCGCGCATGACCGGCGCCCAGTCCACCAGCGCATCACTGCCCATCAAGGCCAACCGGAAGAAGCTCTCGGTGAGCTCGGCGCGCCGCTGCGGGTCCTCACCCGCCTGCACCACGAGTTGCGACAACCGGTCCCCGAACGCGACCTCGATGGCCTCCGACGCGTGCGCCACCGCGACGACCCGGAGCCTGTCGCCGGCCGCGGCGACTGCTTCCTCGACCTGCGAGGCGGCCACGAGCACGCGCGTGACGTGTGGCGCCATCGTCCGAAGACCGGCGATCTTCCGGGCCAGTCCGCCGACCGGGCCGACGGCACCCGTGGCGTCGACCGCTGCCGAGGCCACGACGTCGCCGGGCAGGGCGCAGCCGAGCACGGTCGAGGCCAGGCTGAGGATGAACGCGAGACCGAACGACGAGCCATCGACGGGATGGTGCAGGCTCGGGACCCCCGGCGCGTCCCGGACCGAGGCGAGATAGGTGACCTGCGGCAGCGTGGCGGTGGCGCTGTGCATGCTGTCCCAGAGGACCGGCAGGCCGCGTGGCAGGGCGACGCCCACGTCGCGCCACGACCGGCGCATCACCGGTCCCAGCGTGGCGCCGCCGTCGTCGTGGCGCCCGTGGCGCCCGTGGCGGATGCACCACAGCGCGATGGTGCCGTCCTCCTGCACCGTCAGGGCGGCAATCGCCCCGACGGGCGCCTCCGGCATCGCGCCGTGGCGGGTCAGCAGACTGGTCAGCCGCACGCCGGGCGCAGGCCAGCACCACGGCCCCGCGACCAGCGCGCGTGCGTCGAGGTGTGGCTTCAGGAAGGGCATCAGAAGTAGTGCGCCTCGAAATCCGTGCTGCCCCACCAGGCCGACGGATCGCCGAGGGCCACGCGACGCAGGCGTTCATCGGTGGCCGTCACGGCCCCGGTGAGGTTGATGCGAATCGCCCGGCCCATGCGGTCGGCCTCGTCGAGCACCGCATCGAGGGCGGACCCCGCCCCCGCCTCGCGCAGCAGCAGGCGGACGCCTTCGAGGTCGTCACGGCGGTGGCACAGCCGCGCCCACGCCTGCGAAGCCTCGCCCATGTCGGCCGACAGCGTGTCGAACAAATCGGTGAGGTCGTCGCCGAGCGCCTCGGCTCGTCGCATCGCCTGCTGTTCCAGCGCCTCGCGGGCCGGCGCACCGAGCGTGCGCGCCCATCGGCGCGGTGCGAGCTCGACCTCGCTCACCAGGTCCTGCAGGCGCCCGCTGGCGATCAGCGCGGCCACGTCCCTCGTGTCGGGTTCGCACAGCCGCGCCAGTTGTCCTGCCAACGTCGTCCGCGACCAGGCATCGGCATCCGGCGTGGCCGCCAGTTGTGCCTGCATCCAGCTGTCCTGCGTCTTCACGGTCCACTCCTCGACGGGGGGCCCTGGCCACGCGTAGACCGGCTGCAGCACCAGGGCACCCGTGTCCCGCCATCCGACCACCATCGGCGTACCGCCAATGGACTCGATGAGGAACCGCCCTGCCTGCTGCAGCGTCACGCGCGAGATGCCCGCCTCGTCTGCCACCGCGGCCTGCGTCTCGTGCAGACCGGGTCGCACCTGAAACGCCGCGGCGCCGCGGGATATGACGCGCAGCTCGCCGCCGACCGGGTCCAGCTCGATGCGCAGTCCCAGCGTGTCCATCAGGGGACTGTAGGCCGGCAGCAGCGTCGTGGCCGGCGATGGCGCCGGCGCCAGCGCCTGGGGGCCAGTCGGGGGCAGCGCCAGCTGCTCGGCCGGGCCGAGCATCCCGGGCTCGATCCCCAGCGCCTGCAGTTCCGCCCGCATCTCCGGGGTCATGCTCATGAGTCCTGCTCCTGCGAGTCCGGCGTGACGTCGCCGCGTTCGACCCGCGGCGCGAAGATGAGGGCGGCGAGGCGACGGACCTCCGCCTCGAGCGCCGCCGGCAACTGCGCGGCGCCGAGCCACGCGGTCAGTCGCGCGAGGTCGTCGGGTTTGTTGCGTGGCACCTCGAGCAGATACGCCCGGGTGCGCTTGTGGCGCTGATAGACGCGATTGCGCACCTTCACGAAGGTCGGCCCCTCGCCGCCCTCGCGCGCGACGATCGCGTCCACGGTCAGCTCGCCCGTCGCGATGGCCCGCAGATCGGCGACGTTGGCCTGGAAGCCGTCGGGGTGCTGGAGTGTTCGGGCAATGGCGGGCACCGCCTGCTCGAAGAGGACTGCTCTCGCCTCGACCCCGAGCTGCACGCGCTCCTCGATCAACGCACGGGTCTCCGGCGTCTCCGGGTCGCGGGGCTGGTGCAGCGGCTTGCCCTCGTCTCCGGCGTCGATCGAGACCAGTCGCGCCTGATCCCGCTGCGCCCGTCGGTGCAGATCGGTCACCTTGTTGCGCAGCGACCGGAGCAGGTAGGCCTCCGCCTCGCTGTCGGTCGCCGTGTACCGACGATTGCCCGGACGGGCCTTCATCAGGTGGATGATCAGCTTCTGCACGACCTCGTCGCGCAGCGGCTCCCGCACCACACGGCGCGCCAGGCGGCCCAGGGCGCCATAGACGAGGACGATGGCGTCGTCACGTTGCGTCGCGTCGGTCTCGGACAGCGTCGAGTCCGAGGGCGCCATCGACACGAGGGCATCCGACAGGGTCATACCCAGGGTGGTTCACTCCTCACAAAGGGCGAGACGCGCGCGCCCGCCGGGGTCTGACACGGGGGACGGATTGGGAACCTGCGGCGACCTCACCCCGCGTCCGCCGCCAGCAGTGCCTGCGCGGCGGCGGCGATCGCCGGCACGTGTTCGGCGCCGACGGTGGTCAGCAGCGGCAGCAGCGGACCCGTCTCGGCGATGCCCGCACTCTCGACCGCCTGGTGCAGCACGCGGATGGGATTGATGGCGTTGCGCAGGTCTTCCAGGGGCCGGAAGATCGCGCGGATGCGCTCGGCCTCGACCCAGTCCTGACGAGTGACGGCGGCCAGCATCGCCTGCGACAGCTTCGGTGCGACGCAGACACAGCCGCTCGTGAAGCCGCCCAGTCCGAAGTCGCGCACGTGGACGATGGCGGGCTGTTCGCCGATGCCGCTGATGACCTTGCGCGGGTCCACCAGACTCGTGAGGGTCCGCAGATACGGGTCGTCGCTGGTGTCCTTGCGCACCACGGCGTACTTGACCGCGCTCACCAGCCCTTCCTTGTCGAGCGCTGCGATGTCGGCCGGCTCGATGTAGCCGTCGTTCTTGACGTACACGATGACCGGCACGCCCGCGGCCGCCACGAACTCGCGAATCCCGTTGGCCACGCCCTCGCTCGTCGTGATGCCCTGCTGCGGCAGCACCATCACCGTGGGGAACGCCTGGCGGCGAATCGCCCGCGCCTGCTCGAGCAGGAGGGCATAGGTCGGCCCGGCCGACGGCACCACCAGCGTCTCGGGCCCGGCCAGCCGCGCCAGCATCGACAGCGCCGCGTCGTACTCCGGCAGCGGCAGGTGATAGAAGTTGGCGTTCCCGCCGTAGAGCAGCAGCGACACCCCTCCTCGCTCGAGATGCCGCACGATGCGACCGTTGGCCTCCTCGGCCAGCGAACGATCCGCCGCCCGCGCCAGCGGCGGCACAGCCATCACGGAGCGGGTGAAGTGGGCGGGGGTCAGGGGAGTCGTGATCATGGCAATTGGAAATTCGACATTTGAAATGCTGGGCACGCACTCATGGGGCGGCCGCTGCGGCAAGCCCTGCTCGACGTCGTCGGGAATCTCACATATCCAATTTCAAATTGTCTGATTTCAGTAGATGTCCGGTTCCGGCGTCTTCGCGCCGAACTCGAGGAACGTGAAGTCGCAGCCCTCCGGCGCCTGCGAGGTCTGCTCGAGAAAGAGCCGGCTGTAGCCGCGCTCGTAGCGGCGGGGTGGTGCCGTCCACGTGGCCCGCCGTGCCGCGAGTTCCTCCTCCGACACGTGCAGGTGCAGGCGGCGCGCCGCGACGTCGAGCTCGATGAGGTCGCCGTCGCGCACCAGCGCGAGCGGCCCCCCGATGGCGGCCTCCGGTGCCACGTGCAGCACACAGGTCCCGTAGCTCGTGCCCGACATGCGGGCATCCGAGATGCGCACCATGTCGCGCACCCCCTGCTGCAGCAGCTTCTTCGGAATCGGCAGCATGCCCCACTCGGGCATGCCCGGCGCACCGACGGGGCCGGCGTTCTGCAGCACGATCACATGGTCGGGCGTGACCGCGAGGTCCTCGCTGTCGATGCGAGTCTTGAGGTCCGCATACGTGGCGAACACCAGGGCCGGGCCGGTGTGCTTCAGCAGACGCGGCTCGGCGGCCGTCGGCTTGATCACGCAGCCGTCCGGCGCCAGGTTGCCGCGCAGCACGAAGGTCCCGCCCGCGTGCGCCAGTGGCCGATCCATCGGGCGGATGACTTCATCGGACAGGACCTCGGCGCCAGCGACGACCTCAGCCAGGCTGCTGCCGTTCACCGTGCGACAGTCGAGCGCCAGGTGATCGCGCAGGCGCGACAGCAGCGCCGGCACGCCGCCCGCGTCGTGGAAGTCCTCCATCAGGAACTCGCCGGCGGGTCGCAGGTTCACGACCACCGGCACCTCCCGCGAGATGCGATCGAAGTCCTCGATGGACAGCGGCACACCGGCCCGACGCGCCATCGCGATCAGATGGATGATGGCGTTGGTCGACCCGCACAGCGCCATGTCCGTCACGACGGCGTTGCGGAAGGCGTCGGCGGTGAGGATGGTCGAGGGGCGGATGTCCTCCCACACCAGATCCACGGCGCGTCGGCCTGCCGCGGTCGCCATGCGGGCGTGGGCCGAGTGCACCGCGGGAATCGTCGCCGCGCCAGTCAGCGTCATCCCCAGCGCCTCGGTGATCGCCGCCATCGTCGAGGCCGTCCCCATCGTCATGCACGTGCCTGGCGATCGGGCGATGCCTTCCTCGACCTGCCGCATCGCGCAGTCGTCGAGGTGGCCGGCCTTGCGCTCGGCCCAGTACTTCCAGACATCCGTGCCACTGCCCAGGCGTTCGGTGCGGAAGCGGCCCGCCAGCATCGGCCCGGCCGGCACGAAGATCGCCGGCAGGTCCATCGAGATGGCGCCCATCAGGAGCCCGGGCACCGTCTTGTCGCAGCCACCCATCAGGACGACGCCGTCGATCGGATGGGAGCGCAGGATCTCCTCGACCTCGAGCGAGAGGAGGTTGCGGTAGAACATCGCCGTCGGCTTGACGAACATCTCCGACAACGACAGCACCGGCATCTCCACCGGGAACCCGCCGGCCTGCCACACGCCCTGCTTGACGTCCTCGGCGCGCTCGCGGAAGTGGCCGTGGCACTGCTGCAGGTCACTCCACGTGTTGAGGATGGCGATGACCGGCTTGCCCTCGGCGTCGTCGGCCGCGTAGCCCATCTGCCTGAGTCGGCTGCGATGCCCGAAGCTGCGGAGGTCGTCGGGCGCGAACCAGCGCTGTGACCGCAGGTCGGCCACCTCGCGTCGGGCAGGGCGCGTCGAGGCGCGGGGTGCGGGTGGCAGGGGTGGCTCTGGCATCGGGCGACGCTGGCAAAAACCGTCGCGGAAGTCTACGCTAACCGCCTCTTGAGTCCACTGCTCATCCTGGCGGTCGCCCTGGCGATCGTGATCACCGGCGTGCTGGCCCTGCGGCTGCACGCGTTCCTGACGCTGATCGTCGCCGCCCTGGCCGTCGCCGCGCTCACGCCACCGGCGTCCATCGAGCGCTACGAACTCACGCGGGAGGGGGCACGGGTGGATCGCGTGGCCGCCGCCCGCGTCTCGGTGACGGCCCGCCGCGGCCAGTTCGTGCCAGGGACCACCTACGAGGTGTTTCGCCTGGAACGCGGCGCGGTGCGTCCTCGTCGCGTCGGGACGGCACAGGTCGACGAGGCTGCCGCGTCTGCGACCGCGTCACCCGCCGTCGGCCAACGCACCCTCGTGGTCACCGGCGTCGACGGCCTGGCGCCACAGCCCGGCGACTGGATCACCACCGCGGCCGTGTCGCGTGCGGCCACCAGGATCGGTGGCGAGACGATCGGCGCGCGGGTCTCGGCCGGCTTCGGCCGCACCGCGCTCGACATCGGCATCCTGATCGCCATGGCCTCCATCCTCGGCGGCTGCCTCATGGCCGCCCGAGGGGCCGAACGCATCGTCGTCTCGATGCGTCGCGCCGTCGGCGCGTCACGCACGCCGCTGGCGTTTCTCGGCAGCGGCTTCCTGCTCGGCATCCCGATGTTCGCCGAGGCGGTGTTCTACCTGCTGTTGCCGCTGGCCAAGGCGATGTGGCTCGAGACCCGGCGCCACTACGTCCTGTTCGTCCTCGCCATCGTCGCCGGCGCCACGATGACGCATTCGCTGGTACCGCCGACGCCCGGCCCGCTGTTCGTGGCCGACGCGATGGGCATCCCGATCGCGATGATGATGCAGCAGGGCGCGATCGTCGCCGCCTGCGCCGCGATGGGCGGGTACGCGTACGCCCTGTGGGCCGACGCGCGGTGGGGGCACGAGATTGTGCCGGCGACGGCGGGCCCAGGGACTGACGGTGACGGACCGCTCGGAGAGCGGTCCCTACCCCGCGACGACGCCCTGCCCAGGGGACTGCCGCCGCTCGTGTGGTCGGTGCTGCCGATTCTGCTGCCGGTGCTCCTCATCAGCGCCGATTCGGCGCTGGTCACGTCCACGTACGGGCTCCCGGCGTGGGTCGTCCGCGCCGTCCGCGTCATGGGCGACAAGAACCTCGCGCTGACGCTCTCGGCCGGTGCGGCGCTCGCGCTGCTCTGGTGGTACGCGCCTGTCGATCCCGCGAAGGGTGAGGGACGGCTCGGTGAGCCGTCCCTCCCAACGAGGGGCGACCTCGTACGCAGGACGGTGCGCGACGGCGTAGTCGAAGCGGGTGAGATCATCCTGGTCATCGCCGCGGGCGGGGCCCTGGGTGCCGTGCTGCGCCAGGCCGGGATGGCCGAGCTGGCGGCGGCGACGGTCCCCGCGCAGAAGCTGTTGTTGCTGCCGATCGCCTGGGGCATCACCGCGCTCGTGCGCATCGCGCAGGGATCGGCCACCGTCGCGATGATCACCGCCGTCGGCATCGTCGGGCCGATCGCGCTGGCGGGCACCCTGCCGTATCACCCCGTCTACGTGGCCGTGGCCATCGGCGCGGGGTCGAAGATCGGCATGTGGATGAACGACAGCGGCTTCTGGGTCATCGCCCGCATGAGCGGCATGACCGAGGCGCAGACGTTGCGCACCGCGAGCGCGATGGTCTTCGTGGAAGGCTGCGTCGGGCTGATCGTCACCCTGGTTCTGGCCGCCGTCTGGCCACGTGTCTGAACGTGTCATCTGGAGGAGGTTCGATGTTCCGGTTGTTCCTGCGCCTGTCCGCGGCCGCTGTGCTGGCCGCGTGGCTCATTCCCTGTTCGAGTGCGGCTGCCCAGCCCACGCCTCCGGCGCCTGGCGGTGATCAGGACGCCCCCGCGGGTGAGCGCCCCGGTGGTGGGGGCGCGCGCGAGGCGAGCCCGGAGCCGAAGGCCTACGACAAGGTGATCACGAAGGACGCCCGGTCCGATGCCGGCGTCTTCACGCTGCACCGGATCAAGGACAAGGTCTTCTACGAGATTCCCGCGGCCGAACTCGGCAAGGAGTTCCTGTGGGTGACCCAGATCGCCCGCACCACGCTCGGGGTCGGCTATGGCGGCCAGGCGGCGGGGCGCCAGGTCGTCCGGTGGGATCGCCGCGGCAATCGCGTCTTCCTGCGCAAGGTCTCCTACGACGTCGTCGCGGACAAGGCCCTCCCGATCGCGAAGGCCGTGGCCGCGGCCAACTTCGATCCGATCGTCATGAGCTTCAATGTCGAGGCGCTGGGCAAGGACAGCGTGGTCATCGACGTCACGCGCCTCTTCACCACCGAACTGCCCGAGCTCTCGGTGCGGCCGCGCCTCCGCGCGCGCGGCTTCGACGGATCGCGCGCCTTCATCGAGCGTGCCTCGGCGTTCCCGACCAACGTCGAAGTGCAGGCCATCCACACCTACACCGTGCCGCCCGAGACCTCGCCGGCCGGCGGTGGCCCGTCGGGCCCGCCCAACCCGTTCCAGTCGGCGCCACTCGGCCCGGGCAGCTACAGCGTGTTGATGAACTTCAGCATGGTGCGCCTGCCGGAGACGCCGATGCAGCCACGCCTCTACGACGATCGGGTCGGCTACTTCACGGTGCGGCAGATGGACTACGGCGTCGATGAACATCGCGCCCCGGAGCGCCGCTACATCACGCGCTGGCGCCTCGAGAAGAAGGATCCCTCCGCAGCCGTGTCCGAGCCGGTCAAGCCGATCGTCTACTACGTGGATCCAGCGACGCCGACCAAGCTGGTGCCGTACGTGAAGAAGGGCATCGAGCAGTGGCAGCCGGCCTTCGAGGCGGCGGGTTTCCGCAACGCCATCATCGCGAAGGATGCGCCGGCCAACGACCCGGACTGGCAGCCCGAGGATGCACGGTACTCGGTGGTGCGGTGGCTGCCGTCGACGATCGAGAACGCCTCGGGGCCGCACGTCAGCGACCCGCGCACGGGCGAGATCCTCGAGTCGGACATCCAGATGTACCACAACATCATGAACCTCCAGCGGTCGTGGTACTTCACGCAGGCCGGGCCGCTCGACGCCCGCACGAAGACGCTGCCGATGCCCGACGATCTGATGGGGGAACTCGTGCAGTACGTCGTCGCGCACGAGGTCGGCCACACGCTCGGCTTCCAGCACAACATGAAGGCGAGCTCGCTGTATCCGGTCGAGAAGCTTCGCGATCCCGAGTGGCTGAAGACGATGGGCCACACGCCGACGCTGATGGACTACTCGCGCTTCAACTACGTGGCGCAGCCCGAGGACAAGATCGACCCGAAGCTGCTGATCCCCGGCATCGGTCCCTACGACGTCTTCGCGACCAGGTGGGGCTACGCGCCGATTCCGGGCGCCACGTCGCCGGATGCCGAGAAGAAGACGCTCGACGAGTGGGCCCGCGCGCAGGACGCCACGCCGTGGCTGCGCTTCTCGACCGCCGGCAGCAGCGGCAGCGATCCCGGCGAGCAGACCGAGGCCGTGGGCGACGCCAACGCCGTGATCGCGACTGGCCTGGGACTCAAGAACCTGGAACGCGTGGCGGGCATGCTGCTGCCGGCAACGACCCTGTCAGGAGAGAACTGGCGCGACCTCACCGAGCTCTACAGCCGCACGGTCGGGCAGTGGTCCACCGAGCTGAACCACGTCGTCTCCGTGGTCGGCGGGCTCGACTCGCAGCAGAAGCACGGCGGCCAGAGTGGCCAGCGCTTCGCGCCGATTGCCAGGGCGCGCCAGGCCGAGGCCGTCGCCTTCCTCAACAAGAAGGCGTTCACCACGCCGACGTTCCTGCTCGACACCGAGGTCCTGCGCCGTGTCGAGCCGACCGGCACGCTCGATCGCGTGCGCACCGCGCAGCTGCGCATCCTGTCGAACCTGCTCAGCCCGACACGCCTCGCCCGCATGGTGGAGCTCTCGGCCGTGGATGGCGCCGCGGCCTACCAGCCGACGACGTTCCTTGGCGACGTGCGCAAGGGCCTGTGGTCGGAGCTCGCGGCCCCGACGGTGACCATCGACGCGTATCGTCGCAACCTGCAGCGTGCGCACCTCGAGCTCGCCTCGGCGCGCATCACGCCGACGGCCGACGAAGCCCGGGCGCTGTACCGCGGCGAACTCAAGGCGCTCGACGCCGAGGTCCGCGCCGCCCTGCCGAAGGCCACCGACGCCGCCACCCGTCGGCACCTCGAGGACGCGCGTGTGGCCATCGCCGGTGCGCTCGATGCCCAGCGGCTCGCACCGCCCGACGGGCCCGCGCGTCCCACGGGCGCGCCCGGTCGCGGCCTCGCGTCCTGGGAGATCGAGTTGCCTGCGGTGGTGAACGAGTGGTCCTGCTCGGTGCTGGACGCGCTGCACTGACGGTGACGGCCCGTTTGGAAAACGGGCCCTACTGCACTGACGGTGACGGCCCGTTTGGAAAACGGGCCCTACCCGGCGGGCCTGGCGGGCCCTGCACCTCGGGCCTACCGACGCAGGCGATAGCCGTCGCTGCCCTCGCCGATCGTCCCGCTGGCGACCAGTCGCTGGAGGGACGACTCGAGGGCGGCGCCGAGCGTGCTCCCGGTGCGCTCGAATCCCAGGTGCGTGCGCGCCTCCACGAGCAGTGCGTCGCGTCGCAGGATGCGACCACCGGCCAGCGCCGCGCGGACGGCGGCGTCGTACTCCTCCGGCGCAATGCGATCGGCGCCGATCCCGGTGTCGGATCGGTCGCGCGGCTGGCACGCCGACCCCGGCACCCAGAGAAACGCCTCGCGTCGCTCGACTGCGCCGCGCCTGACGGCCTCCGAGCAGGCAGCCAGCACGTGCGCCCGAATCCTCGTGCCGACCCGCTGGTCCCAGAAGCCCGCCACCCGCGCCACCACGTCGTCTTCGTGCACCGGTGACTCGATGCCGACGACATGGGCGGCGAACGAGGCCAGCACCGACAGGTCACACTCGAGCACGCCGCTGCCGGTGACGCTCGCGGGCGCGCTGGCCTTGACGTAGGGCACGGCGCTGCGAGATGCGACGGCCTGATCGGTCTCCTCGTCCGGCCGATCGGTCTGCCGGACAAGTCCGGCAGCTACAGCCGACACATGAGTGGGCTCGGCAGGGACACCGGCCCCGACTCCCACCGGTCCGCGACGCCGCGCGTCGTCGATGGCCCGTTCGAGTCGCTCCATCTGGCCGACGCGATCCTTGAACCAGTCGGTGCTCCAGAGGCGGACGATCGTCCACCCGCGTGCCTCGAGGACCTGCTGGCGGAGGCGGTCGCGATCCCGGGCCGTGTCGGACGCGTGGTAGGCCACGCCGTCACATTCGATCCCCAGCAGGAAGCGGCCAGGAGCCCCGGGGTCGCGCACGCCGATGTCGATCCGATAGCCGGCCACGCCGACCTGCGGCTGCACGAGGTGCCCGCGTCGCGCCAGGTCGGTCACCACCTCCTGCTCGAAGGGCGACTCGGTCGCCGCCGACGCTGCGACCACCGGGTGATCGAGGCGACCAGATTCGGCGTACTCCAGGAACGCCTTCAACAGGGGACCGCCCTTCGACTGGCCGTCGTGGATGTCGCTGGCCCGCATCGACGAGAACACCCGCATCGCCCGGCGCGCCCGCGTCGTCAGCACGTTCAGGCGTCGCCAGCCGTTGTCGCCGTTGAGGGGCCCGAAGTGCTGGCGCAGCCGACCGTCACGCCCCTTCGCGTACGTGACGCTCAGGAAGATCACGTCGCGCTCGTCGCCCTGGATGTTCTCCAGGTTCTTGACGAAGAACGGCTCGTGACGACTGCGATCGAAGAACGGCTCCAGGGACGGGTCGTCACGTCTCCGCTCCTCGAGCAGATCCTGGATGGCCAGCTGCTGCCGCAGATTGAACGTGCCGACGCCCAGGGTCAGTGCCCTCGCGCCGGCCTGCTCGGCCACCGCCTGCTCGCGTGCGAAGGCGACGACGGCGTCGGCGACCCGACGCGCTTCGATCAGGTTGAGGCCCTTCCCTTCGTACACGGCGTCTGCCACCAGTTCGAAGCGCAGCCCGAGGCGTTCCGACATCGGCTCCACGCTCGGGAACGTCAGCAGGTCGCCATCGTAGAAGCTGACGTTCGAGAACGAGATCAGCGACTCGTGGGCGCTCCGGTAGTGCCACTTGAGCCGGCTCATGGGCACACCGCAGCCCATGAACGCCTCCAGGATGCTCTCGGCATCCGGCACGTCGACACCGTCATCGCTGTCGGCCGCCGCGAGGTCGTCGCGAGCGGCCGTGAAGAAGTTCGTCGGCGGCAACTGTTTCGGATCGCCGACGACGACGAGCTGCGCGCCGCGGACGATGGCGCCGACGGCGTCTTCGGGCGGCAACTGCGAGGCCTCGTCGAAGACCACGAGATCGAACGTCGGCCGATCCCCCTTCGTGAACTGCGCCACCGAGAGGGGACTCATGAGGAACACGGGCTTGATGGCGCGCACCGCGGCAGCGGCGAGCCCGAGCGTCTCGCGGATGGGCCGATGGTTGCGCTGCTTGGCCATCTCGCGGCGCAGCACCGGCATCGCGGCGTCGACATCGTCTTCGTGCAGCCGGGTCTGCACCCGGGCACGCAGGGACGCGACGAGGCGGGCGCGATTGTCCTCGAGGACGCGGCGGTCGAGGTCGCGGAACTCGCGGACGCGCTGCTCGTGCGACAGCGCCTGGAACCGGGCGAGCGCGGGGCGGGCGTCGACGCAGGCGGCCAGCCAGGCGAACCAGAAGGCCCGCGGCACGGCGCGCGGCAGGTCAGCGAAGCGGAGGCGGCCGGCGTCGGCCAGATCGACCGCGAATGCCGCCAGCGTGTCGAGCGCGTCCTGACGCGCTGCGGCGAACGCGCCCCACCGTGCAGCGCGCGCGGCGTCGGTCACGAAACCCGCGGCTCGCTCGTGCACCTGCTCGATTGGCAGACTCGCGAGGCTGGGGCGATCGGCCCGCCACTGCAGCAGGGTGGCCAGACGCTCGACGCACGTGAGCAGCTCGGACGCCCGCTGGTCGAGCCGATCGGCGGGGCCGAGGTCGGCCTGGCCGGCCGCGGCCAGCGTGAGCGCGAGCGACGGCAGCGTCTCGCGCAGGTACACCTTCCTGAAGGCCACGACCCATGCGGCTTGCCGCTCGAGCGCGTCGACATCCGACGCGGCACCACGCCACGCCCCGCCGAACAGTCGGGCTCCCTGTGCCTGCAGGTCGTCCAGGGTCTGGCGCGCGGTGCGCAGTGCGACGACAGCCTTGAGGTCGTGTGCCTGCGCGACGATCGACGCCGCATAGCCAGGCTGGCGCATCGCCGTCCATCGCGTCCGGATCGCCCGTTGCCGGCTGTCGAGCCACCAGAAGAGCGACGCGAGGACTCCCGACCGCTCCTCGATGTAGGCGATGTCGGCGGTGTGATCGACCTGCAGCGCGTCGGCGTGAAAGCGTCGACCGGTCTCGGCCTCGAGGCGTTGCACCTCGCGCACCCGGCCGATCAGCTCCGTGGCCGCGTGCGGCACCGCGTTCCACTCCGGACTCTCGAGCTGTTCGATCGGTGCGCCCGGCGAGCGACGCAGCAGGTCGACCACGTCGCGCACGCGCTCGAGATCGGTCAGCGCCGCCAGCAGCGGCAGGCCGAGGAGCCGAGTGGCCTCGATGGCGGCCGCCCGCACCTCCGGGATCCTGTGTGCGACCGACGTCGCTGCGGCGATCACCGCGTCGAGCTGGTCCTGCGGATAGAACGTGCGTCCCGTGTCGCGCCACGGGTGCGTGGCGATGTCGCCCGCGGCCTCGGCGGCACTCGCCAGCGCCCGCAGGTGCGAGTGCGCCTGCTCGAGGGCCAGGCGGGTCACCTGGGTGGCATCGCCAGTCCAGTCCACGTGCGGCGCGTCGAGCACACGGGCGAGCTCGCCATAGGCCGTGAACGGGGAGGCCTGCATGGCCGCGAAGGGCTCGTGCAGTGCCGTCACGTACGCACTCAGTGTGGTGCGCACCTCTCGCAGTCGCTCGCCGGCGCCCTCCGGTACCGGCGACGGCAACAGTGACGCGTCCAGCGCGGAGGCGATGCTGCGGATCACCTCGCGCTTGCTCGATCGCGTCGAGTGCAGCTCGAGACAGAACTCGCCCAGACCCGCCTGCTGCAGCCGCTGATGGACGACGTCGAGGGCGGCCATCTTCTCGGCGACGAAGAGGACACTCTTGCCGGCGTGCAACGCCTGCGCGATGACGTTGGTGATCGTCTGCGACTTGCCCGTGCCCGGCGGACCCTCGACCACGAGGTCGTAGCCGCGATCGACCGCGGCCAGGGCGCGCTGCTGGCTGCCGTCGGCGTCCACCACGTGCGCGCCGAGTTCGGGTGGATACACCTCGTCCAGTCGTGCCTGCCGCACGTCGTCGGGCAGCCCGAGTCCGCCCCCCTTCACGGCGCCGCGTCGCGTGATCAACTGGTGCACGAGCCGATGGCCCCGGATGGCCGCGGCATTGGCCTCGAGGTCCTTGTACATGACCAGCTTCTGGAAGGAGAACAGACCGAGGAACACCTCGCTGGTCACCTTCCATGGCGGCCCGGTCTTGGCGACCGGCAGGGCGTCGATCAGCGTCTGCACGTCGACGAACAGCGACTGCAGCGTGCGCGGCGCGGTGCTCCCGGTGTCCGCGGGAGTCACGGGCGCTGGCTCCGGCAGGTCGGGCAGGGCGAGGCCGTACTCGCGCGACAGCATCTCGGCCAGCGCCGGGTTGACCATCGGCTCGTCGTCGGCGGCTTCCAGCGTGAAGGCGGCGCGCGCCGATGTCCGTCGGAGGGACACCGGCAGCAGCACCAGTGGGGCCCGGAACACGACGTCTGAGGCGTCGGCCTCGGTGTAGTGCAAGAGCCCGAGCGCCAGGAACAGCGTGTTGACGCCCTGCTCCTCGATGGAGAGCCGCGCCTGCTCCTCGATGCGCCGCAAGGAGTGGTCGAGATGCTCCGCGGTCAGCGTTGTCTGCAACACCCCATCTTTGGGGAGGGCCCTCTGCTCCGGTGCCGGCGCGAACGTCAGCGCGCGCTCCTCCTCGCACACCAGGTGATGGATCTCGGCCGGATCCGGCCCGACGACCTGGACGGTCGAGACCGTGAGCGGACGAAAGTTCAGCGCGCGATTGCGTCGCGTGAGGTCGAGCAGTTGCCGCGTCCACGTCTCGAGCGATGCGGCGACGACGGCCGGCACGGAATCGGGAGGCGACGACACGGGACGGATCTTACCGGGTCGCGCTGATCACGGTCGGCCGTCGGCAGGAGCGCCGACGATGGCCCACAGCCCCGGCCCCGGCGTCGTCACCTCGACGCGCGTACTGGCCGGCCAGGTCATGGTGGCGCCCCACTCGCCGGTGTCGATCGAGATCCAGCGCGCCTGCACGGGGCGGGCTACTCCCGTCAGATCGAGGCCCACCGACCCTGGCGTGGGGAAGAACAGGGCGCAGGCGCCGTCCGGCCGCATGGCGAGATAGGCGGCGTCGGGAGCGCGGTTCGAGAGCTTCTCGTTGGCCGGCAGCAGCGTCCATGGCGCCACGACGCGTTCCAGCTTGCGCGCGGCGCGAATGGCGTTCACGGCGCGGGGCGACAGGCCGAGGCCCGACTTGGGTCGATGGAATCGCATGGCCGCGGCGCCGCCGACGAGATGCCGCCACCAGCGTTGCAGCCCATCGAGGTCGGTGCCGTACGGTCCCTCGTCCGATCCGTAGGTCTTGACCGTGTTGAGAGGACGGGGACGCGCGGCGAGGTGCTGACGCACCCACTGGAAGTTGTCCCAGTGGGCCTGGCCCTTCTGGTGGTTGTTCTGCGACACGTCGACGAAGGTGTACCGATCGGGATGATCGAAGGTGCGTCGATGCTGCGAGCCCCTCAGATCGTGGTCGTCCCACATCTCGGTCACGTGGGCGGTCACGCCGGCGCGGGCCGCGCGGGTACGGATGAAGTCGGCCCAGTAGGCCCCCCACGCTTCGTCACCCGAGGTCTCGTTGTCGATGCAGTAGAGCACGTGCGGCTGTGGCAGCGTGCGGGCGAGCACGGCGTCGGCGAAGCGCTGCTGCACGGCGAGCAGCGGCGCGATGTGGCGTTGCGTCGGCGTGCTGTAGAAGAAGGGCTGCTCGTTCGTGCCCGGATGGTTCGGGTAGTCGCGGGCGAGTCCCGTCGCCTCGGCGGTGTAGGTGCGGGTGTTGGAGGGATTGTAGGGATGCGGCGTCCAGTTGTGGCGAAAGTAGTCGAAGCGGTCCCACAGCTCGATCTGCACGATGATGTCGCGGGCTCGGGTGAGGGCCAGCAGCCGGTCGAAGCGCGTCCAGTACTCGGGGTTCCACTGCGTCAGGTCCCAGGAGCCATCGGCCAGGCGTGCGAAGGGGTAGACCTCGAAGCCACCGTCAGGCCGGTCGCTCATCGTGTTGCGGATGTAGTTGGCACCCGCGGCCCGCATCTCGTCGAGATGCGCCTCCAGATCGGGGATCTGGAACAGGTTGTCGTCCTTGCTGCCGCCCAGGAGCAGGACCGGCGCGCCCTTGTACTCCCAGTACCAGGGATTGCCCGACCAGGGAGCGATGCGTCCGGTCGCGGCGGGCGTCTGCGCGGCCGCGTGCGCGACGCCGGGGCGGGGCCAGGTGACCGCTGCGGCCACGAAGGCACCGGCGCTCGCCAGCAGATCTCGGCGTGAGGGAGCCATGGACCATCTTACGGCGCCCCGACTCCCGACTCCCGGTTTCCGGTTCCCGTTTCCCGGTTCCCGGTTCCCGGTTCCCGGGTCCCGACCCTGTTCGCCCCGCCGCCGTCCCATCGTTCTGCTAGGTTGAGCCCTGTCCTCCCCGGAGCCCTACCGTGCGATCGAACCTGACCCTCTCCCTGTTCCTCACGCTGTCGCTCTCTCTGGCCGTGGCGGTGCCCGCGGGTGCCCAGCATCAGGCGGCTCTCGAGAAGGCCTTCGAGGGGCGCGAAGTCACCGTCCTGATGGACATGCCGGCGTCGCATCAGGGCGTGGACCTCTACCTGCAGCGCGAGCCGGAGATCGAGTTCGGCGACTACGCCCGTCGGCTCAAGGCCTACGGCATGGCGTTGCGCAAGGACGATCGCGTGATGATCACGACGATCAAGATCAACAAGAAGAACATCGAGATCCACCTCGGCGGTGGCGGCTACGGTACGTGGGGGGACGACAGCGGAAACGTCTCGCCGAGCTACGTCGGCAAGTCGCGGCGCGAGACCGACCTCGAGAAGGAGCGGAAGCGGACCACCGACGCGGCGCGCCTGCGGTCCATCGACCGCGAGCTCGACTACCTGCGGCGCGACCGCGAGCGGGAGGAGCGCGAGGCACGGCGCGAGGCCGAGGCGCTGACGGCGATCAAGCAGCGGGAGGTGGCCGTCAAGCGTCTCGACGGCGGGTCGCGCTTCAACATCTGGTACGCCGACAAGCGGCTCGAGAAGTGGGCGCCGACGCCGGAGGAGCTGATGCTGTCGCTGGCCCGGTACATCGACTTCGGCGGCGGCAACGGCGATGGGGTGCCCGGGATCATGCGCGGCACGCCCGGCAATCGTCTCGTGGAGTCGGGCAGCACCTCGCTCGGGCCGGCCCGCCTGCGTGACGTCGAATCGGCAGCCACCTCACTCCGCCGCGGCATGAGCACGGACGACGTGCATGGGTTGCTGGGCACGCCGACGCGTCGCCGCAGCACGAAGCAGGGGGACCTCGACTCGGTCGTGGAGACCTGGGAGACGCCCGACAGCATCACCGAAGTGACGTTCGTCGGGGGCGTCGTCGTCAAGTTCACCAGCTCGAGCAAGTAGCCCGAGCCTGCCTCAGAACATCCCCAGCCCGATCTTGGCGTCCTCCGACATCAGGTCCTTCGTCCAGGCCGGTTCCCACACCACCTCGACGAAGGCGTCGGAGACGCCCTCCAGGGCCTTCACCTTGTAGCGGACCTCGCTCGGCAACTGCTGCGCCGACGGACAGGCCGGCGAGGTGAGCGTCATCTCCACCTTCACGCGGCTGTCCGCGTCCGCCTCGATCTTGTAGATCAGCCCGAGCTCGTAGATGTTCACCGGGATCTCCGGATCGAACACCGTGCTGATCGCCTCGACCACCTTTGGCGTCAGCTCGGTGGTGCGCGCCTCGTCCCGGGGACCGATCTGCGCGGCGGCGGCTGGCGCGGCCGGAGGCTCGAGCAGCGCCCCGACATCGAGCCCATGGCTCGGCGCCTGCGGCACGTCGGGCGTATCGACAGGCGCGGCCAGCGGGTTCTCGGCAGCCGGTTCGGGCTCGGACTTCGACTTCAGGAAAGAGAACATTCGGGGAGCCTCGGAAATTGAACGTGTCACTCGGTGCTGACGGTCTTGCTGGCGCCCTCGATGGCGGCCTGCAGCGCATGCCACGCGAGCATGGCGCACTTGACGCGCGACGGGTACTCGGAGACGCCCGACAGCACCACGAGCTTGCCGACCTTCTCGTCGTCGGCCTCGCACTTGCCCGTGACCATCTCCTGGAAGGTCGAGAACATGCCGCGCACTTCCTCGGCGGTGTGCCCGGTGACCGCCTCGGTCATCATCGAGGCCGAAGCCTTGCTGATGGCGCAGCCGTTGCCGGTGAAGCGGGCCTCGGCGACGCGACCGCCCTCCATGCGGACGTACACGCTGACGCGGTCGCCACACATCGGGTTGTGACCTGCCGCCTGCGAGCCACCTTCGAGCACGCCGAAATTGCGCGGGCGCTTGTTGTGGTCGAGGATGACTTCCTGGTAGAGGTCTCGGAGATCCATGGCTCACCGTGCCGGACGCGTCCGGCACCTGCTCTTCACGCAAAGAACTGCTGCACACGCCTGACGCTGGCGACGAGGGCGTCGACGTCGGCGTGCGTGTTGTAGAGGCCGAAGGAGGCACGCACGGTCGACGTGATGCCGTAGAAGTCCATCACCGGCTGGGCACAGTGCTGGCCGGTCCGCACCGCCACGCCGTCCTGGTCGAGGAAGGTGCCGACGTCGTGCGGATGGACGTCGCCGACCAGGAACGAGACCACGCCCGCCCGTTCCGGGGCCTGCCCCACGAGGCGGATGCCGTCGACGGCGCCGAGCGCCGCAGTCGCGTGCGTCAGCAGCTCGTGCTCGTGCGCGGCCACCTCGCGCAGGTCGAAGCGCGACAGGAAGTCCACGGCCGCGCCGAACCCGATGACGCCGGCGATGTTCGGCGTCCCGGCCTCGAACTTGTACGGCACCTCGTTGTACTCGGTGTGCTCGAAGGTCACCGACGCGATCATGTCGCCACCCCCCATCCAGGGCGGCATCGACTCGAGCAGCGCGCGCTTGCCGTAGAGTGCGCCAATCCCCGTCGGGCCATACATCTTGTGGGCCGAGCAGGCGTAGAAGTCGCAGTCGAGTTCCTGGACGTCCACCGGCATGTGCGGGGCGGCCTGGGCGCCATCGAGCAGCACCGGCACGCCCTGTGCCTTCGCCAGGCGAATGACCTCGCGCACCGGGTTGACCGTGCCGAGCGCATTCGACACGTGGATCACCGACACCAGTGCCGTCCGGGGGCCGAGCAGACGTGCGAACTCGGCCATGTCGAGCACGCCGTGCTCGTCCATCGGCACCACGCGCAGCACGGCGCCAGTCTGCTGCGCCACGAGCTGCCACGGCACGATGTTGGAGTGGTGCTCCATCCGCGTGACGAGGATCTCGTCGCCCGGCGTGAGGCGTGGGCGGGCGAAGCTGTAGGCCACCAGGTTGATGGCCTCGGTACAGCCTCGCGTGAAGACGATCTCGGCCGTCTCCCGCGCGTTGAAGAAGCGCGCAATCCGCTCGCGCGCGCCCTCGTACGCCTTCGTCGCCCGCTCGCTCAACTGGTGCGTCGCGCGATGGATGTTGGCGTTGTCGGCGCGGTAGTAGTGATCCAGCGTCTCGATCACCGACAGCGGCTTCTGCGTGGTGTTGGCGTTGTCGAGATAGACGAGGGGCTTGCCGTGGACCTGCTGGTCCAGGATGGGGAACTCGCGGCGGACTGCGTCGGCGTCGAACATTCGGTCCTCGCCACGATGGGGTAGGGACGGCTCTCCGAGCCGTCCGTCACGTGGCCTGACGGCCCGCTCGGAGAGCGGGCCCTACCCATCGCCTGCGTGCTATTCCCTGATGGGCAGGCGCGCCAGGAGCACCTGCTCCAGGGCCCGGCGCACACCGTCGATCCGGATGCGCTCGACGATGTCCTCGGCGAACGCGTGGATCAGCAGGGCACGGGCGTCGTCCTTGCCGATGCCGCGGGCGCGCAGGTAGAAGAGCGACTCCGCGCTCAACTGACCGACCGTGGCCCCGTGCGTGCACTTGACGTCGTCGGCGTAGATCTCGAGCTGCGGCTTGGTGTCGATCGTCGCGTCGTCGGACAGCAGCAGCACCTGGTTGGTCTGCTTGGCGTCCGTCTTCTGTGCGTCCTCGCGGACGAAGATCTTGCCGTTGAAGACGCCGCGGCTGCGGCCGTCGAGCACGCCCTTGTAGATCTCGTAGCTGTGGCAGTGCGGCTTGGCGTGGTCGATCGCCGTGTGGTTGTCGACCAGGCGGTCACCGTCGGCCAGGTACAGCCCGTTGACCGTGCACTCGATGCCCTCGCCGTCCAGCGTCGCGTTGATGTCGTTGCGCGTCAGTCGGCCGCCGAGCGAGATGTTGTGGGTCGAGAACACCGACGCGCGCGCCAGCAGCAGGTGCGTGCTGGACACGTGGTGGGCCTGCAGGCTCTCGCGGTTCACCTTGTAGTGATCGACGTGGGCGCCCTCGGCCGAGATGACCTCGGTGATGGCGTTGGTGACGTACGTCGTCTCGGTGCCCGCGAAGCTCTCCACGACCGACAGCTGGCTGTTGGCGCCCGCCACGATCAGCGTCCGCGGGTACGACGAGCCGGTGCCGGTGGAGAAGTACAGCAGGTGGATCGGCTCGGTCACCACGGCGTTGGCGTCGACGACGATGGCCGCGCCATCGACGAACCAGGCGTCGTTGAGGGCGGTGAAGCCCTGCTGCCTGAACCGGATGGCCGTGCCGAGATGGCGCTGGAGCGTCTCCGGGTCGCTGTCGAGCAGCGCCGCAATCGAGCTGACGCGAATGCCGTCCGGCAGGGCGTGCAGGCGCGACTGCGTCGGCGCGTAGTGACCGTTGACGAACACCAGCTGCGGGCCGTCGAAGTCGCGGAACAGGAAGCCGTCGACCGGCGGCGTGCCGGTGGCGGCGGCGACGGGCTGGGCCGGCACGTCGGTGATGCCGGTCAGCGGCGTGTAGCGCCACTCTTCCTGACGGGTCGTCGGCAGGCCTTCGTCGCGGAACGTCGCGGCGGCGCGGGCACGGCTGGTCCGCAGCCACGCCGGATCGCTGGTGCGCGCGGCGGTGAACTCGTCGAACCCGGTGAGCAGGGAATCCTGGGCAGCAGTCGTCGACATGGTCACTACGCTCCGACCGAGGCGCCTTCCAGCCAGCCGTACCCCTTGGCTTCGAGTTCGTGCGCCAGCTCCTTGCCGCCGCTCTTGACGATGCGGCCCTCGGAGAGCACGTGCACGAAGTCCGGCACGATGTAGTTGAGCAGGCGCTGGTAGTGCGTGACGACGATCACGGCGCGATCGGGGCTCCGCAGCGCGTTGACGCCCTGGGCCACGACCTGGAGGGCGTCGATGTCGAGACCGGAGTCGGTCTCGTCGAGCACGCACAGCTTCGGCTCGAGCATCGCCATCTGGAAGATCTCGTTGCGCTTCTTCTCGCCACCGGAGAAGCCCTCGTTGACCGAGCGCTGCAGGAAGCTCGGATCCATCTTCAGGAGCTTCATCTTCTCCTTCATGTGGCGTGCGAAGTCCATGGCATCGAGCTCGGGCAGGCCGCGATGCTGCCGGACGGCGTTGAGCGCGGCCTTGAGGAAGTAGCCGTTGTTGACGCCGGGAATCTCGACCGGATACTGGAACGCGAGGAAGACGCCCTCGCGAGCCCGCTCCTCGGGGTCCATGTCGAGGAGATCCTTGCCCTCGAACAGCACCTCGCCCCCGGTGACCTCGTAGGCGTCACGGCCGGCCAGCACGCTGGCGAGCGTGCTCTTGCCGGAGCCGTTGGGGCCCATGATGGCGTGGATCTCGCCGGGGTTCACCGTGAGGCTGATCCCCTTGAGGATCTCCTTGTCGTCGACGCGCGCCTGAAGGTTCGTGATCTGCAACATATCGTTTTCACTGACGGCCGTGGTCGGGCGATTGGGTGCCCGGCCTTCGGCCTTCGAAAGAACACTGCTGTCGATGCTGTGACTCGCCCAGTCGTGCGGCGGTTCGGTCCCGAAGGCCGAAGGCCGAACGACGAAGGCCGTCGTGAAGCGGAGGCGCTAGCCGACGCTTCCTTCGAGAGAGATGCCGAGCAGCTTCTGGGCCTCGACGGCGAACTCCATCGGGAGCTCGCGGAACACTTCCTTGCAGAAGCCGTTGACGATGATGTTGACGGCGTCCTCGGCCGAGAGCCCGCGCTGCCGGCAGTAGAAGATCTGGTCCTCACCGATCTTCGACGTCGACGCCTCGTGCTCCACCGTCGAAGTGGTGTTCTTCACCTCGATGTACGGGAAGGTGTGCGCACCGCAGCGATCGCCGATCAGCAGCGAGTCGCACTGCGAGTAGTTGCGCGACCCCTCGGCGCCCTTGGCAATCTTCACCAGGCCACGGTAGGTGTTCTGGCCCTTGCCCGCCGAGATGCCCTTGCTGACGATGGTGCTCTTCGTGTTCTTGCCGAGGTGCACCATCTTGGTGCCCGTGTCGGCCTGCTGGCGGTTGTTGGTGACCGCCACCGAGTAGAACTCGCCGACCGAGTTGTCGCCCTGCAGGATGCAGCTGGGGTACTTCCAGGTGATCGCCGAGCCGGTCTCCACCTGCGTCCACGTGATCTTGGCGTTGGTCATCGCCTTGCCACGCTTGGTCACGAAGTTGTAGATGCCGCCCTTGCCGTCCTTGTCGCCCGGGTACCAGTTCTGGACCGTCGAGTACTTGATCGTCGCGTTGTCCAGCGCCACGAGCTCGACGACGGCGGCGTGCAGCTGATGCTCGTCGCGCATCGGCGCCGTGCAGCCTTCGAGGTAGCTCACGAACGCCCCCTCGTCGGCGACGATGAGCGTGCGCTCGAACTGGCCGGTGCCCTTCGCGTTGATGCGGAAGTAGGTCGACAGCTCCATCGGGCAGCGGACGCCCTTCGGCACGTAGACGAAGGAGCCGTCGCTGAAGACCGCCGAGTTCAGCGCCGCATAGAAGTTGTCGGTGTGCGGCACGACCGAGCCGATGTACTTGCGGATCAGCTCCGGATGCTCACGCACCGCCTCGGAGAAGGAGCAGAAGATGATGCCCAGGCTGCCCAGCTTCTCCTTGAAGGTCGTGGCCACCGAGACGCTGTCGAACACGGCGTCGACGGCCACGCCGGCCAGCGCCATCTGCTCGGCCAGCGGAATGCCGAGCTTGTCGAACGTGGCCCGCACCTCGGGATCCACTTCGTCGAGGCTGTTCAGCACCTTCTTCGGCTTCGGCGCGGAGTAGTAGCTGATGGCCTGGAAGTCCACCGGCGGGTAGTGCACGTTGGACCACGTCGGGTACGCCATCTTCTGCCAGGCCCGGAAGGCCTTCAGGCGCCAGTCGAGCATCCACTCCGGTTCCTGCTTCCGGAGCGAGATGGCCCGCACCGTCTGCTCGTCCAGCCCCGGCGGGAGCTGGTCGGCCTCGACGTCGGTGGTGAATCCGTACTTGTATTCCTGCGTGGCGAGCTGCTCGATCGTGTCGGTGGACGTACTCATCGGAGTTCCTTCTGGGTCGGCTTCGAAGAGCCCCTTCCCGGAATGTGTCGGACGCTGCTCGGCGGCTCGACGATGCACCCGGTGGACGGGGCGCGTCGGCGACGGGCGTCGAACCGTTTCAATATACGACTGAAGCGGTCCCATATCAAGAGGATTCAGATCTAACTCGTTGAAACGCAACGGGTTAGATCCGAGAAAATGAGACGAGTCGCATTTTGGTCGTATTTCGCCTGGTGTTCGCTTTGGGGCGACTGGCGACACAAACAAAAAGGGCGCCTCCCCTGTGGGAGGCGCCCCAGATGGCCCGAGGTCGAAGCCGCCGCGTCCCCTACGGGAGTCGCGTAGCCGGCAGGCTCACGCCACTGCGCCACGTGCCGGTCCCGAACGTCCAGTAGATGGACTGCTCGGCCACGAACGGCACGCTGTTCTCGCTCTGCACCGTCGCGCTGAAGCGCTTGCCGTCGGCGACCGGGAAGTCCGTCGCCGCGTCCACCGTCACCCGCCGCCCCGCCGGGATGGTCAGCGTGGTCGACGCCGGCGCCGTGCCGTCCTCGAAGACCAGCGTCACGCGGACGACCGCCGGGCTGGTACCGGGGTTGGCCAGCAGCAGGTAGGTGCTCGCCCCCTGCGGCCCACCCGCCACGCCGTCGCCGATGGCGAAGGCAGTGTGCGGCGCGGTACTGCCGGCGCTGCCATGCCCTTCTTCCCAGGTCGCCGCGTTGGTGTCCGTGGACCACCACATGGCGCGCTCGGCGACGATGTCGACGCCGTTGGTGACGTGGACATGCATGCCCACGCCCATGCCGGTCTCCCATGCGGCTTCGTCGCTCACGGGAACGGTGACACGGCTGTACGGACCCACCGTGTGCGTCGTCACCACCTCGGCGCCGGCCTCCGGCAGGTAGCGGACCTGCACGTCGGCGGCCGTGGCGGTCGGGTTGGCGAGCAGCAGGAAGGTGCCGAACACCGGGCCGGTCACGCCTTCCGCGAAGTACCAGTCCTGGCCCGCGGCGGGCGCGCCCACCGACGTCTCGCCGGCCTCGAACAGACCGCCGTCGGTGATGTAGGTGGCGCGCTCGGCCACGATGGGGTGCGAACTGCGCACCACCATGCCGAAGCCCTGATCGACCAGCTCCGGCCCCTCCTGGTTGACCCACACCGTGTAGCGCGCGTGCGCGGGCACCACGTGCGTCCGGCTGACTCGCGCGCCCGAGGCCGACACAAGGTACTCGATTTCGACCGTGGCCGGCTGATCGGCCGGGTTGGTCAACAGGGCGAACGTCTGCAGACGTCCGTGCGTGGCGCCTTCGGCAAAGTACCAGCTCGAGGACAGCTCCACGCCGCGCTCGGCGGCGGCGCCGACCCCCTGCTCGTTCCACGTGATCGTGCGGTTGACGACCACCGACTCGTCGGCATCCACGCGCATCCCGAACGCGTGATTCCGGAGGCCGGCCACCACGCTCGTGTCGACAGTGGTGCGGGAGCCGCCCGCGGCCTTCACGAGGTGGTGCACCACGGTGGCGTCGTCGAGATAGAACGTGATGTTGATCGCGGCCTCGATGGGCGAGGGGTTGTACAGGTTCACCCACGTGCGGAAGGGCGCCTGCGCGTTGCCCTCGGCGAAGAAGCGGACCAGACGGCTGTCCGGGTGCGTGTTGCTGTCGAACTCTTCCCGGTTCGTCTTGCCGTCACCATCCGGGTCCGCAGCCGCGTCGCTGGCGTCGTTCGGGTCGGTGCCGTAGAACTCCTCCCACACGTCGGGGATGCCGTCGCCATCGGTGTCGGTCGTCGGGGCGGTCGGGTCACCGGGGTTGGTCGGATCAGGGGGCGGCGTGCCCGGGTCGGTCGGCTCGGTCGGCGGCGCGGGCGGGGCCGGGCGCGAGTACGGCGTGAAGGCGCCCGACAGGGTGCCCGTGCCTGCGGGCACGATCACCTGGACGTCGAGCGGCGTGCCCGGGGGCAGCGCCGGCGTGAGGGCGCTGATCACCGTGCCGGACTCCACCACAGCCGCGACGGCGGGCACGCCACCGATGAGGACCTGGGGGGCTACGACGGCGGCCGACTGCGCGCCGGCCACGACCGTGGCCGACTGGAGGAAGCCGAGGCCCGTGATCCGGATGTTGGTGCCGCCCGTGTCCGGTCCGCTCGCGGGATAGACACCCGTGACGGCGAACGCCGGCGCCGTCACCGTGAACGTGAACGTGCGTGTCGTCGTGGTGGTGCCGTCGCTGACGGCCACCGTGATGGTCACCACGCCTTGACGGCCCGCGACCGGCGTCAGCGTGAAGGTCGCCGTCGAGCCGCCGCCGTACGTGACGGCGCTGGCGATGGCGGTCGCCGGCGTGCCGCTGGTGGCGGTCACGGTCAGTGCGCCGGCCTCGCCGCCGCCGGCCGTGAGACCGGTGAGCGTGACCGTCTGTGCGCCCGCGTCCCAGCGGGCCGTGAGTGGCGCCGGCTGGTCGAGCGTCGGCGCGTCGTCGACCGCCGTCACCGTCAGGGTGACCGTGGCGGCGGCGCTGCTGGCCGTGCCGTCGGTGGCGACGTACGTGAAGCTGTCGCTGCCGCTGTAGTTGGCGGTGGGCGTGTAGATGAAGCTGCCGTCGGCGTTCAGCGCGAGGGTGCCATGCACAGGGCCGGTGCCCAGGACCGCCGTCAACGGGTCGCTGTCGGCGTCGGTGTCGTTGGCGAGCACGCCGCTTCCCGTGGCCACCGTCAGCACGGCGTCCTCATCGACGGTGTAGGCGTCGTCATTGGCCACCGGCGTCGCGTTGGTGACGGTTGGCGGCACGCCATTCACTTCGAGCAGCACCGTCGGCGGCGCGCCGCTGGCGTTGGACACGAGCCGGAGGCTGCCGGTCGCGGCATCGGTGGACGCCGGAGTGGCCGTGACCGACAGCGTGCACGACGCCATGGGCACGACGGTCGCCCCGCAGGTATTGGCCGACAACGCGAAGGGCCCGCTCATCGTGAAGGACGAGATCGTCAGGTCCTGGTTGCCGCTGTTGGAGAGCGTGACGGACTGCGCGGCGGAGGTCACCGAGGGGGCCACGGTGCCGAAGTTCACGGCCGTGGGCGCCAACGTCGCGACAGGCGCCGTGGTCAGGCCGACGCCCGTCAGCGTGACGACTCTCGGCTCCACGAAGATGTTCGTGTCGATCTCGAGGTCGCCAGTGCGTGTCCCGTTGGCCGTGGGGGTGAAGGTGACGGGAATCTCGCAGGAGGCGCCCACCGCCAGCGTGCCGACGCAGCTCGTCGAGGCGGCGAAGTCGCCATTCGCGGTGATGCCGGTGATCTGCACCGGCACGCCACCGCCGTTGGTGATGCGCACCGACTGGGGTGAGCTCGTCTGCCCGACGAGCGCGCCGCTGAAGGCGACCGTGCTGACCGACACCTCCGGGCTGTAGCAGTTGCCGAGGTGTCCGGCGTAGGTGCTGAGGCTGACATGCCCGCCACTCTCGTAGAGGAACAGGATGTCGCCGTTGGTCTGGTTGATGTAGACGTTGGCGTCGGTCGCCGCGGCCACCGTCACGGGCGCGTTGTAGGCGCCGCCGAGGTCGTTGCTGACGTCGAACTTCACGTCGCTGCCACTGATGTAGCCGACGACGATGTTGCCGCACCGATCCGCGGCCAGCGAGCGGCCCTGGTTGGAGGTGTTGGTGCCGATTACCTGCGATACGGCGGTCGTCGTGAGGCCGGCGACGTTGGCCGCGCCCATGTCGACCCGGTACATGTTGGAGCCGTTGCCAGCCACGAACAGGTACCGCCCGAGACTTCCGCTCGAGATGGCCCCGACCGAGTAGAACACGCTGCCCGCCGGCGACGGTTGAATCTTGCCGGAGAACGTCTGCCCGCCGTCGCTGCTCACGAGGTACTTCACCGACGGGTTGTCCACCTGGACGATGACGTGACCGGTGAGCGGGTCCACATGCACGTCGGTGAACACCTCCCCCGCGTTCAGTTGCACCCGCGTGAACGTCGCGGCGTTGTCGTCACTCCAGTAGAAGTTGTTCCCCGACCGCTCCACGAGATAGACGCGGCTGGCGTCGGTCGCCATGTGCACCGAGCTGCCCGCGGGCCCGGCGGTCACCGGCGCCGACCAGGTGGCCCCGTTGTCGAAGCTGCGGCTGACCACGGCGCCGCCGGCGATCCACGTCACGTAGACGACGCCCGTCGTCGACACGGCCACTTCGGCCTCGAGGTTGTCGGTCGAGACCTGGACGCTCGCCCCGAAGCTCACGCCACGGTTGCGGCTGCTGGCCACGCGGATGCCATCCGAGCCGCGGAACACCGCGTAGATCGTCCCGTCGGCGCCCACCGCGAGGTTGCGGCTCGTGTTACCAGCGGCGATTGAGTTGGAGGTGCCGACGTCGTCCACACGGGTGCCCGTCACGAGCTGAGTCGTGAAGTTGACGTAGAGCGGCGTGGTCACCGGCGTACCGTCGACGGTCGCCGTCACCTTGGCGGAGGCGACCGTGGTGCCAGCGGTGAGCGTGGCGGTATAGGTGCCGTCACCGTTGTCGGTGACACCGGAGACCGTCCCCAGCGTGCTGGCGACCACCACCGTGTTGCCACCGGCGGTCAGCGGCGTGTTGCCCGCATCGCGAAGCGTGACGGTGATGGTCGAGGTGCTGCTGCCGTCGGCGACGATGGCGCGTGACGAGGCACTCAGGCTGCTGTTGGAGGGATCGGGGGAGGCGTGCAGTACCGCGCCGACAGTCACGACAAGGGCCACGAGAACCGACAGGCCAGTCCACTGCCTTTGGGCAGGGCGAGGGAGGCAATGCATGGGATGGGCTCCGGAGGACGAAGTGGTGGCAGGTGTCCGTCACCTGCCACCACCAGCAATCGGCTGGTTCCCGGTCACGCATGAGCCGATCGGCACGACTGTCCGTGCTGCCTCACTACGGCCGCAGCGCCGCGGCAGGGTCGGTGCGCGCGGCTCGCCAGGCCGGCACGAGCCCCGCGAGGCCACCCGTCACCAACAGCACGGCCGCGGCGCCAACCAAGATCAGGGGATCACTCGGTTCGAGCCCGTGCAGCAGGATGCGCACGGCTCGTCCCGCCCACAGCGACAGCACGAGGCCCCCCACGATGCCGGCCCCGACGAGCAGCGCCACGCGCTGCAGCACGAGTCGGACGACGCGCCCCGGCGTGGCCCCCAGCGCGAGCCTGACCCCGATCTCGGCGCGCCGCCGGCTCACGGCGTACGCGGTGACGCCGTACAGCCCGACGACCGCGAGCACCAGCGCGAGCCCACCGAACAGCCCGGCGACCGTGGCGATCAGACGCTCCTGGGTCAGCGCGTTGTGGACGTACACCTGGTGTGCGGCCACGCGTGCGGTGATTCGCGTGTCTGCGGCATCCACCGCCTGCGCGACCGCCGCGACCAGCGTCGCGGCATTCGCAGCCTGCGACCGTGCCGCGATGGTGATGGACTCGCGCGGCGCACCCTCGAGCTGCCCCAGCGGCAGGAACACGGTCGGCTCGAAGTCGCGGCGAAGATCCCGCCGATAGACGGTGTCGGCGACGACTCCCACGATCTCGCGCGAGGCGGACCACGTGTCGGGGCGGTCGGGCAGGCCTTGTCGCACCCGGCGGCCGACGGCGGGGCCCCCGCCCAGGAAGCGCCGCACGAAGGCCTCGTTGACGACCATGACGGGCGGCGCGTCGGAGGCATCGGCGGCGGACAGGTCGCGGCCGGCGCGGACCGCGATGGCGTAGGTGGCGAAGAAGCTGTCGCTGACGCCGCTCACCCAGACCATCCGCTGCCTGGTCTCACCGCCGACGTCGGTCCCGTCGACGTCCACGATGGCCGAATTCCACCCGCTTCCTGACGCCGGCGTCTTCGTGGTCAGCGTGGTGGTGGCCACCCCCGGCACCTGGCCGACGATGGTGCGAAGCCGTTCGAGGAGCGCAACCCGCTCCTCGGGTGGAACCGCATCGGGCAGCATCCGCACCTCGGCGACCACGACGCGCCGGCTCTCGAGCCCGAGCGGCCTGGACGCGAGGCGAGTGAAGGTGGCGACCAGCAGTCCCGCCAGCACCACCAGCGCCAGCGACATGGCGATCTGCACCAGCACCAGCCACTGGCCCAGCGCGTGGCCGCCATCGCCGGCCACGGTCCGCGCCTGTTCCTTCATGGCGGCGCCCGGCTCGACGCGGGTCGCCTTGAGGGCCGGCAGGATGGCGAACAACGGGGTCACGACGCACGCCACCCCCGTCGCGAACAGCACGAGCCGCCAGTCCAGCGCCACGTCGAGCATCACCGGTGACGTGCTCGTCGAGAGCTGGCCCACGATCACGCGCGCCGTGAACACCGCCACCAGGAGGCCGGCCGCGACGCCGAGGACCGACAGGACCAGGCTCTCGGCGAGCAGTTGCCGGACCAGCCGCCAGCGCGAGCCGCCGATGGCCAGCCTCACGCTCATCTCGCCGCGCCGCGCCGTCGCCCGGGCCAGCAGCAGGTTCGCGACGTTGGCGCTCGTGACCAGCAGCACGATCACCGATGCCGCCATCAGCACGAAGAGCGCGTCGCGGTACTGGCCGCGCAGGGGCGAGCGCCCCTGTTCGGCGGTGACGACCCGCAGGGGTTCGCTCAGGTAGTCGGGATCCGGCGTGCGCGTCGCCTCGCGCACCGCCGGCGTCATCGCCGCCACGGCGGCCTGGACCTGCGCCTCGTCCTGCGTCGCACGCCGCCGGATCAGGATGTTCATCCACCAGTTGCGGCGCTCGTCGAGCGCCGAGCCCGACCCGCGCAACAGCGGCTCGGTGCCGAACGGAATGGCAACACTGAACGACCGTCCGACCTCGGGGCCGAAAAACGGTCGTGGCGTGACCCCGACGATCGTGAAGGGCACGCGTTCCACGACGACTGTGCGACCGAGCACGTTCGGGTCTCGTCCGAAGGCGCGTTCCCAGTACGCATCGCTGATCACGGCCACCGGGCCGTTCGCCCCGCCGCCGCGACGGTCATCGTCGGCGACGATGGTCCGGCCCAGGACCGGCGCGACGCCGAGCAGCTCGAAGAAGCCGCCGCTGACGAAGAGGCCCTGCTCGCGTCGGCTGCTGGCGCCCACACGCGCCGTCATCTCCTCGTTGGCCCAGGCGCCGGCGCCATCGAACTCGCGGCCGCGCAGCTGCACCTGCTCCCAGATGGGGTACGTCCAGCTGCCGCCGTCCAGCATGTACAGCCGATCGGCGTGACGCACCGGCAGCGCGCGCAGCAGCAGGTGGTCGATGATCGAGAAGATGGCGGCATTCGCGCCGATGCCCAGGGCGAGCGACAGGATCGCCGTGATCGCGAACAGCGGGTTGCGGCGCAGCAACCGCAATCCCATCCGCCCGTCCCGCCATGCCGACTCGAGCCAGCCGAAGCCGCGCTGCTCCCGCACCGCCTCCTGCACGGCCGTGACACTGCCGGTGCGGGCGATGACGCGCCGACGCGCCTCCGACGGGTCCATGCCCGCCGCCAGCTGGTCGTCCAGCTGCAGGGCCGCCAGGCTCTCGAGCTCCTCGCGCAACTCCGCGTCGTGCCGTTCCCGATGAAAGAGGCCTGCCACGCGACGGGTCACCGCGCGCAGGCGTTTCACGCCTCACCGCCGTCGGCGAGGAAGCGCGCCATGATCGCCGTGGTCTGCGCCCAGTCGCGCGACGCTCGCGCCATCTCGGCCCGGCCGCCGCGTGTCAGCCGATAGAACTTCGCGCGACGCCCGTTCTCGGACTGTCCCCACTCCGACGCGATCGTTCCTTCCTGCTCGAGCTTCAGGAGCGCCGGGTGCAAGGTGCCGTAGTTCACCGACAACAGATCCCCGCTGATCTGCTCGATGCGCCGTGCGATGCCGTAGCCGTGTTGCGGCCCCAGCGTATCGAGCGTGCGCAGGATCATCAGAGTCAGCGTGCCCTGCCAGACGTCGGTCTTGCTCGCCATGTCGTCTCCTATTGGATTGCCATACTAGAGGCGCTCGTATGGGTACGCAATAGGAGAGGACGGAGTTCCGTGGCAGACCAGGCCGGTCGACCTGAAGGTCGACCGCTACCGCCGTGCCCGGAGGGCTCCGGTCATGAACGGCAGCTCGCCAGTGCATGGCGCCCCCGTGCAGCCGTGACTCGCTTCGGCGCCCGGCGGCTCCGCCGACGGCTGTAGGCGTCGACCTTCAGGTCGACGCGCACCGGGCGTCGATGCGCTTATCGTTTGCGCTGCAGGTCGCGCAGGGCGCGCCAGCCGATGAGCTTGATGTTGCGCTGGGCGATCAGGGCCTTCACCGACGCGTCGTCGGTGAAGAGGTGGTACTCGGTGTCGCGCTCCTGCCAGCTGTTGGTGATGTGCTGCATCTCCTCGCCGGCGACGGCCGGGTGGATGTACAGCTCGGTCACTCCGGGCTTCAGCTCGGCGATCATCCGCTTCCAGTAGACGTCCACCGCTTCACCCGGCTTGCGCTGCTGGTGGATGAGATAGTCGGGATAGACCGTGCCGTCGGCGTCGAGCTCGGCGCGCAGGTGACCGCCGCCCATCTTCGCCAGCAGGTCCTGATTGCCCATGCGGATGGGCAGGTCGAACTCCTTGGCCAGGGCACGATACACGGCGTGAAAGCGCATGTCGTACTGCAGCGCTCCCATGTGGGAGTCGAGATGCGTGACGTCGATGCCCCGCTCCAGGGCCTTGCGCACCTGGGCCCGTGCCTCGACCGCGGCCTGTTCGGGCGTCGCGTTCTTGTAGATCGGCCCGATGTCCGGCCAGAGGTAGCCCTGCGGGGTCACGAGCCCGGGGACGTCGGCCCTGTTGGCGACCGGGCCCCACTTGTAGACCTTCCACTCGCTCGTGTGGGTCAGGTGCAGCCCGAAGTCCCTGGTCGGGTTCGCCGTCGCGTACACGGCGATCTCCTCGAACCACGGGGTCGGCACCATGATCGTCCCGCTCGTGATCAGGCCCCGCTCCATGCCGTCCTTCACCGCCATGTTCGTCCCGTGGCTCATCCCCACGTCGTCGGCATTGACGATGAGGACGATGTCGGAGGCGGAGAAGCCGAGACGCTCGGCCAGCGACGGCCGGGCCGCCGGGGCCTGCGCGCCGGGACGGGTCGTGGTGAGCAGCAGGATGGCGAGCAGCGCGCCCACGAGGAGCAGGACGAATCGACGCATGGTCGTCATCTTAGAACAGCGTCACAGCGTCTTGAGATACTCCAGCAGCGCCAGCTTGTCGGACGAGGGCAGGGTCACGCCGTAGGTGTGACCCGTGTTGGCGTTGCCGCGCTGCGTGGTGTCGAAGCGGACGCCTTCGCGTTCGGCTGCGGCCCCCTGGCTGACGAAGCCGACGCGGTCCCAGTCGTAGACGTCGTAGGCCCGGATGAACGTCGTCGGGCGTTCCTCGGGGAACAGCAGCGCCCGCAGGTCGGGCACCGAGCCGTTGTGCAGGTACGGCGCCCGCAGCCACAGCCCGTCGAGCGGCATGTTGGCGTAGCCCCCGGTCTTGCGGAAGCGCGCGAACTGCCACGGCCGACCCTTCCCGATGGTGTTCATCGCGGTGGCCAGAGCTGGCGTGAACGAGTCAAGCCGTCCGCGGTCGGTGCCGATTTCCTCGATGGGGGTGACCTGGCCGATGCCCGCCGCGCCGATGTCGTGGCAGCTGGCGCAGGCCGACGCGTAGACGGATCGTCCGGCGGCGGCGCGCGATCGGTCGAGGCGCGCCTCGGGATAGGCGGGCGCCGGGAAGTCGAGCAGCCAGTGCTCGATGCGCCGCATGGAGGGCAGGTCGAGTGACGCCGGCGTGGCGCCCGCGCCGATGGCGGCACTCTTGTTGCGCTCCTCGACGCGGTCGTTGTTGCCATCCCAGTGGAGCCAGAGACCTTGCCGCGGGCGCTGGTTCCAGATCGACGGCAGGTCCACGGTCCCCACGGTGGTGTCGAGCGGCAGCCTCAGCAGCACCTTGTAGGGATTGAAGGTGTCGACGCGGCCCGGCCCGAACGGCGGACGGTCGTCGAACCAGGCGTTCTCCTTCGCCCGCTCGAGAATGCCGTTGCGCGCCGCGCGCACCACGAACAGCCGGTAGGCGAGCCGCTGGAAGAACCCGAACTCGGGGTTCGCCCTGCGAATGCTGTCGATGAGGCGCCCGGTCTCGAACGCCGGACTCTGCGCGCACGCCGTCAGGAACCGGCCGTAGCCCTGCAGGTCCATCTGATTGGCCGGCATGCCGACGATGACCCGTCGGGGGGCGTCGACGGTCTCACGCAGTGTGCCGACGTGGCACGTGGCGCAGTTGAGTCCGACCAGGTCGCCGTCGCCCGGTCGAAACGAGGTGCCGATCGGGCGTCCGTGCCCGGCGCCGTCATCGAGGAAGCCAATGCGCTCGTAGCCGCTGCCTGGCCGCGTCGGCAGCGCGTCCTCGCACACCTCCGGCAGCACCTTCCAGATCCAGTAGGGCAGGCCAGACGACGCTTCGGCGCCAATCGACCCGTACTTGAAGTGATCGACGATGTCGGGGAAGGCGGCGGCGTCGTTGCGCGCGGGTGTGGTGGCACGCAGGCAGACGGACGCGGCGAGCGTCAGCATCAGTGCGATCCCGGGGAGCCGGCGGACGCCTCGGCGAGGCGTCCCTCCCATCGGCGCGCGGCGAGCAGCAGCGGGTCGCGCCATGGCGGTCACACGAAGGGCGCCGGGGAGAAGACGCTCATGATCTGATCGAGCATCGCCTCGCGCGAGTCGTAGCGCGTCTCGTCGTAGCAGCCGAGCGGATTCTCGACGGCGTTGACGAGACAGCGGTTGCAGTAGGTGCAGGGGCGGGCCGGCCGGCCCATGCCGGCGGCGAACTGCTGCACGAGGTCGTTGTTGGCGATGAGCGGTCGTGCGATGGTCACGGCATCGCAGAACTGCTGGCGGATGGCCTCGCGGATGACCTCGGCGGTCTGGAATCCGCCCGTGCACAGCACCGGCACGCCGACCGCGGCCGAGATGACCTTCGCCGCGGGCAGGTTCAGCCCCTCGATGCGGTCGCCGCGCGCCTCGGCCCAGCGTCGCTCGAACAGCCGCTGCGTCGGCTCGAAGCGGAACAGCAGGTAGTTGCGCAGGGCCTGACTGCCGCTCGACAGCAACTGGTCGTAGGTCTTGACGAGTTCGTCGACGGGGAAGTCGCCGGCCGGATTGCGCGGGTGCGGGAAGTACGACCCCGACGACACGTGGATGGCATCGACGCCGGCGTCGTCGAGCCACCGGCACACCTGCACCGTGTCGTCCAGCGTGTTGCCCGGCTTCTCGTCATCGTCGAGGGCGTCGTTGTGGTCCTCGGCGCTGATCTTGACCTGCAGGTGGAAGTCGGTGCCGACCTCGGCGCGAATCGCGGCGACCACGTCGAGGAGGAAGCGCGCGCGCTGCTGCAGCGGGCCCCCGTAGTCGTCGGTGCGGTCGTTGATGGCCGAGCTGAGGAACTGCGTGAAGAGGTAGCCGTTGGCGGCGTGCAACTCGACGCCGTCGAGGCCCGCCTCGCGAGCCCGGCGCGCTCCGGCAGCAAACGCGGCGATCGTCTCGGCAATCTGGTCGCGCGTCATCGCCACGCAGGGGAACCCATGCAGGGGCTCGTCGCGATCGGTGGAGCTCCAGGCCTGGGCGAACTCGATGCCGGGGACGTCGCGCTGGCGTCCGGCGTGTGACAGCTGCAGGATGAAGCGGCAGTCGTGCTCGTGCACCGCCTGGCCGAGCGCGCGCCAGAACGGGACGCGTTCGTCGCGATCGATGGTCGCGTAGTTGGGCACGATGCGCCCGCGGATGGTCACCGGCACGAACGACGAGATGATCGCGCCGACGCCGCCCCGCGCGAACTTCGTCTCCCAGTTGATGCGGGCCTGGTTGCCCGACCCATCGTAGTTGTCGAAGCGCCCCGACACGTTGGACCGGAAGACGCGGTTCTTGACCGTGAGGTGCCTGAAGGCGAGCGGCTCGAAGATCGGATCGGTGGGCATGAGGGCCTCGGCGATGTCCGTCGACCTGAAGGTCGACGGCTACATCCGCTTCAGATAGGCGATCAGGGCGCGCTTGTCGTCGTCCTTCAGCTGCGCGCCGAACGTGTGGCCACGGTCGAGCACGAAGTCCGGGGCGACGTTGTTGCGCAGGAAGCCGCGGAACAGCGTCTCGTCCGACAGCAGGTTGAGAATCACGCGATTGCGCACCAGCGCCGGCAGGCGGGTCGGATCGACGCGTGCGATCAGGTCGACGGGGGTGCCCGCGGGAATCTGCACCGGGCGATCGCGGCCCGTGACTCCCAGTTCGCTCGGCGTGCTGGTGACGATGATCGACTGGACGCCGAGCCGCTTCTCCGGCCACAGCAGCTTCTCGACGGCGTCGTTGAAGGCCGCCATGCGACCAGCCACCGACGGGTCCTTCACGTACGTGCCGAGGGCGTTGTTGTGGAGGTACGGCGCGGTGGCCCACATCGACACGAGCGACGGCGTGCGGTAGTAGCCGCCCTTCGATACGGTCATCGAGATCGGGTCATCCGGCTTGCGCGGGTTGTACAGCCCGACGATGGTGCCGGCCGGTGGCAGCTGCTTGTAGGTCTCCGACGAGAACTCCTCCCACACGTTGCCCTTCTGGGCGTTGGTCCCCATCGCCCGTGCGACGTTGGTGCCCAGCTCGCGCACCGAGTAGCGGCGGTCGTCGGACAGGAAGTTGTTGGTCAGGAAGTCGGGCTCACGGACGGCGTTCTCGAACCAGGCGCGACGCGCCCCGGGATCGGCGAGGGGCGATGGCGGCTGCTTGCTCGAGTGGCACTGCGCGCACTCGCGCGCGAAGACGCCCGCGCCCTGGCTCACCTCGGCCTGCGGCTCGCCGAGGTAGCGGGCGCCGCCGGGCGCGTCGGCGAGGTGCATCGGGCCGATGGTCTTCAGGAAGGCCTCGGCGGCCTCCATGCGCGCTTCCGTGTTGCGCCAGTCTTCGCACTTCTGGCGCGCCTCGGCCATGCGGAACGGCTGCTGCGGCACCAGTCCGGCCACCGGGTCGATGCGCGTCAGCCAGATGTCCGAGCACATGCCGATGTTCACGTACACACGCAGCGAGGCCCCTGCCACACCCACCGAGTCGGCGCCGTCCTTGAGGATGTGATGCACGGCCCGCTCCGTGCCATCGGGCATCTTCTCCATCACGGTCGGGCGATGGCCCAGCAGGAACACGGCGTTGATGTTGCTCGGGTTGTGCACGTGATCGGTCGCGAACCGTGACGTGTCCGAGGTGCCCGGCGGCTGCCGGTTGCCGAGGTGCCAGCGGAAGTCCTTCGGCGTCATCTTCAGGTTGAAGAGCCGGCCTTCCTCCCAGTACTGGTTGCCGATGGCGCCGGCCAGTTCGCTCCACTTCGGCCGCTCGGGATCGACCGGCGGATTGAGCGGATTGAAGCCGACGTGGCAGAAGCCGCAGGCCATGCCGATCAGGTAGGGCGGCTGCATGCCCTTCGGATGCGTCCGGTATGTCTCCGCATTCCAGGTCGCGGGATTGAAGGCCGGGTTCGGGAACCGCCGCAGGCCGACGATGCCGGCGGGTTGCCCGAAGGACGCGGGCAGCGCGTCAGGGCGGCAGGTGTCGAGCCACAGGCCGAACTCATCTGGCCCGGTGGCCGCCTCGCAGCCCGGCTGCGTCACGGCGCCGAGCTCGCGGAAGCGCCGCCCGTGGCGGCGCGAGTCCACGTAGTTGAGCAGGTCGACGTTGCCCTCGGTGAGCTCCGCCATCCGCACCCAGAACTTCTCGTTGCCGCCGGTCCAGAAGTACCAGGTGTCTCGGCCCGCCCGTTCGATGTCGGTCAGCCGACTCCCGTAGCCGTAGTCGTCTTCCGTGCCGTAGACCGGCTGTGCCGGGGAAACGCTGGCATGCAGCGTCACCGGGCCACCGGGCGCGGTGCCCAGGAGTCGAGTCGCCGACAGGGCCGCGAGACCGGCTCCTGCCAGCCACAGCAGCGTCACCGATGTCGTCCACGTGCGCTGGCGCACCATGTGTCCCTCCTGAAAGCTCTGGCTTGCGTATTGACGTGTACCGACAAGAACGGCGCGTCGAGCCAAATCGCACACGCCTGTTCGCTGTGTGCCACCCGAGCGTTGTCGCTCATGACCCGACATCCGGCCGGGACGCACGACGCGTCGAGGTACTGCCATGGCCAAGCGTTCGACTCGCAGCACGCCCCAGATCGCCCCACCCGCACCCGCCGCGCCGGCCTACGCCGCGACGTGTCGGGCCCTCCTCGTCCATGCCGCACCGGCCGAACGCGACGATGCGCGAGCGCAGGCGATCGCCGAGGCCGCCGTCCATGCGGTGATGGGCGAGGCCGTGCGCGTGGAGGCGCTCGGCCCCGGGGCGCGCGACTATCGGGTGACACGCCTCGATGGGCGCGCCATGGACCCGGGCAAGGCCTGGACGCACACCCGCGCGTTGCAGGCCCATCGCGACATCGCCGACGCCGAGCCGGCCATCGACCAGCCCGGTCTCGAACCGCCCCCGGGGACGCTCGCGCCCACGGCCGCCGGTCCAGCCCTGCGTCCTCGCGACTTCTCGGCCGAGGCGCCGTTGCCCTGCGCCAGGACCAACACGGAGTGGAGTCTGGAGCTGTGTCGGGTCAAGGAGGCCTGGGCACTCATGCCGCCGACGCCGCAGGGGCGCGCCAAGGGCGAGGGCATCGTCATCGGCCATCCCGACACCGGCTACACCGGGCACGCCGAGATCATCGACATGCCGTCGCGGGTGCGCGTGGCCGACAGCTTCGACTTCGTCCTTCGCACGCCTGACGCGCGCGATCCGCTCGAGGCCGGCAATCCCGGGCATGGCACCACGACGGCCAGCGTGATCATGAGCAGCACGGGAGGCGCCGGGGCCACCTTCGTGTCCGGGGTCGCGCCCGCGGCCACGATCGTTCCGCTGCGCGTCACGCCGCGCGTCGTCCTGCTCGGCTTCGATCGGCTTGCGGAGGCGATCCGTTACGCGACCGATCGCGGCTGCCACGTCATCTCGATGAGTCTCGGGGGTGTCACCCCGTCGGGCGCTCTCGAGCGCGCCATCGCCTACGCCGTCAGCGAGGGCGTCGTCGTCCTCGCCGCCGCGGGCAACGTGTGGCCGTGGGTGGTCTATCCGGCGCGCTACGACCAGGTCATCGCGTGCGCGGCCTGCAACTGCCAGCGCGCCATCTGGAGCAAGTCGGCCAGTGGCGATACGGTGGACGTGACGGCACCAGGGGAGTCGGTCTGGGTGGCGCGTCCCGGCAAGGACGTCGGGCAGGCCGACGACATCGTGGACGTCGGTTCGGGCACGTCGTACGCCGTGGCGACCACCGCCGGCGCGTGCGCGCTGTGGCTCGCGTTCCACGGGCGCGACACGCTCATCACGCGGTACGGCAAGGGCCAGATCGCCGCCGTCTTCAAGGAAGTGCTGATGACGCAGGGGGTCGACACCCCGCGCGGCTGGCGGACCGACAAGCACGGCGCCGGCATCCTCAATGTCGAGAAGCTGCTGCGTGCGCCGCTGCCGTCGACGCCGCCGGCATCGGGGCTGCGCGTGCGCGCCTCCGTGGTGCCGCGCGGCCAGAACGATGTGGATCGCTTCCTCCCGTACTACCCGGAGACGACCCCCGACCAGGTGCGCAGCGGTCTCGTGCGCCTCCTCGGGACGACCGACGCCCAGTTGCCCGTGGTGCTCGCCGAACTCGGCGACGAACTGCTGTTCCACGTGGCGACCAACCCGGACGTGCGCGCCCGCGTCATCGCCCGGCCTGGCCCGAAGAAGCGCGGCCAGCTGCTGACACCTCGGGCGACGCCCGGAGCGGCGCCCCGCGGCGCCCCGGCCGCGCGCCTGCCGCGCGAAGGGTCGAAGGCCCTGCTCTCACGCCTGGCGTGAGCGAGAGACGATGCCGGGCGCATGGGAGACCGAGGCCGAATGGCGACGGCTGACGCGCGAGCTGACGGCCTGGCGCGATCGGCGCGTGCGTGCCGATGCGCTCGGTCAGCATCGGTCGCAGCTCGAGGCCGTGTGCACGCTGCTGGATCGCGTGCTCGGCGAGCTGCGCGTTCCCATGGCATCCATGACCGGTGACGACGCGGCCATCCTCCAGCAGAGCCGTGTCCACGACCGTCGCCTGACGTGGGTGCGGCGCCTGTGGGACTTCTTCCGCGACCGGTTCGACCAGCGCGACGACCCGACGCTGGCACCCGTGCTGCACGGCGCCGACGAGGTCGTGTGGAGCTGCATGCGTGAGCCGGCGCTGGCGCTGGCCGCAGCGGGCGCCGGGCCCGCCGGCCCGCCGCCCCTGCCGTACGTCGAGCCGGCCCTGACGCCGGAAGTGTTTCCCCACGGGCTCGTCCCGGGCACGTTGCGTCGCGACATCGACGCGCCGTTTCTCCGGCAGGCGCTCGACGCCCTGCCCTTCGCCGTCGTCCGCGTGCCGGCGTCGTGCGTGACCGCCCCATGGTGGCTGATCCACCTGGGCCACGAGGTTGGCCACGTCGCCGACGCGCAATGGATTGGTTATCCGACGCGGACGGCCGTTGTCGAGAGCGTGACGCTGGATGCGCAGGCGACCGCCGACTGGACGCGCTGGAGCGGGGAGGTCTTTGCCGATGCCTATGCGGCGCTGATGCACGGGCAGTGGGCACTCTGGGCGCTGGCCGTGGCCGAGACGCACGACGCCACGGCGCTCGTGCAGCCTCGGGACACCTACCCGCCGCCGGTGGTGCGGCTGCTGGTGATGGCACAGGCGTGCGCCGTGCTGCGCACACCGACCACCGACGTGGCGGCCGACGTCGCCCGATGGCAGACCGTCGTCGACAGCGATCCGCGCCTCGCGGCGATGACCGCCGACGGCAGGCGCGTCGTGGAGGCACTGTTGCAGGTCACGGTGCGCCGCCTGTCGCTTCCCGCGCTCGCGGCTTGGGATCCCGCCAGTTGGGACCGCGCCGCGCTGCGGCCCTGGGTGTCGACGCTGCCGCGCCGGCCGGCCACCCCGTCGGCACGCCCGCGGCGTGCGTGGGCGCGATCCCTGGTGGCGGCGAGCGGGCTGCGCCGCAAGGACGGAGAGACGGCGCCAACCGGCCTTCAGGGAGAGGCGATTGCCGACGACCTTCTCACATGGTTGCCCGCGGTGCGTGAGCCCGGCAGTCGTGCCTCACGCGACGATGTCGCGGGGCGCGTGGCGGCACAGGGCGTGACACTCGCTCGCGATCTGATGGATGCGGAGCCGCTGCCATGAGCGTGCGCTTCGTGATCCGGCTCCGTGCGGACGACGCCGGTGGATGGACGCGCGACGTCCGGGACGCCGCCGGCGTCGTCGTCCCCGGGTCGACGCGGTCGATCGGGGCCCTGCCGCTGCCGCATCCGGATGACACGCTGCTGACGTTCCCGGCGTGCCACCCGCCGCTGGCCGCGGGCGCCGTCGACGAGGCCGACCTGCACGCACTCGACGCCCCCACGCTCGGTCGGTGGTACGCCAACATGGCCTCGGGGCAGGCCTCCGACGGCATGCCCCGTCGCTTCGGGCGGTACCTCTTCGAGCTCGCGCTCGGTGAGGCTGTCTGGGCGCACGTGATCGCGGAGGCCGCCGGCGCCGCGATCGAGCTGCGTCTCGACTGCCTGCCAGACGCCTGGGCGCTGATGCGGTTGCCCTGGGAACTGCTGCACGACGGCCAGCACTTCCTGGCGGCGCGACCGGGGCCGCTCGTCCTCATGAGCCGGCAGATCACGGCGCCGGTGGCCATCACCGCCCCGCGCGTCTTCACGCCGCGCGTCCTCTTCGTGATCGGCTCGCTCCAGGACGACACGGAGATCCGCGCCGGCGCGGAGTACCTCGGACTGCTGCGCCGGCTGCAGACGCTGGACCTGACGATCGACAGCCGCGTGCTGCGCGACTGCACGGCCGAGATGCTGCAGGCGGCGGTGGCCGAGTTCCAGCCGTCGGTCGTCCACTTCATCTGCCATGGAGGATTCGCCGAAGGCCGAGGGGCACTGCGGTTGATCGCCTCGGATGCCGGACTGCCCTTTCAGGACTACACCGCGCCGCAGTTGCTGGCGCTGCTGGCAACGACGGACGCCACCGGCGCGGTGGCGTACCCGCCCGTCTTGGTACTCAACGCCTGCTACAGCGCGACGCCGCTGCCGCCGGCCGCGGACCCCCTCGACACCCTCTCGGGACTCGAGGTCTTCGGTGGCGGTGCCGGCGTGCTGCCCACGTCGGCCGGCACCCTGCCGCTCGGCGCGGAGCTCGTGGCCGGCGACGGCGTGCACGGCGGCCCGGCGCTGGTGATCGGCATGGGCGGCAAGGTCGCCGATCTCGCGTGTCGTCTCTTCACGCGGCAGTTCTATCAGTCACTGCTGCGTGGCGACCCGACCTGGTCGGCCGCGGCGGGTCGGCGCGGCGCGTTCGCGCACGGGTTCGACCCGCGCGACACGGTGGACTGGGCCACGCCCGTGGTGTTCACCGAAGCGTCGGCCAGCCTGCAGGTCGATCCCCTCGAGCTCGACGCCGCCCGGCGGCGCGAGTCGACCGTCCGGCAGTTCCGGCGGCAGGCCGACCCGCCGGCGTTCTGCGGCCGTCTCCGGTTCTTCGATCAATGGCATGCGGCCACGGCGCCCCCGCCGCGAGGCACGCGGCGCCTGCTCGGCATCGCGATGAGCGACGCCGATCGCGACCGGCAGGTCGGCGGATCGCGGCTGCTCGAGGAACTCGCCGTGGCGTCGATTCACGCCGGGCACGTCCCCTGCCTGCGCCTGCACAACCAGGCGTCGCCCGAACGGGCGACCGACATCGCCGGCGTGGTCCGCGAGATTCTCGCCGCGGCCCTGGAGACACGCCTGCGCTTCGGCCTGCCGGCCCACACCTGGGTGTCGCAGGTGCTCCAGCTCACCCGATCGCTCAAGGGCCATGCGGCGCAGGTGGATCCGGCCGTGGACGACGCCTTCGCCCTGGATGAGGCCAACGGGTTCCGCACGGCGCTGCAGATGGACCTCTGGAGCCTCCGCGACGAGGTCGTCGCACAGCTCGGGGCACCACGCGGCAGGCCGGGCCAGCAACTCGCCGTGGTGCTGCTCGACGAAGTGCAGCGCTACGCGGGCGCTGCCGGTCGCTTCGTCGCCGAGCTGCTGCGCGCCGGCGGACTCGGCACCGAGCAGGATCCGATCCCGGTGGCCTTCACCTACCGCAAGGATCTCAACTACGCCGAGCCCTACGAGCAGGTCCGGAAGGCGCTGGATGCGATCTCGAACTGGGCCATCCGCGAGGAGCTGCACCCGCTGCGCGAGGCCGTGTCGGATCGCTCGATCTACCTGCACCTGCTGCTGCACCGGGCGCAGCCGCTGGTGTTCTCGCCGACGCTGGCGCTGCTCGACGTGGACCGCTTCTACAACTCCATCCATCGCGCCACCGCGTCCGGCTATCCGTCGCAGTTCCGCGAGAAGGCCGAGCCCCTCAACAACGTGCTCCTCACGCTGCAGGACGCCGACGTCGTGGTGCCCGCCACCGACGAGGACGTCCTGAGCGGGCTGGGGGACCAGTGATGTCGACGGCGCCTGGGCTGCCTGACGTGGGATCGGTGCTGGCTCGGGTCGAGTCGCTGCTGGCCGGTGGCATCGGTCCCCGCGTGCCGGATCAGCTGGACCCGGCGAGCATCCGCTGGGTGTGTCTCGTCCCCGTGTGGACGCCGACGCTGGCCGCGCGATGCGCCATGCCTGGCTGGGGCAGCGCGGCCGACCTCGACGTGCTCGACGCCTGGCGGGACGACGGGCTCATCGAGGCGACGCTGACGCCGCTGTCCATCGACGACGCCGGGCAGGTGACACCGGCGCAGCACCTGTTCTGGGTGTCGCGCCACGCGCGCCCGGCCTGGCTCTCGCGCATCATCGAAGAGGATGGCCTCGACGCCCTCGCGTCGCTGGTGCAGTCGATCGCCAGCCGTGTGCTCGCACAGCCGCGCGATCAGCACATGCCCACGGCCACGTGGCGCTGGGCCGTCGTGGCCTCGCATGCCACCAGCACGTTGCCGACGCTGCGCGAGGCCTTCGAGCACGAGCTCGATCAGGCCCTGTCGCAGGAGCGGCCCGAAGAGGCCTGGCTGTGGATCGAGGCCCTGCAGCGCGTGGCCGAAGTGGTGCCGGGCGAGGCCACGACGCTGCACCAGCGGTCCGTACGGCGCCTCGCGCTCTTCGACCGCCAGCGCAGCGACCGCGCGATGCTGCGCGGCTACCTGCCGCGTCGCGCCATGTTCGAGGCCTACCGCGATCTGCTGACCGGCCCGGACGGCGTGTGGGCGATGCACTACCTGGGCGGCGGTGGCGTCGGCAAGACGATGCTGATGCGCGCGTTGACGTCCGGCACCGACGAGCACCTGCCGCCGGGTGTCGTGCTGCCGCCCACGGTCACGGCGCGCATCGACTTCGATCACATCAATCCCGACTACCCGGCGCGGCGTCCTGGCCTGCTGATCGCCCACCTGGCCGAGGAGCTTCGCCTCAAGGACGATCGGCTCGCCGCCTCCGAGGCCTTTGCGCTGCTGTTCAGCAAGATCGCGTTGTTGCACGAGCGGGTCGACAGCGATCGCACGCCGGCGGCCGACGTCGAGGAGATGCTCGAGGTGTTCCGCTGGGCCTGCGAGAGTGTCGCCAGCGGCGGCCGTCGCATCGTCCTGCTGCTCGACACGTGCGAGGAACTGGACCGGCTCGGCCCGAGTGGCACACTGCCTGACAGCGTCGAGCGCACGTTCGCGCTGCTCGAGCGCCTGCACGAGATGATGCCGGCGCTGCGTGTCGTGCTGTGTGGTCGGCGACCGCTGGCCGGCACCTATGCCGACGGCGAGGTGGTCGCTGCGGGGATGCCGGAACGACCGTGGCTGCGATTGCATCGCGTCTTTGCCTTCTCCGGGGACGAAGCCCGCGCGTACCTGCAGCTGATGTCCGTGCCCGAGGCCCTCGTCGTGCCGGTGCTGACGCGCAGCGTGGCCGCGGCGTCGTCCGCCACGCTGGGCCTCCCGGCCGGTGAGGCGTCGCCACGGTACAGCCCCTTCAGCCTGTCGGTGTACGCGACCTGGATCGCGAAGCAGCAGGACGTGGATCCGGCGCGCATCGTCGGCGACGACGTCGATCACTTCGTCCGCATCCGCATCCTCGATCGCATCCACAACGAGGACGTCCGTCGGCTGCTGCCACACGTCGCCCTGCTCGGCCGCTTCGACGACGCGACGCTGCGCGCATGCGTCGACATCCGGGACGACGTGGCAGACGCCGTGTTGCGCGAGATCGCGGCGCAGGAGTGGATCGATCGCCAGGCAGGTGGGTACTACGCCGTCGAGCCCGAGCTGCGCATGCGCTTGTGGCGGTACTTCGAACGTGAGGAGACCAGCGTCCTGGACGCGGCGCGCCGCCGTGTGCTGCCGGCCCTGTGGCAGCGCCTCGACGCCGGCCCGGTCGGTGAGGTGCCCGATGAAGCGGTGGTGCAGGCGCTGCTGCAACTCGTGCATGCCGACCGCGCGTCGGTGCTGCGGGCCTGGCTCATCCTCGACACGCGTGTGACGGCTGGCCCGGAGTCGGCCTGGGGCGTCCGCGTGCTGGCGCGGGTGCTGGCCGACGAGGCGTCGCTTGGCGCCGAGGTGGATCCGGGCGCCCGTGCGGCGTGCCTGACGACGTACGCCGAGTGTGTCGTCCGCGAGCATGGCGCGGCCGGCACCGCCGATCTGTGGGCCACGGCCTGGGAGGGCGCGCAGCACCTGACGCCTCCGGACGTGCGTGCGGTCGTGCTCGTGCGAGCGGCGAGCGGTGGCCTGACATGCGCCGCCGCGTCGCTCGACCTGCCGGCGATCGAGCGGTGGGCGTCCCGGCTCGCGAGTCTCATCGAGGACCCTGAGGTCATCGTCTCGGCGCCGTCGCATCTGGCCCCGGTGATCGCGGCGGTGATGGCGTGCCTGGACGCCGCCGAACGGCAGGCCGACCCACTGGCGCCGGCACCATCGGCCCCATGGCTGGCCAGCCTGACGGCCGTGACCGCCGAGGTGTCGCACGCGCCTGCGCGCGCCATCGCGCTGGCCTGCGCCGGGCGTCTCGCCGCCCGACATCAGGAGGTCCACGAGGCGCGCTCCAGGTTCGAGGACGCCCTCGACGCGATGACCGAGCCGGGCGATGGGCAGCTTCCGCCCTGCTTGCAGTGGCCGCGTGGTCTCGATGCCGCGTCGTGGGTGACGCTCGAGTCTCTGCGCGGACTCGCCGGTCTCGAACCCGTCGAGGACACGCTGGCCCGCTTCTCGTTGCTGATGCCCGTGGCGAGCGAGGTGGCGGCCAATCGGCTCGAGGCGCTCCGCCTCCGTCTGACCGCCGCGGTCCGCGTGCCGGAGGCGCCTCTCTCGGGTGCCGCCGCGAGCCCCCTCATCCGTCCGGACGACGTGGCGATCGCCGACAGCCTCGGTCTCGTCGTCGTGCCGCCACGTGCGGTGGCCATCGCGCTCGATCACGTCGAGTGCGGCCGGCCCGAGGACGGCCTGCGACTGCTCGCGGAACTCGCGTCGGTCGCCACCAGCGCCCGCAATACGGTCGTAGCCGTCGCGGTCGATCGGGCGCGCATCGCGGCCGTCACTCGCATGCGCCTCGGCGAACACGGCCGACTGAGTCGGCAGCTGCTGGCCGGGGCCAGTGAGGTGCCGCTCGCCGAGCGTGAGCGGATGCGCGCCTTCATCCACGGGCGAATCGCCAATGACGAGTCCGTGCGGCCGCTGGCCGAGATGCCGGTCGCCTCACTGGACGACGCGCATGCGATCTGGCGTGCCCGTCGCGCGCCCGACGCGAAGGCGCGCGAGGACCTGGCCGCCTGGGGTCGCCGCGTGCTGGCCGCGCCGCCTGCCGGCGGTGACAGCGAGTGGGCGAGGGCCGCGGCCGCGCTGGATCTGATCGAGTGCGCCGAACTCGGCGGCGTCGATCGCACCGGGCACGGCTTGACGCCGATCTCGCCCGAAGCCTGGTGGAGCCGGTTCCCGGCGCATCCCGAGCTCGCGCTGCGCCTGTGGACGCGGAGTGCGGCGCTCGGCGTGTCGCCAGGCGGGCCGACGACGCAGCTGGTGCGCCGCATCGGGGTGCGTCGCGCCGCGGCCATCGCGATGGAGGAGGGGGAGCTGCTGGCGCTGCGTCTGCCGGCGCACGCCCTGCGCCTGCTGGCGCTCGCGCTCACCTGGTTCGAGGACGCCAGTGACGCGCTGGGCATCTGGCAGGTGACCGCGCTGCTGGCGATCACGCGCGTGCGATCGGGCGTACCGCGTGACGCCCTCGACCTCACGGCGTTGCAGGAGGCGCACGGGGCCCTCGTGGCGGGTGCCGCGGCTGGTGCGAGCGGACTGCCGTCGTGGTCGGTCATCGAAGGCATCTCGCGCCTGCCGCTGACGGAGGCGCCCGGCCTCACGGAGTGGACGCCCTGGCTGCACCGGGTGATCGTCGTGCAGCACTGGGTCGCGTCGGGCGTGCGACCGGAAGTGATGTTCAGCGCGGCGGATGCGCTTCCCGTGGAGCTGCGCGACTGGCCTTCCGAGGGTGCGGTCGCCGGACAGGACGGCACCGCGCAGACGCCCGTCACGTCGTCTGGCATGACCCTGCCGTCCGATCCGCCGTCGCTGTCGGCGCCGGCCCCACCCTCGTACGCGCCCACGACGTCGCCTGCCCCGACGGGCGCGCCGAGGAGGAGCCCTCGTTCGGTCTGGCGGCTGGCCTGGCCCCGGTGGGCGCTGGGGGGCCTCGCGACGCTGCTCGCCGCGGGGCTGCTGATCGGGTGGCTGGTCACGACCATGGACCGGTCCGACGAGCCCACGATTCCGCCGCCGGGGGTGACGGTCGACCCCGGCCAG
>LNFM01001665.1_pt1 | contig 49619 bp, 48 predicted proteins | sample 596031 | NCBI WGS metagenome assembly LNFM01 (sample SAMN04254537, study PRJNA301005) | activated carbon metagenome | isolation source: dual media filters at the Ann Arbor, Michigan drinking water treatment plant | place: USA: Ann Arbor | reverse complement strand
GCACTCCCTCCACGGGCTGGAGCACTCCCTCCACGGGCTGGAGCCCTCGCTCCACGGGCTGGAGCCCTCGCTCCACGGGCTGGAGCACTCCCTCAACGGGCTGGAGGCCTCGCTCCACAGCCCCAAGCCCAAAACCCCAAGCCCTAAGCCCATCCGCTGCAGCATTTACATTTCAAAGACCATAAAAACCGCCAAAACCCCGACGATTTCCCCCGTGTTCACACATATTTGTCAGAAATAACCCTTTTCTTACGCCAATTTTTCAAAAACCCCCGCCCCAAACCCAACCCCACCCAACAAACAAGCGCCCCAAACCCACACGGACCCAACCGCACCCCCACCGCCCCGCGTGTTGCCGCTCAAAGAGTGTCGTGAATTGTAAGAATTGTTCGGGAGAAAGAACTTTTATTGCAGCCCCAAGCGATCAGATCTCGCCGCCCCAGGCCCGCGTAGCGGGTCACAGCATAAAGCCACGGGTGTAAACCCGTGGATAGGTTGCAACATTGAACAGCAAGACCGCGTAGCGGGCGACAGCAGCTATTCCAGAAACCCTGCCACCCGCCACGCGGGCTTAACAATTAGCTTATTCAAGTCCCCAGATATCGATCGGGGATGGTAAGCCGGCGACTGCGACGTAGGGGACGGTGGGGAAGCGGTAGCGTTTTGAGCGGACAACGATCGTATAAGGCGAGATATTTGGGACGTACATGAAGATGAAGGTTCCAAAAGAATTCGTGGTCGCAGTTCTCTTGACCCCATCGTCGTCGACGAGTTCGACGATCGCGTTCCTGAGCGCCAGCCCGCCGGGCGTTCGAACTCTTCCCTCGAGATATGCGTAGTAAACTCCGTTATTTACAAATCCTGGCGACCACGCCGCATACGTGGGCTGGCCGCTCGCTGTCGAAGCTCGATATGGCGTCGGAGAGTTCGTAAACGATATCGGGTACAGCCCGACCGGTGCGGTGCTTCGCACCTGAAACGTGACCTTAGCGGGACGATAACTAATGACGCTATCGATAAAAGGTGATGTGCCGGTTATCGAGACGCCGAGGCGGCCCTGGGCAACCATGCTCTCATCAAACGTCGCTAAACTCCCCGGCGGAAGCAGATCTCCGGGACTGGCTGCTCGATATTCTAGAAACTCCGAGTCCCACTGGATCGAAAAGCTGACGTTTGTAGTTCCGTCAAATCCACCGAAGGCACGTGAATATCGAACGGGGAGAGTTACTGTTCGACCGGCAGTCGCATCTATCTGGCCGACGGACAAAACCATTCCGGGATCTGCGATCCCCATAGAGGAAAAGGTAAACCCGCTGGTTACGATCGGTCGAGCCTCGTTGTTAAGATCCGTAACGCGGATAGGCGTTGGGGAATTTATGTAATCGATTCGAAGTGGAAAGACCTCAGGCTGACCGCCCTGCGTGATGACGTTGGCCAAGAGCTTTGAGCCGGGACCGAAGCCTGTTGCGCTCGTCATCGTGATCCCGACGCGCCCCGCGGCAGTTCTGCTGGAATTGACAGTAATCACAGTATCGGACGGAGAACCCGCAGCCAGATCAACCCTAACGTAGCGAACGTTCGTGCCGATATCCCAGCCAAGCGAGAAACTGATCGTCCTCTCGCCGCCCTCCGACGTCAGCCGGACAGGAATGATCGTTTGGGCTCCGCTAATGAAATGAAGAGACGTGTCGATCGATAATCGAGCCGGCTCCTGCGCCGGCAATACAGACGCGAAGATCAACAAAATGATGAGGACGATACAAGATCTAAGGTTTCGGGAGTTCATTATGCCTTCTCCTATAAAACCGGCTGCCAAAAATTACGAGGCCAAAGTGACCAAAGTCGGGATTTAGGAAGAGGATAACATGGAATCGTGGGGAAGCGCGCAGTTTCTTGTCCATGACCTTCAGTCGGCCGTATTTGTCGCGATATGGAAGTTTTGTTATCTTTCGGGTTATGAGAAATATCCTGACTCAGCGATTGGCCGCTTTGGTTGTTTTGGCGGCGTTTGTTTTTTCGTTTGCTCCGGTCGGTGCTCCTGTTTATGCGGCTTATCCTGAGCCGGTTCGCGGGAAGCGGGCGATGGTGGCTTCGCAGCATGAGTTGGCTTCGAAGATCGGGGCTGATGTGATGAAGCGGGGCGGGAACGCGGTGGATGCGGCGATCGCGGTGGGGATCGCTCTGGCGGTGGTCTATCCCGAGGCGGGAAACATCGGCGGCGGCGGGTTTATGGTGATCAGGAACGCGAAGGGCGAGAACTTTGCGATCGATTACCGCGAAATGGCCCCAAAAGCGGCGACGCGGGACGTTTTTGTTGATAAGGACGGCAATCTGATACGCGGCGAAGGCGGTTCGACGATCGGGTATCGGGCTTCGGGTGTACCGGGGACTTTGGCGGGGTTTGATCTGGCGTTTAGGAAGTATGGTTCGGGCAAGATCACTTGGGCGGAGCTTGTGCGTCCGGCCCGCTTGCTGGCTGAGAACGGCTACATTCTGTCGCACCGTTTAGCCGAACTCGCAAAAGCGTACCGCGAACACCTTGCGAAATACCCCGACAGCAACCGCATCTTCCTTAACAACGGTAAGTATTACCAGGAGGGCGACCTGTTCAAGCAGCCCGAACTCGCCCAGACGCTCGGCCGTATCGAAAAGCAGGGAGCGAAGGAATTCTATACCGGCCAGACCGCCCGCATGATCGCCGACGACATGAAGGCGAACAACGGCCTCATCACCCTCGAAGACCTCAAGAACTACGTCGCGAAGGAACGCACGCCGCTTAAAGGCACTTATCGCGGGCACGAGATCATTTCGATGCCGCCGCCGAGTTCGGGCGGGGTTGTCATGATGCAGGTTTTGAACATGCTCGAGGCATACGATATTCGCAAACTGCAATCGAATTCTGCGGCGAAGTACCACTTATATATAGAGGCTTCACGGCGGGCTTTTGCGGATCGGGCCGAGTTCATGGCCGATCCGGATTTTGCCAATGTGCCGACGTTTGGGCTGATCGATAAGAAATACGCAGAACAGCGTCGGGCTTCGATAAATGAACGCAAGGCTTCGAGCAGCCGCGATATCAAGTTCGGCGAGCCGGCCGGGGCCGAGTCGATGGACACGACGCACTACACCGTCGTCGATCCGTCAGGGATGGTCGTCTCAAACACCTACACGATCAACGACCTTTACGGCTCGCGGGTGACGATAAAGGGAACCGGCGTGCTGATGAATGACGAGATGGACGATTTTGCTGCTCGTCCCGGCAGGCCAAACCTGTTCGGGCTGGTCCAGGGTGAGCGAAACAAGGTCGAAGGCGGTAAGCGGCCTCTGTCGTCGATGACGCCGACGATCGTTTTGCGCAAAGATGGCTCGGTGTGGTTCGCTCTCGGAGCTCGCGGCGGGCCGCGGATCATCTCCGCTGTGATGCAGTCCATCATTAACGTGATCGACCACGATATGGACATCCAGGAAGCGATCGATGCCCCGCGTGTTCATCATCAGTGGCTACCTGACGAGGTCCTGCATGAGACGTACGGGCTTTCACCGGACACGATCTCGATCCTGACCGGATTCGGTCACAAACTCGCGACAAACACGGGAAATATCGCCTCGGCGACCGGAATTATGATAGACGAAAAGGGCGTGCGTTTGGGTGCAATCGATTCGCGAAGTGATGGGCTGGCGGTTGGGTTTTAGCTTGCCTCTTCTTTTTCGAGCAGTTTTGTCGTGCTGTCGGTGACGCTGTGGGGTTCGAGCTCATTCGTTGTTCGCCAGCCTCCCGGAGCAGGTGCTGCGTAAACGGAAGCTGGGATCGACTGGGAAGCAGGGAGCTGGTCATGCGACCGCGTGAAAGCTAAGGGCGATTCGTCTGGCGTCCTCGACGTTCCGGTTTCGCCCGACAAGAACATCGCGGAATACGCGATCCGCAGCATTCCACTGCCGACAAGCAGGATCGTCGCGAAGATAGGCAAGATCGGAGTTTGAGCCTGAAACAGAATTGTGATCAGCGTCAGGATCGGCACGATCAGCAGAGAGGTTAGTATTATGAACGCACCTTGCCTTATCCCCCGCGAACGCTCTGACGGACCGTTGCGTCTGGCTGATGCATCAGGGCGAGGAATGAGCCCGCCATTGGAGAGCAGTTCGGCGGTTCCGGTCAGCAAAAAACCGCATCGCGAACAAAAGCTCGTTTCAGTCGAAAGTCTCTGCTGGCCGCACTGAGGGCAAAACATGGCTATTTCAGTTCTTCCTTGTCGAGCAAACGAGTAGTGCTTTCGGTTACGCTTGCGGGTTGCAGGTCATTCGTATCACGCCAGCTTCCCGCGATCGGCGGACCGTACGTCGACGCCGGTATGGATTGTTGCGGTGGAAGTGCGGACTGCGGAGCGTGAGTCTGGCCCTGGTAGTTCGGAACTTGATTCGGCGGAGCGATCATACCGGGCATCAGCGGAGCGGCGGACCGATCTTTCGGAAAGAACAGGAACGCGGAGATCATCATTATCAGACCGCCGAAAATGCCCAATACCGCTGAGACGCCGGCAAGTTCCTCAACATCAACAATTCCCCAAAAGGGAGCCATTATAAAAAGAAAAAACAAAAACCAGATAAGGCTGAAGCCGAGTACGTTCTTGCGGGAAAAAAGAGGCTTTTTCTTTTTGTGGAGCTCGGCCAGCTGCGGCAGGTAACCGCCGTGAGCAACAACCTCAGATACGAGGCCCAGCGGCATTCCGCATCGTGAGCAGAACTTCGTTTCATTCGATATTTGTTGCTGTCCGCAGCTGGGGCAATGCATGTGGCTTTCTCCGTTTAGATGGTAGACCCAAATCCTAACGAATTCTTACACGAAAAAGTTCTGGTTGCAATAATTCAGCCAAACGGTCGTGGGACTAGCTCAAATAGCCGGACGGTCTGCTCGCGTCTTCTCTTCGCGAACTCCGCGAGGAATTCTCTGGCAAACTCTTCACCTCGGATTCCACGCTGAGGACACGGAGTAGGAAGCGGAGATCGCCGAGACGTAGTCTAGAGACGGGGCGGCTTTTCACCTGTCATCATCTGAAAAACGGCAAAGGCGCGACCCTGATAGTGGTTTGCTCTGGCGAGCGTTTGTGTGAGCAACTCAAAAAGCGATGTCATCTTTACAGGAGCCGGGAATTCGCGGTTCAGGTCATCGTCAGTCGTCAGCAGTTCGAATCCTTTCTGCCTAGTCGCTTCAACCTCGTCGAGATATTCTGCCACGCCAGCGATCGTCGCAAGCTTTTCCGGCAAGGTCCATTCGAAAGGGTCGTCCCAAAGCCTTGTCGTGATCCCGCCAAACGTCTGCTCGACCATCGCCGCAGAGCGGACGATACATTCTCCGCATGAGAGTAGATCGATCGTGGATGTAGTCTTGCGCGGAGATGCGAAGAGTGATTCGCCGGTGAGCTTTTCGAGCAATTTTCGCGAGCTACGATCGACGGCGAGGAATTGTTCGTCGAGCGTTGAAATGAGACTTGGCATAAGAAAAAAGGCCGATCAGGAACGGCCTTACTATAGCTTACGCTAATCGGCGGAACAAGCTAACGCTTTCCATATCGGCGGTCCTTTTCATACATTCCGAGGCCGTAGTTTCTGCCTTTCCAGTTGATGCCGGTGCCGACCCTTCCTTTGACGCCGACTTCCGCACCCCTAGACGGGACATTGCCTTCAGTTACGAGTATCCACATCGAACCCGTTCCGTCGTCGATCTTGTAGGCGCCGCCGCCGATATTGGTTCCCGGAATGGAAAGCCCATAGCTGTCCCTGACCGTTCCGGCGACCACGACTTCCTTATTCTGGTACTTTCCCGGATTTCGTTCGATGTCCGCTATACTGACACGATCTGGGCAAGCCGCGGTAAGCAGTGCCGAAGCAACTATCGCGGCAGTTAAAAGAACTGTCTTTATTGATGTCATAGTTAACCTCGCAGCCAAAAAACGGGAAGAGCGAAACCACCACTAATGATTCAATTCGGCGGCGAAAGTTTGCCATATATTTGCCGATTTGCGATTCTAAGCGCGGTAGCACTTCTCAATCTATTATTGGCGAACGAGAAATGAGCGAAGACTCTGGTTTCGAACCATTAGAGGATGTTTCGTTCTGTTCGAGTATTCAGGACGACGTCTGGCACAACCTGGCGGGGCCGAATGCCTTTGAAAGCTGGCATTTCGACGCCGTTTCCGATGATGGGCGCGAGGCGCTGGTGATAGCGTTTTACGACAACTACGTGCTGTCGCCTCGATTTATCCTCAATTCGACAATCGCCGAAAATGTCACGCGTTCCGGCCGGCATAGGTTTCCGGCGGTTTCCTTTGTTTATGCGGTGGACGGCAAACCGGTTCTCGGCTCGGTGAACGAGTTCGTCGAGGCAGATTTTCGGGCGGACGGCATAAAAGGCTGCGGTATCGGCGGATCTTCATTTCATATCGAAAAAGCAGACTATGGATCAGGTTTTGTAGTATCGATCGACCTTCTCACGGTTCGCGGACGTCGGATCAAAGCCGAGCTTGAGTGGCTTTTGATAGAAAACGATCTGACCGGAAAGCTCGAAAAGCGAACAAATGCAGTATGGAACGCTGTCGCGCCACGGGCCGATGTTAGCGGAAAGATCCTGCTCATAGGTAAAACCGGGAAGATCAGAAGAACCGTTAATTTTCGCGGTACTGGCTATCACGATCAGGTTTCGAGCGCGAATGTACATTATCGTGACCTTAGTTCACGAATGTGGGGGCGCGCACATTTTGTCGATTCGACCATGGTCTTCGACCGTCTCGGGGGCGTTCAGAATCGCTCGGCAGCTGGTAAGTTCTACCTGATCAGGGACGGAAGGATCGAAGAGCGCGAGGCCTCGTGCGAAACCACGGAGTATGCTCGCGATCGATGGGGCTTGCTTATACCGAGGCGCATTACCTTTGTAAGCGAGGATAATATTCGGATCCGCATCAAGCCGATGGTCGCATTCAGTTCAGGCTTCACGGAAGTGAAAATGCTGAGCGAGATAACACTTAGCATGCGCGACGGTAAGGCGAGAAAAACGACCGGGATAACGCAGTTCGTTGATCCTCGTAAGCTTAAGAACAGGCTGATGAGATGGTTGTCGGATCTGAGGATCGGAAAGAAAGACCGGTCGCCACGCTTCTAAGACAATTTGAAAGGGTTGGTAGCGCCTACGGGAGTCGAACCCGTCTTTCAAGAATGAGAATCTTACGTCCTAACCGATAGACGAAGGCGCCAAAAGACAATCGAAAGTATAGCCAAAGCGTTAACCAAATACAAGCCTTCCTTGACCTTATACCCGCCGCTTCCTAAACTATTCTGTTAGGCTTAAAACACGCTAATTACCTATGAATCACAATCTTTTCGACACCCGGCAAACTTTCAAAACGGGCACCGGCACCGACGGCGTTTATTACTCAATCCCCCAACTGCGCCGCAGCGGTCTAGGCGATGTATCTCGGTTACCGATCTCTATACGCATTGTTCTCGAATCCGTGTTGAGAAATTTCGATGACGGCCAAAAAGTGAGCGAGGCCAATGTTCGTGCCTTAGCTTCGTGGAAACCGACCGAGGAGCGTACAGAGGAGATCCCGTTTGTTGTTGCTCGAGTAGTTTTGCAGGATTTCACGGGCGTTCCGCTGCTTGTGGATCTTGCAGCGATGCGTTCGGCGGTTCAGCGAATGGGCAAGGATCCCGGTGTGATCGAGCCGCTGGTGCCGGTCGATCTCGTGATCGATCACTCGGTGCAGGTCGATTATGCGGGAAGCGAGTCAGCCTATCAGCGGAATATGGAGATGGAGTTCAAACGCAATAACCAGCGTTACCGTTTCCTAAAGTGGGGCACCCAAGCTTTCAACGGCTTCAGCGTCGTGCCTCCGGGGATCGGAATTGTTCATCAGGTCAATCTTGAGTATTTGGCGAAAGGTGTTTTTGAAAGGGATGGCGTTTATTTCCCTGATTCGCTTGTCGGTACGGATTCGCATACGACGATGATCAACGGCGTCGGGATCGTTGGTTGGGGCGTTGGCGGTATCGAAGCAGAAGCGGGGATGCTCGGCCAGCCTGTATATTTTTTAACGCCGGATGTCGTCGGTGTACATCTGACAGGAACACTCTCCCAAGGCTCGACAGCAACCGACCTCGTGCTGCGAGTAACGGAGATGCTGCGTAAAGCAAACGTTGTCGGCAAGTTCGTAGAGTTCTTCGGCGAGGGAGCAGCAGCCCTGAACGCCACAGACCGGGCAACGATCGCCAACATGGCACCGGAATACGGCGCGACGATGGGCTTTTTCGGCGTCGATGATAAAACTCTCGAATATTTTTCGAATACAGGCCGTTCACGGGAACAAATTGAGACGATACGAGCATATTACGTTGCGCAGGAAATGTTTGGCATTCCGAAGGATGGTGATATCGACTATTCGACCGTAATAGAACTGAATCTTGATACAGTCAACCCTGCGGTTGCGGGTCCCAAGCGTCCGCAGGACCGTATCGAATTGTCGAGTCTTGACGAACGTTTCCTCGAATTGTTTACAAAATCAGTTGCTGACGGCGGATATGGCAAGCAAGCAGACGACCTGGAGCGACGGTTCGCGGTTCGAATGGGCGACCATTCGGGGGCGACATTGACAGGGGGCGGCGAACAGGCTTCCAAAACGCTTCCGGAGACTAGCCACGACACCGTTTCGCCGGAGAACACGAATGTTGAAACTGAGATCGAAATGGCGAATAACCGTCCGACGCCGGATCGAGTCGACACTACAGATGATGACACGCCTACGGTATCTACGACAGTCGGAAACGGCGACGTTTTAATTGCAGCTATTACTTCATGCACAAACACGTCGAATCCTGCCGTAATGCTCGCTGCAGGGATCGTCGCGAAAAAGGCAGCCGAACGTGGTATGAAGGTTCCACCCTACGTTAAAACGTCGCTCGCACCGGGTTCACGTGTGGTCACCGAATATTTGGAGCGAACCGGCCTGCAGAAATATCTTAACGAGGTTGGTTTTGATCTAGTGGGTTACGGCTGCACGACCTGTATCGGGAATTCCGGCCCGCTCGATCCGTCGATCGAGGAACAGATAGTTGAAAACGACCTGATCGCCGCCTCGGTACTGTCGGGCAATCGTAATTTTGAGGCTCGTGTTCATCAGAACATCAAGGCAAATTTCCTGATGTCGCCTCCACTGGTCGTCGCATACGCGCTTGCTGGTACGGTCGTAAAGGATATCTATCTCCAACCGATCGGCCAGGACCGTGATGGAAATGACGTCTTTTTGAAAGACATCTGGGCATCGCTGGACGAGGTTAGGGAAGTTTTGAGTGCGGCATTTGATCCGGAAATGTATAAGCGGCTGTATTCCCAGTTCGCGGAGCAGAATCCGCTTTGGAACGATATTGAATCCAGTGTCGGCCAGATATACGAATGGGATACTGAGTCAACGTATATCCAGGAACCGCCGTTCTTTGAGGATTTCTCGATGGAAACGGGCTCTTTTAGAGACATCACAGGTGCACGTGCTCTCGCTATATTTGGCGATTCCGTAACGACGGATCACATTTCTCCGGCGGGGGCGATAAAGGCAAGTTCACCGGCAGGGCGATATCTGCAGGAACTTGGGGTTGCTCCTGAGGACTTTAACTCCTACGGATCGAGACGCGGAAATGATCGGGTGATGCTGCGCGGGACTTTCGCGAACGTCCGCATCAAAAACCTGATGGTTGCCCCGGTCGAAGGCGGCATGACCAGGCATCAGCCGTCCGGTGAAGAAATGTCGATCTACGACGCCGCCGAGCAGTACAAGGCAGAAAACAGGCATCTAATGATCTTTGCGGGCAAAGAGTACGGAACCGGCAGTTCTCGTGATTGGGCAGCGAAAGGAACTGCACTTATGGGGGTCAAGGCCGTCGTAACGGAATCCTTTGAGCGTATCCATCGTTCGAATCTGGTCGGAATGGGTGTTTTGCCGCTTCAATTTAAGGAAGGGCAGACAGCCCAATCGCTCGGTCTGGATGGAACAGAGGAATTTGACCTCATCGGACTCGACGGAAGGGACGTCAAGCCTCGGCAGGATGTCACGCTTCGCATTCGGAAGGCGTCCGGCGAGGTCGTCGAGACGTCACTAACGCTTCGGATCGATACTCCGATCGAGATCGAATATTACAAGAATGGCGGCATTTTGCCTTATGTTTTACGCCAGTTGGTGAGCTAAAACTGCTTGTAATGGGCGGTCAACAGTGTTAAAGTTACGTTTTAAGGCTAACTGTATTTTTCGCCGCTTTTGTCGGCTTTGTGTGGAGAATTACTATGAGGAAGATCACTACCTTCGCGATCCTTTCAATGTTTGTGTTTGCGTCGGTCGCTCCGGCCTTCGGACAACGTGCGGACGTTCAAAAAACCGGCAGACGCGTTATTCGCGCGGCCGATTTTGAAACGGTCAGAGCTATGTCTGATGGTGACGGTGTTCTCGTTCGCTGGCAGATGAGGTCTGAGAAAGACATTGCGGTCTATTATGTGTATCGCGTAGGTGAAGGATCGAAAGAACTGATCAGCCCTATTGCAGTTCCGGGATCGGCGGGCCGTTTCGGCTCCGAAGTCGTGCGGGGTGAGGTTTATAACTTCTTCGACACGGACGGTGCTGTAGGAGCTCGATATTCAGTCGAGGGTCTCGCTCGAGACGGACAAAGGTATTCCACAAAAGAATTTGAGGCGGTGACAGTCAAAAGCATCGAGGCTGAAACAGGTGTCTCTTCTGAGGTATTTAGAAGTGCCCGGCTTTCCACAAATTCAGACATTCAGCGTAACTCTGCGACGATCACGGGCGAACTGCTTGATTTTGTAAGCCTTTACGAACAGGAGCCAAATCCTGAAATGCAGCGTATGGTCGCCGCCCAGCCGGGAGCGAAGGTCGCGGTCAAGCGAGACGGTTTTTACAGGGTGACGGCTGCCGAGCTTCAGTCGGCGGGTTTTCCGATCAATTCTGATTCAACGAAGTGGCGCATGTTCATGAATGGGAACGAGCAGGCGATCACAGTCGGCCCTGACGGAGCCTTCGTTGACTTTTATGGTCGGGGACTAGACACCCCCGAAACTGACACACGCTATTACTATCTCTTTTCCGACACAGTTGTCGGCAAAAGGATCGGAACAAAGGTCCTTCGCCAGAGACCAGGAGCTGCGGAGGCGACCCGCTACGTAGTAAAGGCGGGCAAAAAAGAAAGGAATTTCTATGAGCCAAGGCTGTTTAATTATGAGGAAGAAAATTTCTTTGGCCGATTTCTAAATGACGTGCCGTCAAGGATCAATTTTAATCTTTCGGCCGTAGACGATTCTGCCCCGGCTCGTATTAGGGTCACGCTTGTTGGTTTTACGGAAAATAATCATCGATTCTCGTTGAAAGTGAATGGCAATGTTCTGCCGGACATCACGCAATTCGGCAGGGTTTCAATGTGGACGGAGGTCGACATACCCGGGTCACATTTGGTCGAGGGAACTAACGAGATCGAACTTGCATCCTCCGGCTTTAATGATCAGGCCCTTTTCGACCGCGTCGAGGTCTCGTATCAGCGTAAGTACACTGCCGAACAAAGCAAGATCTCGTTTACAACCCCGGGCGACAGAAAGGTAGACATTGACGGCTTCTCTACCTCTGCGGTTCGTGTTTATGACCTTAGCTTTGAAGGAAATCCCGTTCAGATCGTGAATATGCCGATCGTTGAAGGTGAATCAGGATTTACGGTCAACCTTCCTTCGAGCCGCCCGATGGTGGGTTTCGCCGTCGAGGATGCTGGTTTGCTTCAGTCGCCTTCAGTCACTGCAAATCTACCTTCGTCTCTTTCAGCCGCAACTAATGCGGCGGAGATGGTGATAATTTCGCACTCCGCCCCAAGCTTTCTCAACGAGGCCCAGAACTGGGCGGCCTACCGAGAGAGTGCGGCGGGCGGGCGGATCACAACCAAGGTGATCGACGTCCAAGACATTTATGACGAGTTTTCTTTCGGCGAGGTTAGATTTGACGCGATAAGAAATTTCCTCGGGTACACGATCGAAGAATGGGAGACAAGCCCTACATACGTCATGCTCGTGGGCGATGGCAGTTATGATCCGCGCAACTACGAGGGCTATGGCTTTAATAACCTTATCCCCTCGGCTCCGACGAGGTTCATTATCGAAGAAAGTTACAGCGATGACGCCCTTGTGGATTTTGACGAGGATGGTCTTCAGGATCTCGCTATCGGACGAATTCCGGCACGAACGTCGGCACAGGTTGCTACTGCGTTGGGCAAGGTGCAACAGTACGAATTGAATCAGGTCAGTTTCGATCGTGGATTCCTTTTTGCCTACGACAATGCATTCGACTTTGATTTTGAAGGAATGAGCCAGATCCTGGCTAGTGAACTTCCTGCGGCTGCTCCACGTGAGTTCGTCGTGGCGGGAACGCCAACGTCAAACTCAACCCTGATCTCAACCTTGAACCAGGGCAAGGCTTTCGTTAACTATTCCGGCCACGGTGCGGCTGGACTTTGGTCGAGCACGAATTTCTTTTCGATCGTAGATGTTCCGTCATTGACGCACGCAAATAATCCGTCGATCTTTTCGATGCTCACGTGCATGAACGGTTACTTCTTGCGTACCAATGCGGATTCACTGTCAGAAAGTCTCCTGTTCCGTCAGGGCGGCGGTGCGGCGGCGGCGTGGGCGTCAACATCTTTAACGACTCCGGACGTTCAGTTGATCATGGCACAACGATTTATTCGTCAAATGTCCGCCCCGGGTCCCGGCAACATCGAAAGATTGGGCCCGCTAATTAAGGACTCAAAAACGGTTATCGAACAGGGTGCAGATGTAAGGCTCTCGTGGGTCCTAATCGGCGATCCCGCGATGAAAACACCGTAATTTTCACATCATCGAATAGAAAAAAGGCGTTCCATTTCGGAACGCCTTTTTCATTATGGTACTCGCGGCGGGATTTGAACCTGCGACTTCTTCCTTCGGAGGGAAGCACTCTATCCACTGAGCTACGCGAGCGTGACTTTGAGCTGGTTACGCAACTTCCTACGGCTTTCGAGACCGCAACGTGTTGAAGTTCCCGGCCAATGGCCGAACCAGAAATATATCACGAAGAAAACTAACGTGGAACTATCGTTACGCTCTTGATGCGAATCGGTTCGACCGGGCGTTCCGTGCCTTCTTGTTTAGGAGCCTGGGCGATGGTGCGGACGTTGTTCATGCCCTCGATCACCTTGCCGTAAACGGTGTATTTGTTGTCAAATGCAGCTTCTCGCTTGAGCATGATAAAGAACTGTGAATTTGCAGAATTTACGTCATTTCCGAACCGAGCTGCACCGAGAATTCCTGTGTCGTACGGAATATCCGAGAATTCCGCCTGAACGTGCGGCTTCCCGGAATCGCCTTCCACCTTACCGCCGGCCGCTCCGGGTTTTGTGTTTGAGTCACCAGCCTGAATGACGGTTTGATTAATTCGGTGAAAGGAAATGCCGCTGTAATATCCTTCCTTCGCGAGCTCCTTAAACCTCGCGACATGCTTTGGAGCGATGTTCGAGTACAGCTCGATCTTGATGGTACCGTAGGCGGCACTGTTCTCCATTTCGATGACCGCGATCTCAGGATCGGCGATCGGAGCGACACCTTTTTTGACCTCACCGTTAGCCGAAGGCTTTGTCGCGTTCGAGCCGGCGGAATCGCACGACGCGATGAAGAGACAGACTAGAGGCAGAATTGCAAGAAAGAACTTTTTCATAACGTTTTAACCTTTTGTGTCTAGAATGATCGTGACCGGGCCGTCATTGACGAGTTCAACATCCATCATCGCACCAAAACGCCCTTCGGCGACCGAGGCGATCTCGAGCCGGGACCTTTCGATAAAGTAGTCGTAAAGCCTACTAGCCAGCTCGGCACCAGCCGCATCCATAAATGATGGCCTTCGACCCCGACGCGTGTCGGCATACAAAGTAAACTGCGAAACGACGAGCATTGAACCGCCGATCTCACGGAGCGACAAATTCATCTTGCCGTTCTCGTCCTCGAAGATGCGCAGGCCAGCGATCTTTTCGACGAGATGATCAACGTCATCCAGGCCATCCGTATGAGTGACGCCGAGCAAGATCAAAACACCTCGGGCAATCTCGCCCACGATCTCGTCGTCGACAGTGACTTTTGCCCTCGAAACTCGCTGGACTACGGCTCTCACTTCTTACGCGGCGTCTTCGATGTAGACCTTATTCATAACGACCGGATCGAGCGGCTTGTCGTTGTGGTTTCGTGCAACGGTCGCGATGACATCGACCACGTCTTGCCCTTCGGTCACCTTTCCAAACTTCGAATAGCTCGGTGGCAGCGGATAGTCGACGTGCATGATGAAGAACTGCGATCCGTTGGTATTCGGCCCCGAATTCGCCATCGCGACGGTTCCTTTCTCATACGGTCCGGCGTAAAGCGCCGATCCGCGGTCGATCTCGTCATTAAATTTGCCGCCCCATGCCGATTCGCCGCCATATCCCTCGCCAAGCGGGTCGCCGCCCTGGATCATGAAGTTTGGAATGACACGGTGGAAGATCACGCCGTCGTAGTAATTCTTATCCGCGAGCATCCGAAAATTTTCGGTCGTTTTCGGAGCGTCGCCTTCGAGAAGTTCGAATTTGATCGTTCCTTTGTTTGTTTCTAAAACTGCAATTCGATTTGCCACTAAATATTCTCCTGATTCAAGATAAATCGCTCTATCGCGGCCGCTACGCCGCTTTCGTCGTTACTTAATGTTGTATAAAAATCGCCTCTTTCGTGCAACTTCGGGTCTGCGTTTCCCATGACGACGGGCGTTCCGGCGTACTGGAGCATTTCGAGATCGTTAAAATTATCGCCTATCGTCATTACATTCTCGGGCGAAAGGCCGTGCAGTTCAGCGAGTTTCGCAACGCCGTGGCCTTTCGAAGCATCCGGCGGAAGTATATCGATCAGCGTGAAGTCGAGAGGCTGATAGATGGTTGCAAGCAAGGTTACCAAGTTGCCGAGTTCATCGCGAAGCACGTTTTCCAGCTCGCCCATTGCCGCACATCCGCCAGAAAAAGAGATGTGAACGATCTCCTGCTCATGCAGAATGTCTTCCAGGCTTGGAACGTGCATTACACCTTCTCGTCCGGCTTCGCCGCCGTGCAGATTCTCGGACCAGCGGAGGTATTTTTTGAGAGGAATGTTGTCGTCCGAAATACGGTCGTAAAGCAGCGTGCCGCTGCGGTGCGGGTCGGTACTCACCAATGCGTCTCCGCCAAACCCTTTACCGACCCGGACTATCTCGCGGCTCGTATCCGTCGATAGCAGGTCGCACGCCACCGTCTCCTGCGAATCGGCATATTTGATCAACGCCCCGTTATGCGTGATCAAGGGGGCGTTCAAACCCAACTCGACCCCCACCGGACGAGCATCCCTAAAACGCCGCCCCGTAGCGATCGTCACCAGCACACCAGCTTCCTCAGCCGCACGAATAGCTGCCCGATTGGCCGCAGGGATTTCGCCATTTGAGTTTAATGTTGTGCCGTCTAGGTCGAGGGCAAGGAGTTTTATCATTGGTTACTGTTTTGCTCCCTTTTCTCCTGCCTCTGTTTCTCCAGCCACTGCTGATACCTAGCCTTGCCTTTCTCAAACTCTGCAGCTGAAGCGTAAAACCAGTGTGAGCCATCGTTAGCGTCGACGTTTAAAACGTAGAAGATGTAGTCGTTAGACTGTGGGTTTAGTGCAGCCCTTATTGAGCTTTCGGTGACTGAGGAGATCGGGCCGGGTGGTATTCCTGCTACCTTGCGGGTGTTGTAGGGCGAATCGACCTCGAGGTCGCTTTTGTGGATCGTGCCATCCCATTTTCCGAGCATTTTAGCGATATAGACGTTTGTTTGGTCGATGCCGAGAGGGATGTTTTTGGCGAGGCGGTTATTGATCACACCGGCGACTATCGGGCGTTCGACTTCGACCGCGGTTTCAGTTTCGATCAGGGAAGCCAGCGTGATTATCTCGTGCGGCGTGCGGCCGAGGGTTTTCGCCTGCTGGGACCATTCGGGCTTCCAGAACTTGCGAAACTGATCGACCATCGCTTTTATGATCTCTTGCGGCTTCACGTCGCGGGCCAGGTTGTACGTGGTCGGATACATGTATCCTTCGAGATTCTGAGCGGTCGGCGAAATATCGCGGATCAGCGAGATATCGTCCATCATCGCGAGCACCGCTTTCTCATCGACCGGCGGATCCTGCGGAAACCGTTCGGCAATGCGCTTTGCGATATCAAATCGTGTGAAACCCTCCGGAATGGTGAGTTTTATAGTTCGTTCCTCGCCCTTTTCGAGTTGTTTAAAAACCTGAAGAGCGGATATCGGCGAAGGAAACTGATACTCACCGGCCTGGAGTTTCGTAGCATCGCCAACAGTTCTGAGATAAATATTCGTCGCGGTCTCATTGGCGATAATGCCTTCGGCTGCAAGTTTTGCGATTATCTGCGGCGGCGTCGAGCCTTTCTCGATCTCGATGTAAGTATTCGCCTTATCGTGTGTCGTCGCCGCAGTGACTGCTCTGAAAACCCAAAAAGCCCCACCGCCAATCAAAAGGCCGCCCACGAGGACGGCCGCGATCAATAATTTAAACGCTTTCATATTCCTAAAACGCTATTTTACCGCAAGATGTTTCTCGATCGCCCCGGTGACGAGTTCGTCCTGAGGCTTATCCTTTGAACCAAATCGAGCAACTATCTTTCCGTTGCGATCAATAAGGAACTTATTGAAATTCCAGGAAATATCGCCGCCAAATTCCGGATTGGACTTTTTGCTTGTCAGGTAAGTGTAGAACGGATGCTGGTCAACTCCGCTGACCGATATCTTCGAGAACATCGGGAAAGTCACGCCGTATGTCGTCGAGCAAAAATCCTTGATCTCTTTCTCAGTTCCGGGTTCCTGGCCCATGAAGTTGTTGGCAGGGAAGCCGAGCACCACGAATCCTTGGTCTTTATATTTCTTGTAAATCGCCTCGAGCCCTTCGTATTGCGATGTGTAACCGCATTTACTCGCAACGTTTACGATCATGACGACTTTGCCTTTGTAGGCGTCGAGCTTGACGCTGCCGCCGTCAATGTCCTTCATGGTGAATTCGTACAAGTTGTTCTCAGCAGGTGGTTCTGTTGGGGTCGGGTTAAGAATGAAGCCGTATTTATATGCGGCCGCGCCAACAGCCCCAACCGCAATGACGAGAATAAGAATCGTTACCTTAAGCATCTTTTACTTCTCCAGTTCCCGAGGCGAACGCGGCGGTTTCGGCAGCTGAGCTGCCGTCTCTTCACCGGTTGCTGCAAATACTTCCTTGAAAGCTCCTACGCTCGCGAGTACGCCTGATGTTTCCATCGGCATAAATATTACTTTTGAATTTTGAGTCCGAGCCATGTCACGCATGGAATCGACGTAACGCTGCGTTATCAAATATTGAGCCGTCTGCTTGCGGTCGCCGATGGCGCTAGCTATCTGTGCGATCGCCTGAGCCTCAGCAGTAGCATTTACCAGGCGAGCTTGCGACGCTCCTTCAGCGTCTAGAATTGCCGATTGCTTGTTACCCTCGGATCGCGTAACTGCAGCCTGCTTCTCACCTTCCGCTCGGGTGATCGCGGCTTGCTTATCACCTTCGGCTTGCAGGATGAGAGCACGGCGGTTTCGCTCGGCTGTCATCTGTTTTTCCATCGTGATGCGGACATCTTCCGGTGGATTGATATTTTTGACGTCAACGCGAGTAACTTTTACGCCCCATTTGTCGGTCGCTTCGTCGAGGATGATGCGGAGTTTCGCGTTGATCTGATCACGGTTCGACAGTGTATGGTCGAGGTCCATTTCGCCCATGACCGAACGCATACCAGTGATAGTAAGCTGAACGAGAGCACCCACCAGATCGGCAACCTCATAAACTGCCTTGGTTGGATCAGTTATCTGCCAATAAACCACCGAGTCGACGTTTATCGTAACGTTATCGCGGGTAATGACCGGCTGCGGCGGCATATCGATGTACTGCTCACGCAAATCGATAGACGTCGTTCCCGGACGAACGCTGGACCAATAGACCGCGCGCGGCGATTCGAAGAACGGAACGATTATGTTCAGGCCGCTTGCTGCGACGCGATGAAAACGCCCGAGCCGCTCGATCAGCAGGACACTCGACTGTGGAACGATCTTGATCGTCTTCCAGGCGACCACCAAAAGGGCGACACCCAAAAACGCCAGGAAAATTGCACCGAGACCAAATAATTCAGGCATAGAGACCTCCGTTAATAGACTCAAATATACCATATTTGCAGACATTTCGCTGGTTTGGGACAAATGCTCCGGTCATTCGCACTTTTCCCTTTTAATCCTATATAATTCGGCACATTATGGGCGTAAAACTTTCCGACATTCAGGACGCAAGGCGAATTCTTAGCGGCGTCGCGATACCCACGCCGACTCTTTTTGACGATCGCTTATCGCGTGAGATAGGGGCGAAGGCACACCTTAAGGCTGAGTGCCTGCAGCGAAGCGGTTCGTTCAAGATACGCGGGGCATATAACCGTATCTCACGGCTGACCGACGAGGAAAAAAGGCGTGGCGTCGTTGCTGCATCCGCGGGTAATCACGCCCAAGGCGTTGCTCTCGCTGCGACCTTAAACGGCATCAAGTCCACGATCGTTCTACCGACAACCGCTCCGCTGACCAAAATAACGGCTACCAAGAACTTTGGCGGCGATGTTGTTCTGTTTGGCTCGACTTTCGACGAGGCGGTTGAACATTCTCGGGAATTGCAGGAAAAGCACGGTTATACGTATGTTCACGCCTTCGACGACGACCTCGTAATCGCCGGACAAGGTACGATCGGACTTGAGATCATCGAGGCTTTGCCTGAAATATCGGTCGTCGTGATTCCCATCGGCGGTGGCGGACTGATCTCGGGTATTGCGACTGCGATAAAGACTTTGAAACCCGGCGTTCGGATAATTGGGGTTCAGGCAGAAAACGTAGCTTGGGTGAATCCTAGTCTAAAGGCTGGAAAGCCGGTGTACGCCCAACCGGGCCAAACGATCGCCGACGGTATCGCGGTCAAGAGCCCGGGGGCTTTGACTTTTCCTATCATTCAGGAACTGGTCGAGGAGGTCGTCGAAGTTAGCGAGGAGGAGATCGCGAGGGCGATATTTTTTTGCGTCCAGAATAACCGACTTGTTGTCGAAGGTGCCGGAGCCGCGGGGTTGGCTGCGTTGCTTGCTAAAAAGATCAAGGTCAAGAGTGATGACACGGCATGTGCTGTGCTTTGCGGCGGAAATATTGACGCGAATTTGCTCGCTCGGGTTTTGGAGCAAGTGCTGGTTCGGCAGGGCCGTTACATCATGCTGAAGCTTCTGGTCCTGGATCGCCCGGGTATGCTCGCAACGCTTTTGCAGAATGTTGCCGAATCAGGCGCGAATGTGATCGAGGTATTTCATCGCCGTGCAATGTGGTTAGCACCGCTCGGGCGCGTCGGTATTCAGATGCTGCTGGAGGTCCGGGATGAGCATCACGCAAAGGATGTACTCAAACACATGCAGGATGCTGGCTATCAGGTTGAGCGCGAAGGCCAGGGTGATTGGGAAGAGTGATCTACCTAACAAATAAATCTTTGCCCGTATGCTAAAGTTTTGTTATATTTAACCCATCGGGAAAATTACACTAAAACGCGCTAGTTGATGCGTCGGAGGTATTTATGAGACACGAATATGACAGAGAAGAAGCAAGTGCGGCAACGAAGTTGACGTATTTGATCGTCGGCGGTGGTATCGGAGCGATCTTGGCTCTGCTTTTTGCCCCGAAATCGGGCGTTGAACTCCGCGGTGACATTGCTGACGTTACCAGAAAGGGTATCGAAAAGAGCAAGGAAACGGCTGCTCAGCTGCAGGAACGAGCTGAGGAATATTACGAGGTTTCGCGCGAAAAAGCTCAGGAGTTTTATCAAACGGCCGCTGAAAAGGCTGCAGAGTTAGGTGAAAAGGCTAAAACTGCCGCTGCTCAGACCGCTAACCCCTTTAGCGCCGCGATAGAGGCAGGGAAAGATGCCTATACTGCTGAGAAGCGTAAGAACGAAGCAAAGTCCATCACCGAAGGGCGAGCAAGCTATCCTGTCGACACAGACAAGCAGTCCTAAGAAAGATCTATGAATCCAAATGAACCCCAATTTTGGATGATGATCTCTTCGATCGTTATCGCCATTACGTTCATCGTGATGGCGATATCGCTCATCGCGATCGCTTTTACCGTTCGGCGTGTTGTCCAGACGGTCAAAAATCTCGAAGAAAAGGTCGAACCTCTTCTCGCGAAGGTTGACGCGATCGGGGTGCAGGGAAAGGAGATATCGGTTCACTTTACCGAAGTTTCTAACAATCTTTCGATCGCGACGAAATACCTTGCCGAGTCGACGGAACTTGTTAAAGACGAGGTGGCAGAACTTCGTCAGATCGTTGGTCATACAGCACTCACCGCTCGCGACAAAGTAGACATGGTCAGCCGTACGATCGATCGCACGCATGATCAGGTCACCACGACGACGGAATTTGTCAATCAGAAGATCGTTGTTCCGGCTCGTGAGATCGCGGCGATAATGGCCGGGGTCAAAAAAGGCTTAGAAGTCCTTTTCGCCCCGGCACCCAAGCAGATCGATCGCGTTTATGTCGACGACGAGATGTTTATCGGCTAGATATTCGGGACCCAGAAACTGCGACCGGAATTTACAACTTCTTTAAGGCCGAGCTTCGCAAGTTCGGTCTTTTTCACGCCCAGAAACGTAAAGTGAGGCAGATCCGACAGCACCGTCTGATACCATCCGTGTTCGGCAAGGATAGCTCGAACCTTAGAGTTCTCAAATTCTTTGACGTCGAGTGCAAGCATTGAAATATGCTGCGAGGTTCCTGGAGGAGCGACCGAATAGATGATCGACTTATTGAGGGTTTTCGCAAACCAGATCTCGTCTCTCTCGAGACGCAGGATCTCAGGGACCTGCTGGTATGGAGATAGCGAACGGATCCGATTTGCCTCAGCTTGGGTGATACGGCCTTTTCCTACCCAGTGGGCCAGTCCCGGATTTACCCGGCTTGCCCATAACCCCACTGTTTGATTGTAGCCACGTTTGGCACTGTCCGCACCGCGAGGCCCAATCGAAAGTCCGGCCTTTTCAGCGTCCGCGATGGCTTCCTTTAAGGCGTTCATCGCAGGCGTTTGCAACTCGATCCGCAGTCCACCTATAACTGCAGTTGACCGTTCCAAAGAGTCTTGAAATGCGACAACATCTGCTTCGTCCCGGAAGACAACCTTTTTAGGCGGGATCGCACCGCCGCGAGCGAGAAACACCGCACCGTATTCACGCAGCAGCAAGCGCCCCGCATCATCTACCGGATCTTCGAAGCCCTTAGGTAGATTCTTGTGAAAATCCCCACTCAAGGGTGTTTCCATAACCGTCTCAGGAGCCTGCTTTGCAGCCACATTATTTGAATTCGCCCCGATCTCCAAGCAACCAATGCCGGCCAGGGCTATGCTAAAGATAAATAGTACTTTCATTTCGAATTATGACTCTTCCTTTTTGTAAGGTGAAGTTGAGCGTGTTCCGCGAGGTCCAGATATTCCTGACGAATCCTGTCTAGCTCGGCTTCGTCCATTTCTTCGAGATTCAACAGGTCGTTTCGGGCGAACCGGGATGAGCGTATGAGCTCATCGAGTTTGATCTGAAGCGCCTCTGTATCGCGATTTTGTGTGTTTTGGATCAGAAATACCATCAAAACTGTCACGATCGTAGTACCGCTATTGATCACAAGCTGCCATGTATTGCTAAACCCAAAATATGGCCCGGTAATCGCCCAAGTGACGATAACCGACACTGCTATGATAAAGGCCGCTGGTCTCCCGGTAACGGTCGATGCCCAGCGGGCGAAACGTGAGAAAAGCGACACTTTGGTAATGTTCATACTCCTCGCAGTTCCCCAAAGACGAAATCAGCCACCAGTCTTGATGCAGCATCAATATGCGGCTTCATTAACTCATCCTGTTCGATGAAGGGAATGCGATTTCGGATCGCCATGTATATCGGAGCGGTTCCTGCACCAAGCCGTTTGTCACTGCCCAGTACCCGACGCCGAAAATCCACCCCCTGCGCCGCGCAGAAGAGCTCCAAAGCCAAAACGGTTTCAAAATTGACACCAACCTGCCGCAACTTAAGAGCGGCCGTCAATCCCATTGAAACATGATCCTCAACATTTGCCGACGAAGGGATCGTATCGACCGACGCGGGATGGGCGAGCACTTTATTCTCGGTACAAAGCGCGGCAGCGGTATACTGGACGATCATAAATCCGGAGTTCAGGCCGCCATTCTCGGTGAGGAATGCGGGGAGAACATGAGCGTTGGACGCTTCGTCGGTCAGCCTCATGATGCGTCTTTCTGAGATATTGCTTAGTTCGGCCAGCGCGATCGTCAAATAGTCGAACGCGAGTGCAAGCGGCTCACCGTGGAAGTTGCCACCGCTAAGAACCTCGATCTGACCTGTATCGTCATTTATAAAGATCAAAGGGTTATCTGTAACCGAATTCAGCTCCAGCTTGATCAACCATTCGGCATACGCGACGGCATCACGACACGCTCCGTGAACCTGCGGCATACATCGCAGCGTGTACGCGTCCTGCACATTTGAGGGATCGAAGTCTCGGACAAATTCGCTGCCTTCGAGAATATTTCGAAGGTTTCGTGCCGTGTCCATCTGGCGCGGATGCGGCCGTAGGGCATGAATCCGTTCATCGAACGCGAGAACGGTGCCGTGGAGAGCTTCAAGACTAAGTGAGCCGGCAATGTCCGCGAGATCTGAAAGTTTCTTCGCCTTCCAAGTTTCGAGCAGGCCGATCGCGGTCATGACCGTCGTGCCGTTGGTCAATGCTAGACCTTCCTTTGCTGCGAGCGTTACCGGAGCAAGCCCAGCACGCTTTAGTGCCTCTCCACCAGAAACTATCTCCCCGCCGTATCCCGCTTCGCCCTCACCGATCAGTACGCATGCAAAATGCGCCAGAGGAGCAAGATCGCCGCTCGCCCCAAGGCTTCCTTTTTCAGGGATTATCGGATGGATACCTTGATTGAGACAATCAAGTATCAACTGAAGCGTTTCCAGGCGAATACCTGAAAATCCACGAGCGAGCGTATTAGCCCGGATGAGCATGATCGCCCGCACCGTGGGCGTATCAAAAGGATTACCTACACCAACAGAGTGGCTCAGAACAATATTTCGCTGAAGCCTCTCCACTTCTTCGCGACTGATGATCTTGTCCTTGAAAGCCCCAAAACCGGTGGTGATCCCATACGCAACCTCGCCGCGATCAAGCAACGTCTGCACCGCCGCGGCCGCGCGATTAACCGCGTCCTTCGCCGTGTCAGCAAGCGCGACTTGCGGTTCGCCGGGCCTTCCGTAAGCTACGGCAATAACTTGTTCAAATGTAAGGCTTTCGCCGTCGAGGATGATCTCGTTCATCAGAATTACTTTATACCGCTTCGCCGGCTTTGATAACATTGGCGGTCATGTTTCCGCCGAATTCATAAGCGAGAGCCCGATAGTCGCTGGCCTTCATAACAACAATATCCGCTTGTTTCCCCACCTCGATCGAACCATGCGTTTCACCAAGCCCGATCGCAAAAGCCGCATTAACTGTCGCTGCATTCAACGCTTCACTCGGCAGCAGTTTCTGGTATCTGCACGAGATCGCCATCGCCATCGGTTGGGACGGGCAGGGAGCGGAGCCGGGGTTGTAGTCGGTCGAGAGTGCGATCGCACAGCCGTTGTCGATCATCTTCCTGGCATTCGCAAACTGCGTCTTTCCCGCGTTGAAATTTTCGGTCGGAATCACGATCCCGACGGTGTTGCTATTCGCAAGCAGCTCGATCTCAGCGTCAGATATTGCGTCCAGATGGTCGATGGATGCTGCATTCATTTCCATAGCGAGCCTCGAACCGCCAAGGTTTGTGAATTGATCAACGTGTGCCTTTATTCCAAAGCCGATCTCGCTTGCAGTCTCAAAAATGCGACGCGTTTGAGCGACGTCGTAGGCATTCTTTTCGGTGAAAACATCAATGAAAAACGGTCGGTTTTTCGATGAGAAGTGGGACTCTTCGTACCATTTCCACGCCCATCGCAGCATTTCCTCGCAAATTAAGCCGACGTAACCGTCGGCGTTGCCTTTGAATTCAGGTGGAACCGCATGGGCGGCGAGAAATGTGGGTACAATGTCGATCGGATGCCGTTTATCAAGGACCTCGATCACCGCCAGCATCTTCAGTTCAGTTTCCGTGTCGAGCCCATACCCGGTTTTTATCTCACAAGTGGTAGTTCCACACGCCAGCATTTTATCGAGGCGTTTTAGCGATTGTTCGACGAGCATTTCGATGCTCGCCTCGCGGGTATGTCGAACTGTAGAGATTATGCCGCCACCGCTGGCGAGGATGTCGAGGTAGTCCGCGCCTTTGATCTTCAGTTCAAATTCATTTAAACGGTCGCCCGCATAAACGATATGTGTGTGCGGATCGACCAAGCCGGGGCAAACGACCCTGCCCTCAGCGTCGAGAACTTCGTCCGCTGTAAACTTCGCACGGATCGCGCTCGATGTGCCAACCGCCACGAACTTGCCATCGGCGATGGCAACCCCGCCGTCGTCAATAATGCCAACATCCTGCATGGCGGCACCACGCTTAACTCGGCCGCCAGATACGCAAGTGACGAGCTGCCCGGCGTTGTGGATGATCATATCGACGCGCTGCATCTATGGATTGGTCTTTGCGATCTTCTTGTGTATTTCGGGCGTTGCCATCAGCGAGGCTGAGCCAAACCACGGCACGTACTCGACGACAAAGATACCGGCTTTGACAGCGGGATCGGTTTCGGCAAGTTTCTTTGCTTCTTCTACAGTTGGGACGGCTAGAATGAAGAGACCGCGAAATGCTTTGTCGTTTTGTCCGAAAGGCCCCGCGACAGCAAGTTTGCCATCGGCAGCAAGCCGGCCCATGTTATCAAAATGCCCCTTGAATGCCGCCGTTCGTGCATCACCTTTGACAGTTGCATCGTTTGGCCCGGTCTTAAGGATCGCGAGAACGTAATTTCGCATCCCCATTTCGTTGGCACCAAGCTTCTTGGCCAGTTCCGCGTCATAGCCGCCATTTACGGCTTTTTCGGGCGTCTGAGCTGTCGCAAACGCGACCGTAAACATCATGAGAATGAGTAGTACGATGAAAGTTTTTGTTGTCTTCATGGTGAAATTTCCTCTGATGGGTTCCGCAAAATGTTATCACGTTTTTCGGCGAAAGGAATTGACGCTATCATAATCTCAAACACTTATGAGCAGAGTCATCAAAGCACCGACCGGAACAGAACTTTCCTGCAAGAACTGGCTGATCGAAGCCGCGTATCGAATGATACAGAACAATCTTGATCCCGAGGTGGCCTTCGACCCGGACAATTTGATCGTCTATGGCGGACGCGGAAAGGTGGCGAGAAATTGGGAATCGTTTGATGCGATCCTAAAAAGTTTGCGTGAGCTAAATGAGGACGAAACGCTGATGATCCAGTCGGGTAAGCCGGTCGGCGTCTTCAAAAGCCACACTGACGCTCCACGCGTCTTGCTTGCGAACTCAAACATCGTCCCTCATTGGGCAACGCAGGAACAGTTTGACCAGTACGAACGCGACGGCCTGATGATGTATGGGCAAATGACTGCGGGTTCGTGGATATACATCGGTACGCAGGGCATCTTGCAGGGAACTTACGAGACATTCGGATCACTTGCCCGACAGCATGGCTGGGGTTCGCTGGCAGGGAAGTTTGTCCTAACCGCAGGTCTCGGCGAAATGGGCGGTGCGCAGGCTCAGGCGATCACTTTCAACGGTGGTGTCGGGCTGCTCGTCGATGTCGACCCGTGGAGGATCGAGCGGCGCTTGCAACTGAAACAGGTCGATGTCGCGGCGACGGATTTAGATGATGCTTTAAGTCTTGTCAGTGAAAGTGTTGCAAACAAAGAGGCTAAGTCGATCGCACTCTGCGGTAATGCGGCGGAGGTTCTGTGGCAATTGCTTGAACGCGGTGTCATTCCAGACGTTGTAACGGATCAAACTTCGGCTCACGATGTGCTGATGGGCTATATCCCTGTCGGCTACGATGTCGAACAGGCTGGCGAATTCCGCAAGTCCGATCAACCCGCCTACGAACAAGCCGCGATGGACAGTATGGCAAAGCATGTCGAGGCGATGCTCGAATTCCAGAAACGAGGAGCCATTGTTTTCGACTACGGCAATAATCTCCGCCAAAGAGCTAAAGACAACGGCGTAGGGAACGCCTTCGACTATCCCGGCTTCGTTCCCGCCTACATTCGCCCGCTCTTTTGCGAGGGCAAGGGCCCGTTCCGCTGGGTCGCTCTTTCGGGCGACAAAGAGGACATTTACAAGACCGACGAGGCGATCATGAACCTCTTCCCCGAAGACGACCATCTCGCCAAATGGCTGACGATGGCTCAGGAAAAGGTTGAATTCCAGGGCCTGCCCGCACGCATCTGCTGGCTTGGCTACGGTGCGAGAGCCAAAGCAGGCCTCAAACTAAACGAAATGGTCGCCTCCGGTGAGCTAAAAGCCCCGATCGTCATCGGCCGCGACCACCTCGACTGCGGCAGCGTCGCCTCGCCCAACCGCGAGACCGAATCCATGAAAGACGGCTCCGACGCCATCGCCGACTGGGTCTACCTCAACGCCATGATCAACGTCGCGGGCGGAGCCACGTGGGTCTCACTCCATCACGGCGGCGGCGTCGGCATCGGCTATTCGCTCCACGCCGGCCAGGTCATCGTCGCCGACGGCACTCCCGAAGCCGCTAAGCGGATCGAGAGAGTCTTGACAACCGATCCGGGAATGGGCGTCATCCGACATGTCGATGCCGGGTATGATGAAGCAGTTAAATTTGCTGACAATAACGACATAGAGATTCCTATGAGAGGCTGATGTAATGAGTTACGATTTATACTTCTACACCCGAAACGGTCGGGAAATAGACCCTAAGGATATTGAGGAATATCTCCTGAAAAATGGTTGTACCCGAGACGGAGAATTTCCGCAGTGGATATTCGAAAACGAAGCTACCAACGTCTATTTCATGTTCGAGCGGCAACCGGAAAGTGACGATCCTGAAGATATTGAAATATTTGAGAGCTTTGCCGAGTTCGACAATACTCAGTTTACCTTTAGCCTCAATTTTTTAAGACCTAATTTCTTTGGGCTAGAGGCGTTTGCGTATGTTGAGAGGTTAATGGATGAGCTTGATCTTTATGCTTTAAACCCCCAGTCGCATTCTGACCCCGATACGCCGAGTCGCGAGACGTCCGAAAAGTATTATTCTGAATGGTCTAAGGCAAATCTTGACTTCAGTTCCGAACACTTTGATTCTCTAGACCTGTTGTACTTTCCGTTGGACATATCAAATGCCTACTGGAACTATAATTTTAACGCCGCTCGGCTCCAGGAAAGTCTTGGTGATGAATACTATGTTCCAACAATGTTCCTGGTGCGACGAGCGTCAACCGGGTTACCAATTACAATGTCCACTTGGACGCAACATATCCCAAATCTCTTTCCACCCGCAGATTATTTTTTGATCAATCGGAAACGTCGGAAGCTGTTTCGCACAATCGACGAGTCGGGCTTGATCTCGCGTGAAACATTTATGCGAGTGTTCGGCTCCTATCTCGAACCGTTTGATTTTAAGGACTGCTTTATCATTCATCCAGAAAAGACAGAACTCGTTGCCGATGTATTCAACACCGTTGAATTTGAGGCAGTCTTGGAAGGCTTTTTGGGTGATGGGATCGATCTGTCGACACTTACAAATGCCGAAAGGTCACCTATACAAAAAAGTATTGACTGATAAAGCACGATGCTGAGCCAAATCTTCATAAGCGTATATGACTATTGACATAGACCTTCTCGACACTGAATCAGCCAAAGAAGCAATCTTAACCGTCAGCGAAGTAGCGGCGGCCAACGGTGTCGATTGGGCATTGGTTGGCGGGATTGCGGTTGCTCTCTATGGCGGTGATCGGACTACGAAGGATGTGGACGTGATCGCCAACAAACTCCTTCCACTTGCGAGCGAGGGAAAACTACGTCAAGGTGGCGAACGGTACAGCATCAAAGCCACAAAGCGGGAAGTATTCGTTGATTGGATCCTGCGTAACGATTCATTCAAAAAGCTTTTCCAAGTCGCTCTCAGCGAAGCCGTAAAGATAAACGGCGTTCCGGTTCTGACGCCCGAATGGCTCGTCATTCTAAAGTTCATTGCGGATCGCTTCAAAGATCAGGAGGATGCCGTTTTCCTCCTCAGCCGCCCCGGCCTGGTTGACCGCCGAAAGATAAAAGAACACATCGTCAAACACGTCAGCCGCGAAGCCTGTGGCCTTGCCCGTCACGGCTACGAGCGCTGGTACGAAATGGCCGACGGCCGCTCCCGCGACGAAGCCCGTGACGCCGAAGACGGTTTTATCGATTCATAGCAAAACCCGAACTCTAAATATTTTCGGATTTCCCCACCGATTCAGCCTTTCCTCAACCCAAGCAGGGTCGAACCAACTTTTTGTAGGGCAAAGCTGGAGTTATTTCATTGTTTCCTCGGCTTTGTATCGACCCTGCTGTCAAGCCATAAAGTTCGCGGCCCCTCTACTTCGGATTGTCCTTAATAAACTTCTCAAATTTCGCACGGTCAGGATGTGCCGGGACTTTTTCCAGAAATAGTCGATATTCCTGTGCTGCCATCGATTTGGCACCCGCGAGTTGGTAGAGATGGGCTAGTTGCAAGTGGACCTCGGCCATGCCGATCGGGTCGAGCTTTATCGCCTGATTCAAAGCTTCGGCTCCAAGGGATCCCTGCCTCCCGAGAAGGTAAGCTTCGCCCAGGAGCTGATACGCCCGAGCTGAGGAGTTGTCGAGTGAAACAGTGTGCTTCAGTACCTCAACTGCAGCTTCGTATTGCTTTAGTCCGAGCCTGACCTGGCCAAAGTTTATCCACGCCGGAGTGTACTCCATTTTTAATTCGATCGACCGACGTAGAGCCGCCTCAGCGTCGGCAAAAGATTTCCGCTCGAGATGAAGCGAACCAAGTTTTGCCCAAGCGATGAAATCCGCGGGATCCGCCGCAACTATTTCTTTTAGAAATCTAACTAATTCGTCAGGCTTTTTCTCACTCTCGGCTTTCAGAGCCTTTTCGTATAGTTCGACGGTTTTTTCGTTTGGTGGATGAAAGAACTTTGGCACTTTGCCCGAAACTATGTCGAAATCCTCTCTCTGCTGGGTAGCACCAAAAGTGGCAAGCGAACGGCGGGCGGCTTCTATGCCGTCAAGCTCAATGATCAGCGTACCCGACGGGCCGGATCGTCTGAAGCAGTAGTTTCCGTTTTTGCCGACCGATATTCGCTTATTTGTTTGGTCACCATCGATAAGGGTGACGTTAATACGGGGCAGTTTAGTCTTTTCTACCGGGCCTTTAAGTGTTACCCGACCAAAGATGTAGGGAATATTTGCGAACGGCGAACTCAGCGAGGGCGTGTAACCAAACTCAGTACAAAAATCATCAGCCTGCGCATGGGCAAGCAACGTTGAAACGAGGATAAGAGCGACCGTGAGGAATGATCTCAAACCTTTTCTCGCACATCGATATATCGCAGAGGTCGTGTGTTTCATACAAATATTGTAACTCTAGACTGAGATATTTTCCTGATTTTAATCGTTGTCAATCGGATAGACCAAGAACTCCATCTCAGGGATTTTGACTTAGCTCTCGATATAGAAAATACTAAGCTCAAATGATAGACATCTTTAGCATCGCCAGTCTGCCTGCCGACGGGCTTTATATCAGTCGTGATGACCCGAATGACCCCAGGCTCGGTGACCATGTGTCGAGTGGTCGCGATCATTATGCTTCCGCAGACATCGTCATCGTTGGCTGTCCACAGGACGAGGGTGTGCGGAGAAGCCACGGACGTTTGGGCGCAGCCGAGGGACCGAATGCTGTGCGTCGCCAGTTCTATAAACTCACCACATTTAATGTTAGAAAGAGGATCTTTGATCTAGGCGACGTGCAATTCTCTAATACGCTCGAGGACACTCACGACAGGCTTACTGCAATCGTAACGCAGGTGCTGCGAGATGGAAAACGGGTGATCGTGCTCGGAGGCGGAAACGATATCTCGTACGCCGATGGCTCTGCGATGGCCGAGGTTTACGGGGCAGATCAATGGATCGGCATTAATGTTGACGCGCATCTCGACGTCAGGCTTGCCGGCGAAAGGAACAGCGGCACCCATTATCGTCAGTTGCTGGACGAAGGGCTGCTAAGGCCTGCGTATTTCTACGAAGTTGGTTTTCAAACGCACCTGACGTCGCCAATTTATTACGAGTATATCCGTTCACTCGGCGTAAACCGCATAAGTTTGGAACAGGTCAGGTCGAGGGAAGGTGCTGATACGGAGCTGAAGGAGATGATAAGGCAGAAGTTTATCGGTCATAGTTCCTCGCTAAGTACGTTCTTTGGATTTGACCTCGACGTGGTGCGAATGGCCGACGCTCCGGGTGTTTCGTCACCGTCACCCTTGGGCTTACGGGCGGGAGAGTTCATCCAGTTAGTCAAGTACGCTGCATCGCTCGCAAATACGAAAATAATTGAATTTACAGAGGTAAACCCCCGATTTGATATTGATGACCGCACTGCAAAGCTGGTCGCAATCGGCATGCATAGATTTTGTACGGGCGTTTCCTAATAGAACGATGGAACAGCAGATCAAATTCTGCACAACGCGCGATGGCGTTAGGATCGCTTACTCGGCGGTTGGCGATGGCGAGCCTTTCGTCAAGGTTGCGAATTGGCTCAATCATCTTGAAATGGATTGGATCAGCCCGGTCTGGAGCCATTGGCTCGCCGAGTTTGGACGCGGCCAGAAATTGATCCGATATGATGAGCGAGCGACGGGACTTTCTGATCGAAACGTTGACGATCTATCGCTGGACGCATTCGTCGACGATCTGAAGTCGGTGGTCGACGCTCTCGGGTTAAAGTGCTTCCCGATGCTTGCGATCTCACAAGGCGGTCCAGTTGCCATCGCCTACGCGGCTCGATATCCGGAAAAAGTATCACATCTGGTCATATATGGGTCGTTTGCAACTGGATGGAAAAAAGGAAAATTGAGCGAAAGCGATCGAGAAAAACGCGAGGCCCAGCTTGCTCTGATCAAACAGGGCTGGGACAGCAAGAATCCGGCAATCAGGCAGCTTTTCACAACGACATGTCTTCCGGGCGGCAGTTCAGCCGAGCACACATCGTTTAACGAGCTTCAGCGAGAATCCGTATCGGCGGGCAATGCAGCGAGGATCTTTGAGGCGATCGGGGAGTTGGATGTAGCAGATGTTTTGCCCGAGTTAAAGGTTCCTACGATAGTTCTCCACTCAAAGTTCGATGCGATGGTCCCATTTGAGGAGGGAAGGAAACTCGCCTCGATGATACCCGATGCCAGGTTTATTCCGCTTGAAAGCTCAAATCACATATTGCTGAGATCTGAGCCAGCGTGGGAAAGGTTTCGAAACGAGGTCAACTCGTTCCTTGGGCGTGCAAACTCCCTAGATTCTAATAGTTCGACCGTGCTAGAGCGGCGTTGCCCAAAATGTCATCGGAGCTTTTCAGAAGAAATGTTCTTTTGCCTGGATGATGGTGAAAAACTTGTCGACTTCGTCGGTGCGGATGCGGATCAAAAAAACGGGGAACTGACGAAGATCTTCGGTTTGGAGAAGCGATGAAAATCGGGTATGCGCGCCCACGAGCCGTTTCGTGAGCCAAAGAAAAGGCCGACCTTGATCAAGGCCGGCCAAAATGTGTCGCTTTTGCGATCTTAGACTCTACGGCCCGAAATGGCCCTAAAGACAACCAGAACCACGATCGCTCCAATGATCGACGAAATGAAGCTCGGCAGTGAACTGCCGATATTGTCAAAGCTGCTTACCATCGGGTAGCCGACCAGCGTTCCGATGAAACCGCCAACCACGGCGCCAACGATCCCTATGATCGTTGTCATTATTACGCCACCACCATCCGCACCCGGCAATATTAACTTGGCTATGTAGCCAGCTAGGAAACCGAGAATTAACCAAATAAGTAAAGAAACCATACCTTTATACTCCTCGTGCACAAGCCTCTTACACTTGGCATCAGATTAACGTGATCGCGGGAAACCGCTTGTAAAGCCGCCCCACCTTGATAAATTGAAATAAAAAAACGTCTAGCGTTCAGTATCTGTCAGAACGAGGAAGAGGTCTGTGCGTTATCACACAGTGTGTAGTTAGCCGTGTTGCAAAGGTTGACTTGACAGGTTTACGGGCATTTGGCATCCTTTAGGTTCGCTTTTGCCTCGGCAAACGAACCCGGTGTAGTCTCTTAGCTCAGTGGTAGAGCACTACCTTGACACGGTAGGGGTCAGCAGTTCAAGTCTGCTAGAGACTACCATTTATATTTTTCGATAAGATGCTAACTAAGAACTTTGCTGTTTTTATAACTACTACGACACGCTTCTAATGGCGTGACAAACGCAGTTTCTTCGGAGATTGCAAAGCAAAGTCGCTCTTATCGGATCAAATCTATTTTTGTAGTAGTGAATTGTTAGTCATTGATTCAATTTGAGCGACCAGAGGTTGTAGAAGCCCGCGCGTAAACGAGGGTGAAACACCAGGTTGGCTATGTCGCCCTTGCTTACGCTCGGGCTTTAGCATCAAGGATTAACATTGTTATGAGCGAACTGAACGTAAAATTTGGCGACAGGCAACAGGCCATCCCTGCGCCTGCGACGGTCATTGACGCTATCAAGGCGTTTGACCGCGATCTTTTGAAGAAAGCTCTTGCCGCGAAAGTTAACGGCGAGGAAGTGGACCTGAATCGAGAACTGGACGCTACGGACGAAGTGCTCTCGATCGAGGCGATCACTTCGGACACACGCGAGGGGCTGGAGGTTTTGCGTCATTCGACCGCGCATTTGCTTGCTGCTGCTGTTTTAGATCTTTTCCCGGGAACAAAGCTCGGCGTTGGTCCGGCTTTGATGGAGGATCCCCGTTACGGCTTCTATTACGATATTATCGCCCCGCGAAATCTTACCGAAGACGATCTGCCTGTCATTGAGAAAAAGATGAAGCAAATGGCGAAGGGCGATCTTCGCTATCGTCGCGAGGTTGTTGAAAAATCAGCGATCCTCGATCTTTTCAAAGGCCGCGAGGAGCCCCTCAAATGCGAACTGATCGACGAGAAGGTCGATGGTTCTGCGACGATCTATCACATCGACGGTTCACCGTTCATCGATTTCTGCCTCGGCCCGCACGTTCAGCATACCGGTAAACTTAAGGCTTTCAAACTTTTAGCCCTTTCAGGAGCCTATTGGAAAGGCGACGCGGAACGCGAGCAGATGCAGCGTATCTACGGAACCGCATTCGCTTCGCAGGAAGAACTTGACGCGTGGATCAAGCAACGTGAAGAGGCTGAGAAACGCGATCATCGCAAGTTAGGCCGCGAACTGGACCTGTTCTCGATCGACGACGATTACGGCCAAGGCCTAATCCTGTGGCATCCGAAAGGCGGCATCGTCCGGATGGAAATGGAGCGATTGCTACGCGAAGAGCTAGAGCAGCGAGGCTACAGCTTTGTTTTCACACCGCATATTGCCAAGCGAAAACTCTGGACCATCAGCGGCCACGAAGAGAATTACGCCGACGGGATGTATGCCCCGACGAGCATCGAGGACGAGGAATATCGGCTCAAGCCGATGAACTGCCCATTCCACATTGGCATTTATAAATCGTCACCGCGTTCGTACCGCGATTTGCCGCAACGATATTCCGAAATGGGCACGGTCTATCGTGCGGAATTGTCGGGAACTTTGCATGGCCTAATGCGAGTTCGAGGATTCTCGGTCGATGACGCGCACCTTTTTGTGAGGCCAGATCAGGTCAGCACAGAAGTTTCAGATTGTCTTGATTTTGCGATCAAGGTTTTTGATACTTACGGGTTTGATAAGGTCAAGTTTGAGCTTTCGGTTCGCGGTGGTGCTGAAAACAAAGGTTATCTCGGTGCGGACGAAGACTGGGCAAGTGCGGAAGAATCACTGGCTCAAGCACTTAGAGAGCGGAACATCACATACGAGCGCATCGAAGGCGAGGCTGCGTTTTACGGGCCGAAGATCGATATCAAGATCGAAGACGCGATCGGCCGTGTTTGGCAGTTGGGTACGATCCAGCTCGATTTCAACCTGCCTGAACGTTTTGAACTGGAATATACTGGCGATGACAATCTAAAGCACCGCCCGTTTATGATCCACCGGGCCTTGTTTGGTTCGATCGAGCGGTTCTTTGGCGTGCTGATCGAGCATTACGCGGGTGCTTTCCCCTTATGGCTTGCACCAGTGCAGGTTGCGGTTCTTCCGATAACAGATCGTATTAACGAATACGCTGACGGCATCGCGACAAAATTGAGAAATGCCGGTTTCAGGGTCGAGGCGAATCTTAGATCTGACAAGATCGGTTCTAAAATACGAGATGCTCAGCTTCAGAAGGTGCCGTACATGCTTATTCTCGGTGACCAGGAGTTGGAAAATGGTCAGGTTGCCGTCAGGCAGCGAAAACAGGGTGACATCGGTGCGATGTCGCTGGAAGAGTTCACATCGATGATCGCGACCGAAAAATCGGAGCGGCGTCAGTAGGAACGATTTAGACATCAGGAGGCAGATATCGCTAGAAGATTTGGTGGAAATAGATTTAAGCCGCGGTTTCGTGAGCCGCTTCACCGTACGAATGAACGCATTAGGGTTCCGTCGGTTCGGGTAGTCGTCGATGAAGGGGAAGCTCTCGGCATTATGGACACTCGTGATGCCATACAGGAAGCCCGCAAACGCGGACTCGACCTGGTTGAAGTTTCGCCAAACGCCAAACCTCCGGTTTGCAAGATCATTGATTACGGCAAGTTTCTTTATGAACAAAAGAAACGCGCTCACGAAGCGAAGAAAAAGCAGGTAACCGTTCAGGTAAAAGAGATCAAGTTTCGCCCGGGTACGGACGATCACGATTACAACTACCGAATGGAGCATGCCCGCGAATGGCTCGAAGATGGGGACAAGGTTAGGGCAGCGATCGCATTTCGCGGAAGGGAAATGACCCACCGTGAACTGGGAGCCAAGATCCTCGCGAAATTGACCCAAGATCTGGCGGAGCTGGCCGACGTCGAGGTCTCGCCAAAGATGGAAGGATATCAAATGTTCACTATCTTTGTGCCCAAAAAGACCAAGATGCCTGAAAAGAAAACGGCCGAATCGCCTGAGAAAAAGGCAGAGAAGGCTGAGCAGAAAGAAAAACGAGTTCAAAAGGAGCCGGCGGCCAAAGAGAAGCCGGAACCAAAAGTCGACGACGACGAGATCTTTTAAGTAGTTATAGGAGAAGAGCAATGCCAAAACTAAAAACACATAAAGGCGCAGCAAAGCGTTTTCGCTCGACGGCATCGGGCAAATTCAAACGCGGCCACAGCCACGCCCGACACATTCTGACCAAGAAGACGTCAAAGCGTAAGCGTAACCTCGACATCGACACCTTGGTTTCCGAAGGAGACCAGAAGCGGGTTGAGAAGATGCTGCCGTACGGCCGCGACTAGTGGATTTTGGATTTTGGATTTTAGATTTTGGATTGAATGTACAAGATTTTTGTCTTTCTCAATCCAAGATCCAAAATCCAAAATCTAAAATTCGAATGACTGAAAGGAGTGAGAAATGCCAAGAGCAAAACGTGGGAATAAGCGTACTGAGAGACGCAAAAAAATATTAGCCTTAGCAAAAGGCTTTCGTGGAACGAAATCGAAGCTGTATCGCAGTGCAAAAGAGTCGGTCGAACGCGCATTAAATTTCGCGTACACCGGCCGTAAGCTGAAGAAACGCGATTTTAGAAAACTGTGGATCGTCCGAATCAATGCGGCGTGCCGACTGAATGATATGAAATATTCGCAGTTCATTCACGGCCTTAACCTAGCCGGAATCGAACTCGATCGCAAAGTTCTTGCCGATATGGCCGTAAAGCAGCCCGAGGCATTTGCGGCAGTTGCCGGACAGGCACGCGAAGCGATAAGCAAACAGCAGGCTGCGGCCTAAAGACCGATGCTGTTCATGGTCGTCGAACATTTCAAGGGCTGTGATCCCGCTCCAGTTTATAAACGATTTGCCGAGCAAGGGCGATTGATGCCTGATGGCCTTAACTACGTGAATAGCTGGATCGAGGTTGGAATGGACCGTTGCTTTCAAGTCATGGAGACCGACGACCCCGCTCTCTTGCAGGAATGGATAAAAAATTGGGGCGATCTCGTTGATTTTGAGGTCGTTCCGGTGGTTACTTCGGCTGAAATGCAAAAGTTGTTTGCTACAGCCACATAGCTTCAAAATATGTCGGAGATCGATCGACAAGTTGATGAGATCCGTGAAGCGTTCGAGCAAGAGTTCGGACGCTTTGCTGATTTGAGTACTGATGTTTCGGCGTTGGCCGAGGCCGAAGCACGGCTACGCGAACTGAGCGAACTGAAGATTCGGCATACAGGCAAGAAGTCGCCAATCTCAGGTGCAATGAAGTTGATCGGCAAGGTCGCACCCGAGGACCGGGCCGCTTTCGGACAAATGGTTCAGGCGGTCGAGAAAGGGATCGCGGCGAAGATCGAAGAAGCAGAAACGAAGCTTTCTGCTTTTATTTCGAATGCGAAGATCGAGAGCGAACGCCTCGATGTAACGATACCGGGCCGCCGAATTCGAGAGGGGCACCTGCACCCGATCACGATCCTCAGGCAAAAGATCGAAGACATTTTCGTCTCGATGGGTTACGCGATCGAAGATGACCGCGAGATCGAGACGGATTACTACAACTTTGACGCTTTGAACATCCCAGAGGGCCATCCGGCGCGCGAGTCACAGGATACGTTCTACACGACTGAGGGTTTTGCTCTCAGATCGCAAACATCGACCGTGCAGATCCGGGCGATGGAACGCCGTGGCGTGCCGCTTCGAATCCTCGCCCCTGGCCGCGTTTTCCGCCGCGATACACCCGACATGACCCACACGCCGATGTTCCACCAGATCGAAGGCCTCTGCGTCGACAAGGGCATTACAATGGCGCATCTCAAGGGAACTGTTTCAGAGTGGCTTCGCCTTTTGTTCGGCCCTGAAACGGTCACGCGTTTTCGCCCGTCGTATTTTCCCTTTACGGAGCCCAGTGCTGAGTTCGACTTCTCGTGCTTCAAATGCGGCGGAACCGGTATTTTTGACGGCGAACGATGCCGCCCGTGCAAAGGTTCCGGATGGATCGAGCTCGGGGGCTCAGGAATGGTACACCCCAACGTCCTTAGAGCTTGCGGCGTTGACCCGGCAGTATATTCCGGATTTGCGTTTGGATTTGGTTTAGAACGTATGACCGCTCTGATGTATTCGATCGATGACATCCGGCATATGTTTGAGAACGACGTAAGGTTTTTGGAGCAATTCCGATGAATATCAGCTACAACTGGTTGAACGAAATTGTAGATTCGGGGCTCGATCCGCAGCAAGTCGCCGACCAACTGACGCGCGTCGGCCTTGCCGTCGAAGGTGTTCATCCGCATGGTGATGACTTCGTTCTCGACATCGATCTGACATCGAACAGGCCTGACTGCCTCTCGCATCGCGGAATCGGCCGGGAGCTTTCTGCAGTGCTCGACAATGCCATGATCGACCGGGAAGTATCGGCGGTTCCGTCATCTGACGCAGGTCTTGTGGAAATCGAGGATGCTGATCTTTGCAATAGATTTACCGCTCGAGTTATCCGGAACGTAAAGGTTGGCCCATCTCCACAATGGCTCGTTGACCGGCTCGAAGCGATCGGTGAGCGATCGATAAATAATGTCGCAGACATCACCAACTATGTAATGCACGAACTCGGCCAGCCGATGCATGCGTTTGATCTGGACAAACTTTCGGGTGGACGGATCGTCGTTCGGCGGGCACGTTCCGGTGAGAAGATACAGACGCTCGACGAGGTTGAGCGAGTGTTGGATACAGACATGCTGACGATCTGCGACGCTGAAAGCCCGGTCGCTATCGGCGGTGTTATGGGCGGGTTAGAGTCCAGCATTACCGACGCTACCGTTAATGTTTTACTTGAGGTTGCGTATTTTGACCGAGGAAATATCAGGGCGACGTCGAGAAAGCTTAACCTCGCCACTGAAGCAAGCTACCGCTTTGAACGCGGTACCGACGTCCTGAATTTGGTGCGAGCATCAGAACGCGCAGCGGATCTTATCCGTGAGCTTGCCGGCGGCGAAAAGGCGGAGTTCGTAGATATTTTCGCCGTGCCATTCGTTCCGCGCAGCTTTTTATCAAATGATATTGCTGGTGCGGTCAAGCGTTTGACCGGGCTTTCCGTGGACAGAACGGAATGCATCCGCATCCTGAACGCCTTAGGTATTGGATCTTCCCAGAATGAGGACGGCTCGCTAACCTTTACGGCTCCATCGTGGCGGCATGATATCGCTATCGAGGAAGACCTGGTCGAGGAGATCGCCAGGCATGCCGGATACGAGAAAATCGCCGAAGAACTACCGCCCGCTTTCGGGGCCGGCGAATATCAGCCGACCGAGCGGCGTGAGCGGCGACTCAGAGCGAGGCTCGCGGATCTGGGTTGTGTCGAAGCTTTGTCCTACAGTTTTATCGATGAGCGGCACGATGGTGTATTCGAGATTGTTCCGGGTATTATTGGAAACTCAACGACCGAACCTTACGTCACTCTTCGTGATTCGGTTATCGAAGGGGCGTTGCGAATGCGGCCTAGCATTTTGCCGGGTTTGCTCGATTCGGTTAGGACAAATCTAAATCACAAAAGACGCGATCTGAAACTGTTTGAGATCGGAAAGGTGTTTTCAACTGGCGAAGGGGAAGAGGGGTTGCCGAATGAGCAGAAGTTATTGACTATCGTCATGACGGGCAGCGAATCGCTGAGCGACCGTGCAAAGCCCGGGAACCAGGTGGAGTTTTTCGACATAAAAGGCGGTTTGGAAGCGGCACTGGATGCGGTTGGGTGCTACGAAGCGGTTTATCGCACGGCCAATGTCAAGCACTTACGCATAGGGCAGGCTGCCGCGGTCTCGGTCGGAGAGGTTGAGATCGGACATTTGGGCCGTCTTGACGACGAACTTGCTGCAGGTTACAAATTCAAGCAACCGGTCTACGTAGCAGAGATCAATTTAACAACCGTTCTCAAGTTACCGACGGCAAATGCTGCATACAAACCGCTTCCACGGTTTCCTTCAGTCGTTCGTGATGTTTCCTTTATTGTCGATCGCACGTTTGCGTTCGACTCGATCCGCACGGCGATCACCGAACAGGCAAACGATCTCTGCCGCAAAGTGTCATTCGTCGATAATTTTGAAGGTAAAGACGGTGACCGGTCGCTGACGATCAGGCTTGAATACAGAAGCGACGAAAGAACACTCGTTGAAGAAGAGGTCGAGGCGGTTCATGCATCGCTGCTCAAGGGCGTGGAGCAAAAACTGCAGATCCGGCCGCAAATGTGAGAAACCTGACGCATTACTTGAAGTTTTGTGTGAAAGTGACCATAATCAGGGCACATCTAAATTTGGAGTAGGCCAATGAATGCACTGACTGGCATGGAAAAATTCTCGCACCTCGAGGATAAGATCTACTTAACGATCGAGTACGCGAAGAAACTGCGTGACGAAAAGGAGCGACTTGAAGTTGAGGTCGAGGGTTTACGCCGTGACACAGCTACCGCTATCGCGGATAAACGCATCGCTGATGAAAAGGTTGCTGCTCTGCTCGCCGAGCGCGATTCGATCCAGCTAAAAGTTGAAGCAATGCTTGAAGCTATCGCATCGATAGACGAAGAAGTTGCACAGGCTGCTCGCGGCTAGTTTATTGGAGATGATCAATGTCTGAACAAACAATAAGGGTTGAGATCTACGATCAGGTTTATAGCATCCGCTCGGACGGCGGCGATAGTGATTATATTCAGGGCCTCGCCAGCTATGTTGACTCCAAAATGAGAGAGATCGCTTCCGGTACGATGACGGTGGATTCACTCAAAGTGGCGATCCTCGCTGCCCTGCATATTGCGGACGAAGTTCACCGCCTCAACCAGGAACAGATTCAGATCGATGCTCAACTCGGCACCCGCAGTTCTGAGTCCGCCGAGCGGCTTGATCGTCTTCTGAAATATCGCGAAACCGACCCTCGGCCTGCCTGAAAAGCCGTTGGATCACCACGCGAAAAGCAACGTCAAGATCGGCACAATAAAACCGAATATTCGATCTCTAAAAGGCCCAAAATCATTTCCGTTTTCAGGCTGATGTGCTAGTATCCTAAGTGGCGAAGGGTTTATCTGCGTTTCTCGTTTTCGAACGCTATAACAATTGAGCCAACATATGAATGCCGGGAGGCTAATGCCGTTTTCGGTGCGTTTCTCTACGCGGGAAATCGCCATAGAACGCGGCTCCGATGCTCGAAAGAGCAGAAAGCCACCCACCTGTAAATAACAGGTTCAATTCATACGTTCGGACGAATTCGTGGTTCCATCGCCTCTCAGTTTCTCGGGCTTGACCTTACCGGTCAGGCCCGTCTTATTTAGATTCCAGGTTATTGGTATCGGCTGGGTCTATTTCCAGGTTCAGAGCTTCACGCGAATCTTCCGCTTCTAATTCCCGACGTATCTCTTCGGACATCTTTGCGGCTTCGAGAGCCAGAGGAAGATCACTCGATCTAGCGGTGAGTTTCTTTAACGCAAGTGCGCTGTCAGCAAGCCCGCCCTGACGCGTTGCCGCGGCCTCTATCATTTGCAGCCGCGATTCGGCCTCGGCCAGCATATTCCTCGCTTGGTCATTGATTCGGGAGATGTTCTGGATGTCCTTCTCTATCTCAGCCTGAAACTCCTGCGAGCGCGAACTCTTGAGCTGTTTGACGGAACTCTGCCTTTTCTTGGCGAGCAACAGTTCGCGCTTTGACGACCGGACGATCCGCGTAGCTGTTAGCCTCGAAGCGAGAGTATCCCGATATGCGTCGCCTAGCAGCAGATCACGAGCCTCAACGGCCTTCAAAGCCCGTTTTTCATTTGATTTTAACTCATGACGAAACCAATCGATCTCTTCGGCTCTGATGCCGTCGGCGGCAATGAGTTCACGCATCTCCCTTATCCAATTTGATCTACGGTGCATCAAAACGCCCGAGATAATGAGTCCAATGACAAAGCCAATTGCCGTCACGATAGCCCCAAAAAAGAAGATCGCTGCCGCCGCGGGCGTCGTCGCGGCGGCGAAAATAGTGAGAAGAAACGTTAGTATCGCTGGAACCAGCGTAAGCAGCAGCGGAGCCGCAACCGCCCCTGCTACAAGCTTTTTCCCACGTGCATATTTTTCCGGACTTAGGTCGTTCATCGTGCATCCAAGATTCGATTATAACCGCATTAACGCGAACCTACTTAATTGCAACTACATCAGACGGTTAGATATTTTTACGAAATGTAATAATATCGTGTGAAGTGCTGTTTCGGAATATGGTGAAATCACACAGATCGACATTCTCTTGGCTGCTCATCACTTTTGTAGTTATGACGGCCTCGGCGTTTGGGCAGCAGCCCGAGCAGAAGCAGCGGGTCAGGACTGTCACCATCCCGATCTCGATCTTCACAAAGTCGGAACTTAAGGAAAATCAACCGCAGGAGTTTGTTCAGTTGGACCGGTTGATCGTTCGCGAAGATCGGGTAGAACAGCAGATATTATCGATCAGAAGTGTTAGTGACGCGCCGATGTCGATCGCCTTCGTCATTCAGGAAGATCTGGTAAATAATTTCAATCTTCAAATAAAAGATATTCAGGAGTTCATTCGCGGCCTGCCGTCGGGCACGCGCGTAATGGTCGCTTATGCTCGCGGTGGATCGATAGAAGTAAGGCAGAGATTTACTGATGATCGCGAAAAGGCGGCAAAGTCCCTAAGGATAGTGTCGAGCAGCGCAAATTTCGCTCCTCGCAGCCCGTATGATGGGGTTGAAGAGGTACTTAGCCGTTTCGATGGCATTCCGGTTGGGCGACGAGCGATCTTACTTTTCTCGGACGGAGTCGACACATCTCAGGGCTTAAGTCTGGCGTCGATCACGCAGAGTTTCGACCTCGAACAGGCTGTCCTCAAGGCTCAGAGGCGCGGGGTTGCCGTTTACTCGTTCTTCACACCGACATCGTCTAGTGAAAATGGTAATTCGACATTTATTCTCGCTGGGCAGGGTGCACTGGCAAAGATATCCGACCAGACCGGAGGCCGGGCTTTTTATCAAGGTTCGATCGCTCCGACTAGTTATTTACCTTTCTTCCGGGAACTAAATCTTCTGCTCAACCGTCAATTCTCACTGACCTATCTTTCGACGAACATGAACAAAGGCTATCATCGGGTTGAGGTTTTAAGCACGAATCCCGAGATCAAGATCGAACATCCGAAGGGCTATTACTATCGCTAGCCTCCGATCCGGGTGTTGCAGCCCTGGCAGGTTACGACGTCTTCCTTTATCAGCAAGCCGATCCAGAATAGCGGAAAGAAAAAAACAAGTAAGGCCGCAAAGGTGATCCAACCCGCGGTAGATATCTTGCGCTCGATGCGTGGCGGGTACGAGCTCATACAGTTCGGGCAGCGAAATACCTGTGCAAACTGCTGCGGCTGGGAATAAGCGAGCGGAGCGGGCTGATAGTTTTGATTCGGGTTCAACGCGACCGTTTGATCGAGACCCGTAGGCATGGTCTTTCGCGCTTCAGTATTAGTCTGGAATTCATCCGTTTTCCAGGCGTATGGCCGCGGGGCAGAGTGATCGAAAGGATCTACCTGTAACGGCTGTCGCTGTGGTTGAAGTTGAGCCTGTAGGTTGAATCGCGTACCACAGAACCGGCAGAAGTTAGTATCGGGAGTGTTCTGCTTACCGCATTTCTGACAAGTGTTCATACCGCCTCAACCGCCTATGTTACCAAGAAAAGATAATTATGCGAACCGAACCTTTTCACCCGTCGCGATAGCGCGGTAAACGGCTTCCACGATCTCTACCGCCTTGAAGCCGTCAAGAGCAGTGACCTTCGGTGCCGAGCCCTCGAGGATGCAATCGATGAACGACTTGTCTTCCTGAAGAAATCCTCTTCGGAAATCCTCTTCGCCCATGTGATAGCTAAACGTCTCAAAATCCGCGTTGGTTCCCCGGCAATCCATAACCTTCACCATTTCCTCAGTAACGATGGTGCGGTGATGACAAAAAACCTCGAATCGCTCGAACGGAAAGAACCAGCTTGCGTCCGACGATGACGCGAAAGAGCAGTGAAACCCGCTCTTGAATTTAAAGATGATCGAAAACTCATCGATCTCAGGATACTCGTGCTGCGATCCGTAGGCGACCAATTCGTCGATCTCACCAAACTGATAACGAAGCATGTCGAAGTAATGGATCGTCGTTTCGTATAGAAATCCACCGGTAACGTTCGTATCACCCGTCCACACCGGATTGAGCAGCTCGCCGCGATTCATTTTAATGTGAGCTGAATGGGCGGCGTCGGTCGAGAGCAGATCTTTCAGCTTCACATAAACCGGCGCGAACCGTCGGTTGTGTCCGACCTGAAAGGCTTTATTACTCGCGTTTGCACGCTCGAGGAGCAGAGTGGCTTCCTCAATACCAATGGCGAACGGTTTCTCGCAAAACACGTGCTTGCCGGCGTCGATAGCCGCCGACGCGATGGAAATATGGGTCCGATTCGGAGCACAAACGAGAACTGCGTCGCAATTATCGAGAAGCTCTTCCTGCGAGGTACAAACACGCCCGCCGATGCGTTTTGCCGTGGCTTCCGCGCGTTCAGGGATAATGTCGTAAAGTGCCGCGACCTCTGCCCTCGGTTCGCGTGCGTAAATGTTGCCGTGAACATTGCCTACGTACCCTGTTCCAACGATGCCGATCCTTATTTTATCCATTACCAGGTGCCACCCGCTGCATGTTTACCAATACCAAGAACTTCCTCGGTCGCCGCTTTTGCTCTTTCCGCTACTTCAAACGGGTCATGCTCCCAGTATTCTGGCCTGAATATCTCAATGCTTACCATCTTGTTGTAACCGATGGCGTCAAAATGTTCCTTCATCTTGGTTAACGGAAGTATCCCGAGCCCCGGGTAAAGCCTCTTAGCATCGGTTAATTGTTCCTTTGGCAGATCTTCCGCATCATTAATGTGGAAAATGAAAAGCTTCTTCGGATCCATCCGATCAATTGCCTCGAAGGTCGAATTTCCCGCGTAAAAATGAAACGAATCGATCACATTGCCGACATTATCCCGACCAACTTTCTCGACGATCTCATTACAAAGATCGAGCGTCTGGACCGAGCAATCTGTTTGGCCGAGAAACTCAAAAGCGAGTGAAACGCCGTGTTCACCTGCAATATCCGACAGTTCCGTCAAAACCCGGACAGATTCGTCTATGATCGCTTCTTTCGTGGCGTCCGCCGGCAACTTTCCGGGAACAACGACGATGTACGGACATCCGATCTCCGCCGCGATCCTCGATAGAGTTCGGCATTCCTCCTTGATCGCGGCATATTCGGCGTCGGATCGAAAGGTAATGTGCTCGATCGAGTTTATCGAATATGGTGCGATTCCCGCCGCCTCGATCTCGGCTTTTAGGTCCGCAGGTGTCTTCGATTCAAGATATTTGTACAGTTTGGCTGACCAGATCTCGAGCAGATCAAATCCCGCTCGCGATGCGGCTTGAATGTCTGTCGACAAGTTGGCATGCATTGTCGTTGCGCCGTTTAGTGCGATTTTCATGGGGAGATTTTATCGCTTGCACGCATCGACGGCAACGAACAGTTTTGAAATTTCGTCAAAGAGTCGGTAGTCTAAAAGTCCGGTCGATAAACCCCGCATCTTATGAAATTAACAGTTTTAACTCTTTTGATCGTCTCTTTACTGTCGATATCCGTATTTTCGCAGGCGTCCGATGCCGCTCTTCGTTCGGTCATCGAAGCTGATCGAGCGAGCCGCGATGATCAAGGAAAACTTACTACGCTAGCCGCAGCGGAACATCTTCGGCGCGGGCAGATCTATTTTGACAACCGCCAGTTCCCACAGTCGCGCGATCATTTCTACAAGATAATTGAACTTTACCCAACCGAAGCCCAAATGTCTTCTGCCATTTTTTTGACGGGACGCGGCTACTACTGGGAGCGGGCATATACGCGAGCTATTCCGTATCTCGATCGCGTCGCGAAAGAATATCCGGGCACAAAAGATGGCCGCGAGGGGCTTTATTTCAGCGGAGCGTGTCACGTTCGCCTAGGCAAGAATGCTCAGGCAGCGAAGATCTATGAGCAGTACACGACCATGTACCCGACCGGCGAACGCATCGATGGTGCTTATATCAACGCGATCGACGCTCTTCGCGAGGCAGGGAAGTACGATGAGGCGAATGCCTGGGTTGATAAGGCTCGAACCCGTTTCGGCGGTATGCCCACCGAAACCAACGCACTGCACGGACGGCTTAGAATGGAGATATATCGCGGCCGGTGGAACGAAGCTATCGCTGCTGCCGATGCAATGCTTCTTTCGTCCAAATTTGCGGGTTCAATGACCAGCATGGACGAGATCAAATATCTCAAAGCGCTCGCCCTCGAAAAACGCGGATCCCGGGCCGAGGCGATACAGGTTTACGGATCGATCCCCGACAGTGCCACATCCTATTACAGCGGCCTGGCGACAGATCGGTACCCGAGAACAGGTTCCGTAAGGGCGATCGTGCAGGTGTCGCCCACCAGTTTTCCCGTCGTTTTTCGTGAGGAAATTCTCTCCGCTGCAAAACCACGCAATATCGATCCCCGCTTCGTGCTGGCGATAATGAAACAGGAAAGCAGCTTCCGACCCGGCGTCAAATCGCCGTCAGCAGCCCGTGGCCTGATGCAGCTCGTGATAGATACGGCAATGAAGTACAACAAAAAAGCCGGCTTCTCCAGCCTGCAGCCCGACGATCTTTATGATCCGAAGACTAACATCGCCATCGCCTGCGAGTATATCGCTGACCTAAAGACTCAGTTTGGCGGCCTCCTCGAACCCGTCGCAGCTAGCTACAACGGCGGCGAAGACAACGCCGAACGCTGGCTAAACCGCTCGAAGCCAAAAGACCCCGCGATCTTCGCCGCCGAGGTCGGGTTCTCAGAAACGAAGCACTACGTCTTTAAGGTAATGAATAATTACCGTGCGTATCGTGAATTGTATGACGAAAATTTAGTACGGAAGCGGTAAAGTAAAGTTGGTACACCCGGCAAGATTCGAACTTGCGACCCTCTGATTCGAAGTCAGATACTCTATCCAGCTGAGCTACGGGTGCCCAATGTCTTTTACTTTAGCGGTTTAGCTCGTTGATTTGCAAATCACGCGGGCCCCGCAGTTATTGCTTGCCCTGCTGCAGCGTTCGGACGTGAGCCACTACTGACTTCATCTCTTCAGGAGATAACTTGTCCTTGAACGCAGGCATGCCCTCGTCGACGATGCCGTCGGCGACATACTCGTAGAGCTTAGCATCAGTCTTCGCGATCATATTTGCTGACGTCAGGTCGTCAGGGTTTATCGTCTTACCCTCGACAGTGACCTTGCCCCCCTTGCCGCTGTCTTTGTGACAGGTCATACAGTTTATCGTGTAAAGGTCCTTCCCCGATTTGACGACTACCTCAACGGGCTTTGTCGGCTCGGTTGGCCTTGGTGAGGTGTTGGCTGTGGTCGTGTTAGCGGCGGTCGAATTCGCTGTTGGCCGGGTCGATTGGCTGCACGCAGCGGTTATCGAGATCACGGTTGCGATACCGCAAAGCATCATCTTTGTTTTCAACATTTATTGTTTGAAGCTCCTTACTTTATGTTTCCCGATGATAAACGATTCCGGCTATCGTCGCAATTTGATGCCATACTGCATTTCGTGCGAAATTCTGCTATTTTTTTTACATGGTTCGGAACATCTTGTTTATTCTCATCGCTATAGTTGCGATCCCTTCAGGTTTCGCTCAAACGGCCGAGGTCGCCATTCCGGGACTTTCAAAGCAGGTAACGGTTCGGCGCGATCAGAGGTCGATACCGTACATTGAGGCTGGGAACGATCTCGACCTGTATTTTGCACAGGGTTACGTCACGGCGAGCGACAGGTTGTTTCAGATGGATCTGATGCGGCGCTTATCCCGCGGCGAAACGGCCGAGATCTTTGGCAGGACGACGATCGAAGAGGACAAGCGTTGGCGAAGGTTTGGTTTTGCCAAGATCTCAGAAGACAGCCTCACGATCATGAATGCGGAATTGAAGGCCGCGCTCGAATCCTACACGCGTGGCGTAAACGCATACATTGCAACACTTGACGAAAAGACCCTGCCAATTGAATTTAGGATCCTGCAATACAAACCGGCTCCTTGGCGGCCATCGGATACGCTGATGATAGGCAAGATTTTGTCCGATGCTCTCAGCACGACCTGGCGAAACGATGTGATGCGGCTCTCGGTCCAGTCAATGCCGAAGGAAAAGCTGGCTGATCTAATGAATCAAGTTACTCCGTATGACGTGATCTTGTTCGGCACCGACAACAAATCGGCGAATGCATCCGTTCCCGCTGGAAATATTACTGATAATGTCTCCTCTTTTTTGGCCGCGGCCGACCGCGAAGATGCGATCCGGAAAAGTTCTCTTGAACGTATCGGTTTGTACGCCGAGGACCTGGCCGCGAGCAACAACTGGGTGATCTCGGGCAAGCGAACCGCTGACGGCAAGCCGATCCTTGCAAACGACCCTCACCTGGCACCAACTGCTCCGGGTATCTGGTATTTATCTCATCTCTCGACACCGACGATGCGTGTTTCGGGGGTGACTGTTCCGGGTGTTCCGGGCATCATTCTAGGCCACAATGCCGACATTGCCTGGGGAGCGACCAACGTTGGGCCGGACGTGCAAGATCTCTATTTAGAGACATTTAACGACAAAGGTGAATACAAGACACCAACCGGATGGCAAATAGCGGTCAAACGCACTGAGACGATCAAGTTTCGTACAAATCCGTTAAGCCCTGCACTTCAGGAAGAGAAGTTGGAGGTTGTCGAGACCCGCAACGGGCCCGTTATTTTTGAGGATTCCGGTAAGAAATACGCTTTGAAATGGACCGCTTTCGATCCGAAGAATACGGAATTCGAGGTTTTCTATCGCTGGAACCGGGCTAAGAATTGGGACGAATTCAAAAATGCACTAAAAAGCTACGGCGGGGCGGCTCAGAACTTCGTTTATGCGGACACAAGAGGGAATATAGGTTGGTACGCTGCGAGCAAGATCCCGATACGGCGAGTCGGCGATGGAGGTCTACCGTATGACGGTTCGACCACGGACGGCGACTGGGTCGCGTTTATCCCTTTTGACGAGCTTCCAAACCTCTACAATCCGCCGTCAGGCATGATCGTCACCGCAAATCAACGGATAGTCGGAACATCGTACAAATATCCTCAGATGTCGCGGGACGCCGCGACACCTTGGCGAGCACGACAGATCGTCAACACGCTGAACGCGAAGCCAAAACTAACCGTCGAGGATGTTAGGGCCGCGATGTTTGACTCCGGCAATCTTGCTGTCGAGATGATAGCAAAAGCGATCGTTAGAAATAATGCTGCTTCGCCCGAAACCCTCGCTCTGCTCAAGAGCTGGGACGGTAAAATGACGCCCGACTCGACGGCGGCCCTGCTCGCGAGCGATATTCGCATCTGCATGGGAAACAAGGTCGCCGACGCTAATAAACCGGCACCGGCGACGATAGTTCGGGAACGCGTTCTGAATTGGGCGGTTGAAAAGCAGTCGCCGCTTTGGCTTCCGGCTGAATTCAAGGATTACTCCGCGCTGATGAAGTATTGTGACGAAGCGGTTCGTGGCGGCTTTGCTGACCCAAAGCGTTACGGACCTGATCCGACCAACTGGAAATGGGGCAAGATATGGACGTCGCGTTTTCCGCATCCGCTTGCCGCCGCCCCGTTGATCGGCGCACAATTTCAGACGCCTGCGGTCCCGATCGCGGGCAGCGGTCAGTCGCCAAATGTCGGCTCCGCTGTGTCAATGCGGCATATCGCGGTTCCCGGCAACTGGGATGCGACGAGCCATATCATCCCGCTCGGCCAAAGCGGCGACCCTAAATCACCGCACTTCAAAGATCAATTCGATGCTTGGTCCACGGGGAAGACAGCGACCTTTCCATTTACCAAGACGGCTGTTGAAAGCTCGACGGCTAGTGTTCAAATCCTGAAGCCGTCCAAGTAACGTCTGGGGAAGGCGGGGCTCGCAAGAATATTTCTAGAATATTTCACGCATTTTGCGTCATTTTGTGCGTTATTGACCATTTCGTGCGGAATAGCATTTCAATTTCGTGCGTGTTCATGTAGCGTCTTATGCATGAACACGTGTACCATTTGCAAGT
>LNFM01001664.1_pt1 | contig 49622 bp, 50 predicted proteins | sample 596031 | NCBI WGS metagenome assembly LNFM01 (sample SAMN04254537, study PRJNA301005) | activated carbon metagenome | isolation source: dual media filters at the Ann Arbor, Michigan drinking water treatment plant | place: USA: Ann Arbor | reverse complement strand
TGTACGGCACGCTCCTGGTGAATTTCGGCAAGACGTATTTCTCGGAGAGCTTTCCGGAACTGTGGCTCTTCCTGATGGCCGGGCTGTTCATCGGGGTCGTGGTGGCTTTTCCGAATGGCCTGGCCGGCGTGTACGAGAGCCACGTGAAGCCTCGACTATTGCGCAGGAAGCCGGATGCGGCAGCCGAAGTCCCGGATGCTGCGGCCGAATCATCCGGCAACACGGCCGGGTCGAACGTCCCGGGCACCTTGCCGCGAACGGAATCCGTCGGGGCATCGCAAACAGCGTCGGCACAACCGGGCGGTATTGCCCCGCAACGCGCCTGATGTCCCGCGTCAACGGAGCAGGAGAAAGTCAGTGAGCAACACCGACTTCGTACTATCGGTCGAAGACCTGACGGTCGCCTTCGACGGCTTCAAGGCCATCGATGGACTCACCCTCTATGTCGACAAGGGCGAGCTGCGCGTGATCATCGGCCCGAACGGGGCGGGCAAGACGACGCTGCTCGATCTCATCTGCGGCAAGACGCGGGCAAGTCAGGGCAGCATCAAGTTCATGAATCAGGAGATGACCCGTCTCGCTGAGCACGAGATCGTTCGTGCCGGCATCGGGCGCAAGTTCCAGACGCCGTCGATCTACGAGAATCTCTCCGTCTTCCAGAACCTGGAAGTCTCGTATCCGAGCGGGCGTGGCGTCTTCGGCGCATTGAAGTTCCGGCGCACCGACGCAGTGTCCGAGCGCGTGCGCGAGGTGGCCGCAGAGATCGGACTCGAAGAAAAGCTCGAGACCGAGGCGGGCCTGCTCTCGCACGGACAGAAGCAGTGGCTCGAGATCGGCATGCTGCTCATTCAGGAACCCGAGCTGCTGCTGCTCGACGAACCGATTGCCGGGATGAGCGTGCGCGAGCGCGAACTGACGGCCGAACTGCTGGAGCGCATCTCGAAGAACCGATCGATCATCGTCATCGAGCACGACATGAACTTCGTCAAGCAGATCGCGCACAAGGTGACGGTGATGCATCAGGGGAAGATCCTGGCCGAAGGTCCGATGGACAAGGTCCAGGCCGACGAGCGTGTGATCGACGTGTATCTGGGTCATTGAGGGAACCGACATGATGTCGTGCCTCGCCGATTGCCGGCGGCCCGCGGCGTAGCACCGATACGAGGGAGCTTGCTCATGCTGAACGTTCACGACGTCTATGTAAGCTACGGCCAGAGCGAGGCGCTGCATGGCATCAGTTTCGCCGCGCAGAAGAAGGAGACGGTCGCGATCATGGGCCGCAACGGCATGGGCAAGACCACGCTGTTCAAGTCGCTCATCGGACTGCTGCCGGTGAAGTCGGGCCGCATCGAGGTGGACGGGGCCGACATATCGAAGGACGAGAGCTTTCGCCGAGTGGCCAAGGGAATCGCCTACGTGCCCCAGGGAAGAATGATTTTCCCCACGCTGACGGTGGAAGAGAATATTCAGACGGGGCTCGAGTTCGCGAAGGTCAAGCGCATCCCCGAGGAGATCTACGCCATATTCCCGGTGCTCTTCGACATGCGCCGGCGCAAGGGAGGCAACCTCTCCGGCGGGCAGCAGCAGCAGCTCGCCATAGCACGTGCACTCGTCACCGAACCCAAAGTGCTGCTCCTCGACGAGCCGACCGAGGGTATCCAGCCTTCGATCATCAAGGACATCGCGAAGGCGCTCAACGAGATTCGTCGCCTGCGCGAAATCACGATCGTCGTGTCCGAACAGGTGCTGAGCTTCGCGCTCGATGTTGCCGATCGGCTGTTCGTGATCGAAGGGGGCCGGCTCGTGCACGAAAGCCGACGCGCCGACACCGACACCCACGCCATACGCCAGATGCTTTCCGTTTGACCTCGACTGCAACACAACTCACCGGCAGGAGACCGAAGATGCCCCAGAAGCTGATCGAAGTGGATCTCAAACAATCGCCCTATCAGAACGAGATGGTACACAACCGCTGGCATCCCGATATTCCGATGGCGTGCTGGGTGAAACCCGGCGACGACTTCGTTCTCGAGACCTACGACTGGACCGGCGGGTTCATCAAGAACGACGACTGTGCAGACGACGTGCGTGACATCGATCTGTCGATCGTGCACTTCCTCTCCGGACCGGTCGGGGTGGAAGGGGCCGAGCCCGGCGACCTGCTGGTCGTCGATCTTCTGGACATCGGCGCCAAGCCCGAGAGCCTCTGGGGCTTCAACGGCTTCTTCTCGAAGAAGAACGGCGGCGGCTTTCTCACGGATCACTTTCCGCTCGCGCAGAAATCGATCTGGGATATCAGCGGGCTGTTCACGCACTCCCGGCACATTCCCGGGGTGAGCTTTGCGGGTCTGGTACATCCCGGCCTCATCGGCTGCTTGCCCGATGCATCGTTGCTCGCTACCTGGAACAAGCGCGAAGTCGATTTCATCGCGACGGATCCGCAACGCGTGCCGCCGCTGGCGAATCCACCGTTCGCTTCGACGGCACACATGGGCAAGATGACCGGGAGCGCGAAGGCAGCCGCCGCGGCCGAGGGCGCGCGCACGGTGCCGCCGCGAGAGCACGGCGGCAACTGCGACATCAAGGATCTCTCGCGCGGCTCCAAGATCTTCTTCCCGGTCTACGTGAAGGGTGCGGGCCTGTCGGTCGGGGACCTGCACTTCTCCCAGGGTGATGGCGAGATCACGTTCTGCGGGGCCATCGAAATGGCCGGCTGGGTGCACATGAAGGTCAGCCTCATCAAGGGCGGCATGGCGAAGTACGGCATCAGGAATCCGATATTCAAGCCCAGTCCGATCACGCCGACCTACAACGACTATCTGATCTTCGAGGGGATCTCCGTCGACGAGTCGGGCAAACAGCATTACCTCGACGTCCACATCGCCTATCGCCAGGCCTGCCTCAATGCCATCGAGTATCTGACCAAGTTCGGCTATACCCGGGCGCAGGCCTATGCGATCCTGGGAACTGCGCCCGTGCAGGGGCACATCAGCGGGGTGGTCGACATACCGAATGCCTGCGCGACGCTGTGGCTGCCGACGCAGATCTTCGACTTCGACATCTCGCCGAACGAAGGTGGTCCGGTCAAACACATCAAGGCCGGCATCGACATTCCCATGTCGCCCGACCTCAACTGATGCGCGGAGATCGCCATGCCCGTCTACGAGTACTCATGCGCGCACTGCGGCGACTTCACCGCCCTGCGGGCCATGTGCGAGCGCGACGAGCCGCAGTCGTGTCCGGATTGCGACACGCCGGCATCGCGGCTCATCCTGACCGCGCCGGCGTCGTTTCTCGGCGATGCGCCGAATCGCAAAGCGCATGAACGCAACGAACGTGCGGCGCACGAGCCACGCCGGCGATCGAACCCGCAGGCAAAGCCGTCGGGCAGCGAATCGGCCAAACCGCAGTTCAAGCACGCCGGCTGCGGGCGGCCGTGGATGATCGGGCACTAGGAGCCTGTCGGACTTGATTTCACGACTGCGACGGGCGTGCTTTTCGTGCAGGGCTAGAAGGACGGCGCAACCGATATCGAGAATATCGGCAAGTCGGCCGACAACGCCCTGCGTGAAAAGCGCCCCGTCCCTTCGGGTTGTGCCCAGAACGAGCGCAGGCTAGGCGCTCGGTGCGGACCAATATCGGGAATATTGGCAAGCTGAGCAACGACGCATGCGCTCGTTCTGGGCACAACGCAGCGCGGGAAATCCAGTCCGGCAGGCTCCTGGGCGCTGAAGAGAGCGCGGCGCTCGGGGGCAGGGGGGGCAGGCGGGGGCGACATGCAGATGTCGTCCCCGGTCTGTTTGCTTCGCCTCAGGTCGCAGCTTCTTCGGCGGCTGCGATAGGCGTCGACGCGCCTGGAACGACGTGGATCTCGGTATCGCCGAGGGCGACACGGTCGCCCGCATGGATCTTGCACCGGCGCCGCGTCTCCACTTCGCCGTTGACGCGAACATTGCCGTCGGTTACCAGGCCCTTGGCGGCGCCCCCGCTGTCCGCGAGGCCCGTCACCTTGATGAGTGCGTTGAGCGGGATGAAGTCCCCGCGCAGTTCGAACGTGACGACGTTCATCGTTTGACTCCCAGTTTCCATAGCGATGTCACTTCTGCGGCACGAGCCGCATGCAGCGGATCGTCCGGATCGTTGGCTTTCGGATGTTTCGGTCGAGTGTCCAGTCGTTCCAGAATTTCCAGGCCGGCGTCGTCGATCCACGCGAGCAGTGCATCGCGGGTGCGCAGCCCCAGGCGTTCAGCCAGATCGGACAGCACCAGCCAGCCCTCGCCATGGTCGGCCAAGTGCCTGGGCAGCCCTTCGAGATACGCCCGCAGCATCCGGCTGTCTTCGTCGTAGACGGCGCGTTCGATGGGTGCGCTCGTCCGTGCCGGCAGCCATGGGGGATTGCATATGATCAGGTCGGCACGCGCGTCCGACTCGATCGGGTAGAGATCACTCGAGATGACTTGCACCGCCTCGGCGTATCCCAGGCGCTCGACGTTCTCGCGCGCGCACGCAAGCGCGCGTGCATCGCGTTCAGTGGCAACGATGCACGGTACGCCGCGCCGGGCAAGCACGCAGGCGAGTACGCCCGTGCCTGTGGCGATATCGTACGCGAGCTTGACGCCCGTAGCCGGTAGAGGAGCGTTCGCGACCAGGTCGACGTATTCGCCCCGCAGCGGAGAAAAGACGCCGTAATGTGCGTGGATGCGATTGCCGGGCCCGGTTCCCAATGCGGGAATGGGGACGCCCTTTCGGTACCATTCGTAGGCGCCGACGATGCCGAGCAGTTCGCGCAGTGCGACGATCGAGGGGCGGTCGTCGGGCGGCCCCCAGGCGTGGGCGCATACAAGACTCACGTCGGGTGCGCGTTTCGATTCGATGGTGTAGTCGGCGCCGATGGGCATCAGCAGCTGCGAGAGGATGCGGCCGTGCTGGGCCTGGGCCTGCCGATGGCGATGGAAAGCATCTCCGGGCCGATCGGGCGGAGGTTTTGCGGCTGCCCCGCGCAACTTTCTGCGCGGCAGTCGCTGGGCGCGCTTGGCCATCGCCTGTAGCAGCTGACGGGCGTTGTGGTAGTCCCCGCGCCACAGCAGCGCCGTTCCTTCACAGGCGAGCCGATACGCGGCGTCGGCGCTGATCGTGTCGTCGACGACTTCGATGCGGCGTGGGGGTGGCATGCCGCGCTCGCTGCGCCAGCGAGCGTGATGGACTGTGTCGTTCTCGGTCCATTGAATGGAGGAAGGATCGCCCGATTGCGCGTGCGGATCCGCTGTTGCGTAGGGTTCGGAGGGCATGGCCCGGAGGGTACCCTAGTGCGGGGCCCGCAGGTTGGATAGCTATTGCGTGCCGCCAGAAAACCGCAGATAGCGCGTTGCTCCGGGCACCGGAGAGCTGTCGAGACAAAACCGGGCGGCGAATCAGCCGCCCGTTCTGCCGTAGGTGTGGATCTTCCCCTTCCCATGCATGGTGTCGTGCTGATGACCATGCGAATACGCACCCGCCTCGGGCTCGAAGGGGGCTTCGATGTCGCCGACCACGAGGCCCAGGCCTAACAGCATCTGGCGCAACACGTGATCCGGCTGCAGGCGCAGCGAATTGCCTTCCACCTGCACGGCGACGTGTCGATTGCCCAGATGATAGGCGGCACGCGCCAGCAGGAGGGGATTCTCCGTGCGCACTTCCAGCAGCGATTCCTTCGCGGCAACGACGGCCACGACGCGACCGTCGTTGCCCTCGAGCTTCGCGCCGCCACGCAGGACCGTGCCCGGCGGCAGAAAGAGGCCGATTTCCTCGCCGCTCACGAGTTGCGTGCGCAGGCGGCTCTTGCAGCGCATGTCGAAGGGAAGTTCGAGGATGTCGGCAGGCGGCGTGCTGCCCTCATGGAGACGTTCGACTAGGAGCATGATCAGAACAGGAAGTAGCGCTGGGCCATGGGGAGACTCTGTGCGGGCTCGCATTTGAGCAGGATGCCGTCGGCCCGGACCTCGTAGGTTTCCGAATCGACCTCGATCCTGGGCCGATAGTCGTTGTGGATCATGTCGGCCTTCGCGACCTTGCGGGTGCCGCGCACGCCTTCGAGCGGTTTGGCGAGATTCAGATCGCTCAGCGAACCGTTCTTCAGTGCGGCTTGCGACACGAAGGTGACCGAAGTCTTCAGGCCGCCAGCGAAGGCGCCGAACATCGGGCGATAGTGCACCGGCTGCGGCGTGGGGATCGACGCGTTCGGGTCGCCCATCGCTGCTGCTGCGATGGAGCCGCCTTTCAGGATGAGCGACGGCTTCACGCCGAAGAACGCCGGCTTCCAGAGCACGAGATCGGCGAGCTTGCCCGGTTCGATCGAGCCGACGGCATGCGCAATGCCATGCGTGAGCGCAGGATTGATCGTGTACTTCGCGACGTAGCGCTTGATGCGGGCGTTGTCGTTCTTGTCGCCATCGCCGGGGAGCGCGCCGCGCTGCTGCTTCATCTTGTGCGCGGTCTGCCAGGTGCGAATCACGACTTCGCCGACGCGTCCCATGGCCTGCGAATCCGAGGACATCATGCTGAAGGCGCCCAGGTCGTGCAGGATATCTTCGGCGGCGATGGTCTCGCGGCGTATGCGCGACTCGGCGAAAGCGACATCCTCTGCAATCGACGCGTCGAGATGGTGGCAGACCATGAGCATATCGAGGTGCTCGTCGACGGTATTGACCGTGTACGGGCGTGTCGGATTGGTCGAGGAGGGCAGCACGTTCGCCTCGCCGCAGACGCGAATGATGTCCGGCGCGTGGCCGCCCCCGGCGCCTTCGGTGTGGAAGGTGTGGATGGTCCGGCCCTTGAAGGCCGCGATCGTCGTTTCGACGAAGCCCGATTCGTTCAGCGTATCGGTGTGAATCGCGACCTGGACGTCCATGTCGTCGGCGACGGCCAGACAGTTGTCGATCGCGGCGGGTGTCGTGCCCCAGTCCTCGTGCAGCTTGAGCCCGATCGCACCGGCCTCGACCTGTTCGCGCAGCGGCAGCGGGAGACTTGCATTGCCCTTGCCGAAGAACCCCAGGTTCATCGGAAACGCGTCGGCCGCGGCGATCATCGCGCGCAGGTGCCATGGGCCCGGCGTGCAGGTCGTCGCGTACGTGCCGGTCGCCGGACCGGTACCGCCCCCGAGCATCGTCGTCACGCCGGACATGAGCGCCTCTTCGATCTGCTGCGGGCAGATGAAGTGGATGTGGCTGTCGATGCCGCCGGCGGTCACGATCGAGCCTTCGCCGGCGATGATCTCCGTGCCTGCGCCGATCGGGATCGTGACGCCGGGCTGGATGTCCGGGTTGCCTGCCTTGCCGATCGCCCAGATTCGACCTTGCCTGATGCCGATGTCGGCCTTGACGATGCCCCAGTGATCGACGATGAGCGCATTGGTGATCACGGTGTCCGCGATGTCGGCTGCGCCGAGCTGACTCTGGCCCATGCCGTCGCGGATCACCTTGCCGCCGCCGAACTTCACTTCCTCACCGTAGATCGTGTAGTCCTTCTCGACCTGCAGCCACAAATCGGTGTCGGCGAGCCGCACGCGATCCCCCGTGGTGGGGCCGAACATTTCCGCATAGGCACGGCGACCGATGGTGCGGCTCATCACAGGGCTCCCATGACGCGGCCGGCGAAGCCGTAGATCACGCGCGCACCGGCGACCTCGACCAGCTCCACGCTTCGAGTCTGCCCGGGTTCGAAGCGCACGGCCGTACCTGCAGGGATGTTGAGACGAAAACCGCGTGCCGCTGCGCGATCGAAGGCGAGGGCGTCGTTGGTTTCGAAGAAATGGTAGTGCGAACCGACTTGCACGGGCCGGTCGCCCGTGTTGCGCACTTCCAGGGTGAGGGTGGTCCGACCGGCGTTGATTTCGATCTCGCCGTCGGGGGTTTCGATTTGTCCGGGAATCATCATGACCTCGATGGAAGCGGCGCTACACGATCGGATTGTGTACCGTGACGAGCTTGGTGCCGTCGGGGAACGTGGCTTCGACCTGGATATCGGGGATCATCTCCGCCACGCCTTCCATGACTTCATCGCGCTTGAGGAGCGTGGCGCCCCAGCCCATCAGGTCGGCCACGCTGCGGCCATCGCGGGCGCCTTCCATGATGGCGGCCGAAATGAACGCGACCGCCTCGGGATAGTTCAGCTTGAGGCCGCGCGCCTTGCGCCGTTCCGCCAGCAAGGCAGCGGTGAAGACGAGCAGCTTGTCCTTCTCTCGGGGCGTGAGTTCCAATCAAGTCCTCCAGATGCGGGGGATGCCGGCGGGGCAACCGATGAGCGCCGGTCTGAGAATCTGCCACAATCGAATGAAATAGTCTTGGGCATCGTCCGAGCGCGGGCCGAGATAGCGGGCGAGGGCGAGGCCGGGCAGACGCGTGATGCCGCCTCGTCCGGAGGAAGGCTCGATTTGCCGGCATGCGGCGATCATTGCGGCATCGACCCGATCGGATGCCGCGAACATCGTGGCGTGAACTGGCTGCCCGTCGAGTACGGCGGGCGCTGCCATGGATCGACCCCCGCCTTCGATGCGACCGCGTTCCAGCCAGAGGGGACGCTCGTCGCGGTACAGTTCCGTGTTCATCAGCATCGCACCCTCGGCGAAGCGTTCGCCGGACGCCGTCCGGCCGAGGCACACGATCTCCCATCCGACATAGGTGGCGTCGCCCGCGAGGTCGATGCGTGCGTCGGACTTTGCACGCGCGCCATCGAACACGATCGTCCCCTGAGGGAACCATTCGAATGCCGCGCCCTCGGCGACGCGAAAGCGCAGCGTCTGCTCGGCATACGCGCCTGTGCTGCGATACCACTTGCCTGCGCCGGGGGTGGTGAGCAGCGCATGAGCATGGGCATCGACCTGTACGTCGAGATCGATCCGGTCGCCGCCCACGTAGCCGCCCGGGGGATGCAATACGATGCCATGACAGATCGACTCGCCCTCCGGGTAGAGGGCCTTCTGCACGACGATGGGCCCGAAATGCTGCCGGTGAGCAAGTACGGTGCGCTCGCCGCGCCGTTCGTAGGCCAGGCGCAGTTCACCACGCCAGCCGGTTCGTTCGATGGATTGCATAGGGGAGTGTTCGGCGAAATGCGGTGCGCCGATGCGGTGTTGTCGGCACCAGCGCTACCGACCCGTTCACACGGCCGGTGGTGGATTTCGCCTTTTACCATTCACCGTTCACCCTTCACCGGATCGAGGATCATACGGCTACCCGCTGCCGAACGCCATCGCGATCCATGTCGGCGCCGATGCCGCGCTGTACGATCTCGCCCCGCTCCATCACGAGGTAGTGGTCGGCGAGCGAGCGGGCGAAATCGTAGTACTGTTCCACGAGCAGGATCGCCATCTTTCCCTGCTCCGAGAGCATGCGGATCACGCGCTCGATATCCTTGATGATCGAGGGCTGGATGCCTTCGGTCGGCTCGTCGAGGATGAGCAGCCGCGGGTTCATGCTGAGCGCGCGACCGATGGCAAGCTGCTGCTGCTGACCGCCGGAGAGATCGCCTCCGCGCCGACGCAGCATCGACTTCAGTACCGGAAACAGCTCGTAGATGCGCTCCGGTATCTGTGCGCCTCTGGGCAGCGTCGCGAGTCCCATCTGCAGGTTTTCTTCGACGGTGAGGCGAGGAAAGATCTCTCGTCCCTGCGGTACGTAGCCCAGGCCGGCGCGGGCACGGTGATATGGGGCAAGGCGCGTGATCTCGCTTCCCTCGAAGGTGATGTGGCCGCGGGCGGCCGGCACCAGGCCCATGAGCGTCTTGAGCAGCGTGGTCTTGCCGACGCCGTTGCGACCGAGCAGCACGGTGATCTTGCCGGCGGGTACCTCGAAGCCGATATCGCGCAGGATATGGCTGCCGCCGTAGTATTGATTGAGTCCGGATACGGTGAGCATGGTGATCGTCGGGTTAACGGCCCAGATAGACTTCGATGACGCGCGGGTCGTTTTGAACTTCCGCCAGCGCCCCTTCGGCAAGCACGCTGCCTTCATGCAGCACGGTGACGATGCGCGAGATCGTCGCGATGAAGGCCATGTCGTGTTCGACCACGATCAGCGAATGCTCGCCCGCCAGCGACAGGAACAATTCGGCCGTGCGCTCGGTTTCCTCGTCGGTCATGCCGGCGACGGGCTCGTCGAGCAGCAGCAGTTTCGGCTCCTGCATGAGCAGCATGCCGATTTCGAGCCATTGCTTCTGTCCGTGGGAAAGCAAACCCGCGGGCCGATCGGCGTAATGATCGAGACGCACCTGTTCGAGCATGGCGGCGATGCGATCCTGCTGCTCGCCGGAGAGCTTCGCGGTCAGGCTGCGACGCACGCGTTTGTCCTGCTTCATCGCGAGTTCGAGATTCTCGAACGCGGTGTGGTGTTCGAAGATCGTCGGCTTCTGGAACTTGCGTCCGATACCGGCATGGGCGATCTGGGCTTCGGTGAGCCGCGTGAGATCGATCGTCTGGCCGAAGAAGGCGCTGCCCGAATCGGGGCGCGTCTTGCCGGTGATGACATCCATCATCGTCGTCTTGCCCGCGCCGTTCGGGCCGATCACGCAGCGCATTTCACCGACGTCGATGTTGAGCGTGAGCTTGTTGAGCGCCTTGAAGCCGTCGAAGCTCACGCTGATGTCGTCGAGATAGAGTACCGTCCGGTGGGAGGTGTCGAGATCCCCGGTGACGACGTGCCCTTGCGGCGCCGAACCCGAGGGGATGCCTTCCTCCATTGCCTTGGAAGCCGCGTTCATGCCCGTGCCTCCTGCTTGGCCGGCTGTAACCCTGCGTCGGGTGCAGCATCAGTCGGTTTTTGTCCGCGACGCGAAGCTCTCGCGGCAAGACGCTTCGCGAGGCCCACGATGCCGTCCGGCATGAACAAGGTCACCAGAATGAACATGAGGCCGAGCATGTAGAGCCAGTACTCCGGCAAGGCAACGGTGAAGAAGCTCTTCGCGCCGTTGACGATGAATGCGCCGAGGATGGCGCCTGTCAGCGTGCCGCGTCCGCCGACAGCGACCCAGATCGCAATCTCGATCGAGTTTGCCGGGGACATCTCGCTCGGGTTGATGATGCCCACCTGGCACACGTACAGCGCGCCGGCGATGCCGCACATGATGGCCGAGAGCGTCCAGATGAAGAGCTTGTAGTTCACCGTGTTGTAGCCACAGAACATCACGCGCGTCTCCGCGTCTCGGATCGCCGTCAGGACGCGCCCGAAGCGCGAAGTCACGATACCTCGCGCGAGCAGCAGGGCACCGATCAGTGCTGCACCGGTGATCACGAACAAGACCATGCGGGTCTGCGGCGTGGCGATCGGGATGTCCAGGATGCGCTTGAAGTCCGTGAAGCCGTTGTTTCCGCCGAAGCCCGTATCGTTGCGAAAGAATAGGAGCATCGCGGCGTAGGTGAGCGCCTGAGTGATGATCGAGAAATAGACGCCTTTGACGCGAGAGCGGAAGGCGAAGAATCCGAACACGTAGGCGAGCAGCCCCGGCACGGCGACCACCAGGAACACGCACCAGAGGAAGGAATCCGTGTTCCACCAATGCCACGGAAACTCCTTCCAGTCGAGGAAGACCATGAAGTCCGGCATGTCGAGGCGGTACTGCCCGTCGGCGCCGATCTGTCGCATGAGATACATGCCGAAGCCGTATCCCCCCAGTGCGAAGAAGAGTCCGTGTCCCAACGAGAGGATGCCGGCGTATCCCCAGATCAGATCCATCGCGAGCGCCACGATCGCATAGCACATGATCTTGCCGATCAGCGAGACCCAGTAGGAAGACAGGTGAAACGGACTCGAATCGGGGACGAGCAGATTCGCGCAGGGAACCAGCACGAACAGGATCAGGGCGAAGATGCCGACGACCGTCCACCCGCGGCCGCCGTAGAGACGCATCAGCAAAGGCGTATGGCGCGTACCGGTCATGATCATGCCTCCACCGCGCGGCCCTTGAGGGCGAACATGCCCTGCGGACGCTTCTGGATGAATACGATGATGAAGACCAGCACGGCGATCTTCGCCAGCACCGCACCCGACCACGATTCGAGGATCTTGTTGACGACGCCCAGACCCAGTGCGGCGTAGACCGTGCCCGCAAGCTGACCCACGCCGCCCAGCACGACCACCATGAACGAATCGACGATGTAGGCTTGGCCGAGATCCGGCCCGACGTTGCCGATCTGCGAAAGCGCGCAGCCCGCGAGGCCGGCGATGCCCGAGCCGAGCCCGAAGGCCCAGGTATCGACGCGGGCAGTCGGTACGCCCATGCAGCTTGCCATCGCACGGTTCTGCGTCACGCCCCGCACGAATAGACCGAGTCGAGATCGACTGAGCAGCAGGCCCATCGCAATCAGGATCGCCGCGGCGAAGAATATGATCGCGATGCGGTTCCAGGGCAGGACGATGTTGGTCATCACCTCGATGCCGCCGGAAAGCCAGACGGGATTCTCGACCTGGACGTTCTGAGCACCGAAGATCGTCCGGACCAACTGAATCAGCATGAGACTGATGCCCCACGTAGCGAGCAGGGTTTCGAGCGGGCGACCATAGAGCCAGCGTATCACCGACCGTTCGAGGATCATGCCGACCGCGGCGGCCGCCACGAACGCAACCGGGACCGCGACGGGCAGGTACCAGTCGATCGCGCCCGGCGCATGCGTGCGGAAGAGGCTTTGCACGACATAGGTGGCATACGCGCCGATCATGATCAATTCGCCGTGGGCCATGTTGATCACGCCCATCAAGCCGTAGGTGATGGCGAGCCCGAGCGCGGCGAGGAGAAGGATCGAGCCGAGGCTCAAACCGGAAAACGCGAGACTGATGCGTGCGGCCCAGGCGAGGCGATACTCGACGTCGTGCAGGCTCTGTTCCGCAGCGTTGCGCAGATCGGAATCGGTTTCGACGTAACTGCCGTCGGGATTCTTTTCGAGCACGGCGAGCAGCAGCGTCTTGGTGGCGGCCGCATCGGATGCGCCCAGCAGTTTGATCGCGGCGAGCCGCGTGTTCCGGTCCGGGCTCTTGATTTCGAGTTTGGCCTGCACCAGACCGAGCGCAGATTTCAGCTTGGGATCGCTTTCGATCTGCATCGCCTTCTTGACGAGCGGCAGGACGCTTGGATCGGCGTTGTCGCCCAAGGCATCGATCGCCGCGCGACGGCGCTTCGTATCCGGCGAGACGAGATCGAGGGCGGCGATGGCACCGCCGAGTTCGCGGCGCAGCCGATTGTTGATGCCGACTTCTTCGCGTGGTTCGGGTACGGGGGTGACGGTTTCTCCCGTCAGCGCATCGGTCGCCTGGTCTGCGCGCACGATGAGGATGCGCTCGCCTGCGACGAATAGCTCGGAGTCGGTCAGTGCCTGCATGACGTCGCGGGCACGCGCATCGCCTTCGGCGAGGAGGGCGGCGATCGCCGTGGTGCGCTCGTCGCTATCGCCTGTCGCCAGCTTGCGCACAGCGTCCGTGTCGAGAGCCAGGACGTTCGATGCCGCAATCGTCAGCCAGATGAAGAGGGACGACAACAGAATGCGCATCGGTGAATCTCGTTGTTATGGGTCGTGGGTAAAACCCGCTCGCGGCGGATAAGGAGAGGAACCGCCGCGAGCGGTACTGCCGTTGCGACTACCTGCCTACTTCTTGGCGGGGACGGACTTGACGGTGAGGTCGGGCTCGTCCTTCTTCTTGTCGTTGCCGGGGATGAAGGGGCTCCACGGTTGGGCCTTGATCGGGCCCTTCGTCTGCCAGACGATATTGAACTGACCGTCGGCCTTCACTTCGCCGATCAGGACCGGCTTGTGGAGGTGGTGATTCTTCTCGTCCATCTTGACGGTGAAGCCGCTGGGGGCTTTGAACGTCTGCCCGGCCATCGCTGCGATCACTTTGTCGACGTCCGTCGTCTTGGCCTTTTCGACGGCCTGCTTCCACATGTAGATGCCGATGTAGGTGGCTTCCATCGGATCGTTCGTGAGCGGCTTGTCGGCTCCCGGGAGCTTCTTCGCCTTGGCGTACGCAGCCCACTTCTTCTTGAACTCTTCGTTGACCGGATTCTTCACCGACATGAAGTAGTTCCAGGCGGCCAGGTGGCCCACGAGCGGCTTGGTATCGACGCCTCGCAGTTCCTCTTCACCGACCGAGAACGCCACGACCGGCACATCCGTCGCCTTCAGACCCTGGTTGCCCAGTTCCTTGTAGAAGGGCACGTTCGAGTCGCCGTTGATCGTGGAGATCACGGCCGTCTTTGCGCCCGCCGAGAACTTCTTGATGTTGCCCACGATGGTCTGATAGTCGGTGTGTCCGAACGGCGTGTAGACCTCGTCGATGTCCTTGTCGGCGATACCCTTGGACTTCAGGAACGCACGCAGGATCTTGTTCGTGGTGCGCGGATAGACGTAGTCGGTGCCGAGCAGGACGAAGCGCTTGGCGCTGCCGCCATCCTTGCTCATCAGGTATTCCACGGCCGGGATCGCCTGCTGGTTCGGCGCGGCGCCGGTGTAGAACACGTTCTTCGACAGTTCTTCGCCTTCGTACTGCACCGGATAGAAGAGCAGGCCGTTCAGTTCTTCGAACACGGGGAGCACCGACTTGCGCGACACCGATGTCCAGCAGCCGAAGGTCACCGCGACCTTGTCCTGGGTGAGCAATTGACGGGCTTTCTCGGCGAAGAGCGGCCAGTTGGAAGCCGGATCGACGACGACCGGCTCGAGCTTCCTGCCCATGACGCCGCCCTTGGCGTTGATCTCTTCGATCGCCATCAGGGCCACGTCCTTGAGCACGGTCTCCGAAATGGCCATCGTGCCCGACAGCGAATGCAGAATGCCGACTTTGATCGTCGATTGGGCGTACGCCGACTGACCCAGACCGAGTGCGACGAAAGACGCCGCTGCGGCCATGGTTCGCATGAAGTTGCGTCGTGACATGCAGTCCCCTTTACAGTGTTGTTTGAGTTCGTTGATAGAGGTGTGGACCGGTGTTGAGAGCAGGTCGCAATGGCCCCTAGAGGCAACGACCGTGCCAATTCGCACTGATGCGTTTTTCACTGTCGTGCTTGCGCCGGGCGTCGCTCGGTACACCAGGGAGTTCCTGTGCAGGGACGGCGGCTATTGCGCGGGCCGTATCGCGACGCGTTGCGCGTGATTGGTGCGCGTTATTGGGGCGGACGCACCGCATGGGTGCGGCGCACTTCGGTTTCGCTCCGCAATCGGGCGCTGAGGTCCCGCGGGGGCGTCGTGAAGGACGTTGGGTTGCGTTGACATAGAATCGGGAGGCGATCGAGGCGATGAACCGGAGGAGTGATGGTGAGCGAACACGAGGCGGTGCACGGCGATCTCGCCGGCGCCGTGGGGACGTATGCCGAGCGTTCCGGGGGACTGGCACGTCTGCGCGCGCTGCGTGATTCCCCGGTCGGCTTCGATGCCGCAGGCTGGCGGCAGGTCGGGACACTCGGCTGGCTGGGCATGCTGGTCCCCGAACGGATGGGCGGCTCGGGGCTCGGGCTCGCCGAGGCCGCTGTGCTGGCGCAGGCTGCCGGCCGCGCGCTGCTGCCGGAACCTCTGATTGCGGGCGGCGTGTTGGCGGCCCGCATCCTCGTTCAGTCCACTTCGGCTGCCGCGCGTGACGTCGTCGATCGACTGGTTCGCGGCGAGGCGTTCGTCGGCGTCGCCTGGCAGGAGGCGCTCGGCGATATGGATCCCGGCAACAACGTCGGCACGCAGGTGCGGGCCGGCAAACTGATCGGCACCAAGTCGTTCGTCGTCTTTGGCGGCATTGCTTCGGGATGGCTGGTGTCGGCGCGCGATGTCAACGGCGTGGGCATCTACTGGGTCGAGGCGGGTGCGTCGGGCGTGACCTATAGTGCGATCCGTCGCGCCGACGGCAGCGAGCATGGCACCCTGCGTCTGGAGAATGTGGCCGCGTCGGCCGAGCGTCTGTTGATACCGCATGGATGCGGGCATGTCGTTCTTGGCGCCGCGCTCGACGAAGCCATCGTCGCTTTGTCTGCCGAGCTGCTCGGGCTCGGCGAACGTGCCCTTGAAATCACGCTAGAGCATCTGCGCACAAGAGTACAGTTCGGCAAACCGATCGGAAGCTTTCAGGCACTTCAGCACCGGTGCGTCGACCTCTTCATATGCAAGGAACTCGGTGCCGCGGCGCTCGGCGCGGTGTTTGCCGAGTGGGAGCATGCAAGTCCGTCGCGACGCAGTGCGCTCGCTTCGCGCGTCAAGGCGCGCTGTGCTGACGCAGCGCTGGAGATCTGTCGCCAGGGCGTACAGATGCACGGGGCGATGGGATTTACCGATGAGTGCGACATCGGGCTTTATCTCAAGCGGGTGCTGGTCGACTCGGCGTGGCTCGGAAATGCGCAGGTGCATCGGCGGCGGTATGGAGCGCTCGCGGCGGTTGCGCCATTCCACTGACTCGCGGCTCTACTTGCAGGATATCGAGCGGTGATGCGTGCCGCTTACTCGGAGCGCATGCACATCGCGCTTGGGAAAGATAGGTGGTTCAGACAGCGGCAGGCCCATTGCCGCGGGCGAGCGGCGATTCAAACTCGCAATACACCTTGCCTTCGCCGAGAGGCAGATGGCTCTTGATGCCGCGGCGCGCGGGCAGGGCGGCAAGCTCCGATCCGCGATCGATCGCATCGATCCGCGCGTGAGTGTCACGGCGCCCCTGCTCGTCGTGGGTGAGGTCGAACCAGGCGAGGGCTTCCTGCAGAGCGGCCAGCGCTTCGGCTCGTTCGCCGCGCAGGGCATGGATGTGCGCGAGGTCCACGAGGTCATCACCAAGGCCGTGGGCATAACCGATCGACCGATCCAATTCGATGGTCCGGCAGGCGTAATCCTTCGCGGCGTCCAGATCGTTGCGCTGGAGATATTGGATCGACAGTGCGTGCAGTGCGCGGGTTTGCATGGTCCGCTCTCCGTGGCGCTCGCTCAGTTCGAGCGCTTCACGGTACTTGGCCACCGCAGCCTGCGCCTGCCCCAGTTGATGTAGGGCATTGGCCAATCCGAACAGGCTCAGGATTTCGCCGGTGTGGTGGTTGGCGGCCCAATGGCATCGGATGGCTTCTTCGTACCACGCGACCGCTTGCCGGGGGCTGCCGAGTCCCCGGTGAATCTCGGCCAGATTGTGCAGGGCGCTCGCTTCGCCGGCGACGTCGCCCAGGCGCCGGTGCAGCGCGAGCGCTTCGTGGGCATGGCCGAGCGCGGCTCGGTGATCTTCGCCGTGCCAGCAGACAAACCCAAGTTCGCGCAGCGCTTCGGCTTCTCCAGGCAGGTCGCCCAGTGTTCGGTATATCGTAAGCGCTTCTTCCACGGCTTGACGCGCTTCGTCATGCTGGCCGAGATACGCACGGACTCCGCCAAGGCGCACCAGGACAGCGGCCGTACTCGCCGGATCATCCGCTCGAGCGCACACATCGAGCGCCTGTTCGAGCACGGTCTGCTGCTCCGTGCGCCTGCCGAGACGCCCCAGCACCGCGTCCTTCAATAGCAGCACCTCGCCCAAGCGCGCGAGGTTTTCGAGATCGCTCGGCGAAATCAGACTCAGTGCACGCTCGTACAGATCAAGCGCCTGGTTGTATCCGCCGATACGCTCTGCGGCTTGGGCGGCGCGCACGAAGGATTCGGCATCCGCTGCACGGACGGTACGCATCGATACGTCGGATTCGTCGACCGGCGTCGACTCGCTCGCGAGCCTTTCGGCCGCAGCGGCTAAGGCCAGCGTTCGCTGCCGTCGGTATAGTGCGTCCGTCTCGGGAGTCGGCATTGCCTGGAACTGCCTGCGCAGAACTTCCCGCAGCCGACGCCAGCAATCATCGATCGCGGCCACATCGTTGCGCGCGGCGTGCACACGGAACATGTGCCGGGCTACGGACTCACTTGCCGGATCCAATCGGCTCAGTGCACTCGCGTGGGCGCTCGCCCTGTCCCATCGCCGCTGCGAGATTGCGAGGGCTGTCAGGCGATCGAGATTCTGCATGGCGAGGGCATGCGCGTTCTCGCGCGTGGCGATCAACCAGGCCTCGTACTGCTCGCTTGCGTCGAACGTCCTGTCCTCTAGGAACGGTGCGACGTACAACCCGGCAGCCGCTTCCCATGATCGGTCGTCCTGCGCTTGGATTCCCTGCATAAAGCGGACAACGTCGACATCGATCGAGCGGTCATGCACGAATGTCACGACATCCGAATCGATGTGCAGGCAGGGTTGCAGTCGGCCGCCCGCCAGCGTGTTCAGCGAATACAGCGCCTGCCGCAAATTCCGGCGCGCGATAGCCTCGGTCTGGTCGTGCCAGAGCAAATTCGCCAAGCGTGTACGGGCGTGCGGTCGTGGCGCCTCGATGGCCAGATACGCGAGCAGAGCGAGCGTCTTCGCCGAATGCGGACGCAGGATGTCATCGCCATGCGAGAGCGTGCCGGGCCCGAAAAGTCGAAGCGACAAGGAAGACATGTAGCAGCATCCGTGACGGTTTCGTGACGGAACGTCCATAGGCTACCGACATCTAGCCTACTATCATGATCGCACAAAGGAGATTGCCATGAATGCAACGATTGTCACCGCAAGTTCGAGTTGCCGCCTGTCGAACGAGGCGGGACGCGCCTTGTTGACCGTGCGTGGCCATCATCTGGTGACGGATTCGCCGCCGGTGCTGGGTGGTCCCAACGAGGCTGCGAACCCAGTGGAATTGCTGCTCTCGGCGCTCGCGGCCTGTGCGGTCTTCGTGTGCGAGCGTGCGGCGCAAGAGTCGGGATTCGCGCTTACATCGATCGCGGCGACGGCGGCGGGCGACTTCGATCCCCGGGGCGTGTGCGGCGAGTCGATCGATCCGGGATTCCAGGCCTTTCGCGTTCGCCTCGTACTCGAGGGCGCAGATGCCGCGCAGGCGCAGGCGCTGATCGAGGCATTCAAGACGCGATGCCCGGTTTATCGAACACTGGCTCGCGCGGCGCCGGTCGAGGTCACGCTCGGCTGAAGCGCTGCCCGTGACGGTTCCGTGACGCATTCCGGTTGCAATGTTGCAAGGTTCGAACGCTTTGCGTTGCGAGCTTGGCTGCAACATCGATACGAGGAGACTGAGAATGTTTGAACTATGCTGCCGCAATGTCGGGTTCGACTGCCCCGGAATCGTGACGGGGGCGACGCCGGATGATGTCCTCAGGCAAGCCGCCGAGCACGCTTCGGCGGTGCATGGCGTGCGGGTCACGCCGGAGATGGCGGCGAAGGTCGCGACGATGATCCGCGAGGTACCGCCGCCGGGTTTTCGTGAGGCATCCTGAATGGAAGTGGCGTTACGTGTCCCGAAATCTTAGGCGACGCAGAAGTGCGGCCGTTGGCTTGTGAGGGAGGGTGATGGAAGGCTCCCTCGGCGGCTGCAATTTTGCGTGACCGCAAAGTTCTCGCGGGGCAGAATTCGGGCACCTGTGAAAAGGATGATCCCGATGACCGACTGGAACGCCCTACCCGACGACGACTTCCGCGCTGAAGTGCGAGCGTTTTACGCGGCCAATTTTCCCGACCACCTGCGCGACGTCATCGGCTACTACACGTGGGACGTGCAGCGCGACTGGTACCGCAAGCTCTACGAGCAGGGCTGGGCGGCGCCGAGCTGGCCGCAGGAATATGGCGGCATGGGGCTCGACGCCAACAAGCTCCTGATATTCGTCGAAGAGCGGCTGGAGCTGGCGCGCGGGCCGGACTTCGGCGGGATCGTGATGCTCGGGCCGGTCCTGATGAAGTTCGCGACGCCTGAGCAGAAGGCCTACTACCTGCCGAGGATCCTGTCCGGCGAGGATCTCTGGGCGCAGGGCTACTCCGAACCCGGTGCCGGCTCGGATCTGGCCGGGTTGCGCACCGAGGCGGTACTCGACGGCGACGACTTCGTGGTCAACGGCCAGAAGATCTGGACCACGTGGGGGCTCGAGTGCTCGCACATGTTCGCGCTCGTGCGCACCGACAAGACGGTGAAGAAGCAGGAGGGCATCAGCTTCCTGCTGCTCGATCTGAAATCCCCCGGGGTCAAGGTGCGTGGCATCCGCAATCTCGCGGGCGGTACGGATTTTTGCGAAGTGTTTTTCGACGACGTGCGGGTGCCGAAAAAGAACCTGATCGGCGAATTGAACAAGGGCTGGACCGTCTCGAAAGCCTTGGTCGGTCACGAACGACTCCTGATCGGCAACCCGCAACATTGTCAACGGGCGCTCGAGCGCCTGGCGGTGCTTGCCCGCTCACGAGCGCTGTTCGACGATGTCGGGTTCATCGACAAGTACACTGAGCTTGCACTCGATGTGGAGGATCTTTCCGCGAGCTACGCGCGCTATTGCGATCTCGCCCGACGCGGCCAACCGATCGGCGCCGATGTATCGCTGCTCAAGATCGTCGCGACGGAGACCCTGCAGCGGATCAACGAGCTGATCGTCGAGGGTGCCGCGGACTACGGCGGCAGTCACGGCGTGCTCGATTTCGGCGATGCGCGAATCGACGTGCTGCATCCCTTCTACATTTCCCGGCCGACGACGATAGGCGCGGGAACGAGCGAGGTGCAGCGCAATGTGATGGCGAAGTTCGTGTTGGGTCTGCCGGCCTGACGGCGTGAAGAGTGAAAGGTGATGGGCGCTGCCGCCGCAGCAGCGCGGTGAAGCGACTATCTGTGCCATTCACAGATATTCGCACCCTTCACTGTTCACTCTTCATCGTTCACAGCGAAGCTCAAAACTCCCCACTCCGATACGCCTCGTCCAGCCGCTTCATGTCCTCTTCGGAGAACTCCGGCCACGGCTCGCCGCGTTTGCGGATACTGCCGTTGAACTTGGGCTTGCGCTTTTGCTGGAACGCCTGCCGGCCTTCTTCGCCGTCCATCGTGGTCTGGATGAGCAGATTGTTGATGAGCGTCTGCACGTGCCACGCCTGATCGGTGGGCATGTCGCCGAAGCGCACGACGAATTCCTTCATCATCCGCACCGCAACCGGGGGCAGGGTGCAGATGTGGCGCGCGATCGTTTCCGCGCGGGCCAGCAGCTGGTCGTGCGGAACCACTTCGTTGACCAGACCGATGCGCAGGGCTTCCTGCGCGTCGAAGGGGTCGTCGGTGAGGAGCACTTTCATTGCATCGGCATAGCGCAGCTGTTTGATCAGCAGACTGGCGCCGGGGCCATGCCCCAGCCAGCCCTGACTGAGCAGCGAGAACTTGAACTTGGCGTTTTCCGCGCTTGCGATGCGGATGTCGGTCGACGAGAGCAGGATGTACAAACCGGCCCCTGCGGACCAGCCGTTCACGGCGGCGATCACGGGCTTCCATACGCGCGGGTAGTGATCGCCGAAGCGGCCGTCCACGCCCGTCGGTTGTCCGTGTACGGTGCCTGCCAGCGGCCAGAACATCCGCTTGCTGCGCAGATACTCGCGCTCTTCTTCGGTGATGTTCTTGCGCTTGGCGAGGTTGTGGCCGCCGCAGAAGTGCTTGTCACCTGCGCCCGTGAGGATGGCGCAGCGGATCTTCGGGTCTTCCCAAAGGTCGATCCACGCTCTCGAGATCTCGTCGGAGGTCGGCTTGTCGAGGATGTTGGCCTTGTCCGGATTGTTCAGGGTGATGTACGCGATGCCGTCGCGTTTGACGTAGTCGATGGCCAAGACGAATTCCTTTCCCGTGAGTGAATCGCAGCGTGGCGATATGGCGCGTCCGCCGCTTCGAATGTACGATCGAGATTATGCGGCATGCGGCGTCCTCGTGTTCGCCGACTGCGCAAGGCAGCCGGAGCTGCGAAGTTTCGTCGTAGTGTCACCATCCGGACTGCACTGGGTGACATGACTGGAGGAGTGCAATGACTACAGCGACTGCTTCCTATACCGTCGTGCCGACGGGCGCCGCGCTCGGCGCGGAAGTCCGCGGGCTCGACCTGCGCGATCTGAACGACGCCTCATTCAAGGAGCTGCATCCGATCTGGCTCGAACACATGCTGCTCTTGTTCCGAGGGCAGAAGCTCACGGCCGACGATCTCGTCACGCTGGTGAAGCGTTTCGGTACGCCCGTCACTTCATCGAACCTGCACAAGCGCGATCTGGCCGAGCGCACGGCGAACCAGGTGTTCAGCCTGCCGCCCGAGGTCACCGTGGTGACCAACTTGAAGCAGGACGGCAAACCGGTCGGCATCCTCGGCGACGGCGAACTCGCGTGGCACGCGGATTTCACCTTCAGCGAGCGTCCGACGGCCGCACGCATGCTGCTCGCGGTCGAGATTCCACCCTCCAAGGGGCATACGTACTTCATCAATTGCTACGCGGCGTACGACACCCTCTCCGACGACCTCAAGCGTCGCATCAGCGGCAAGACGATCAAGCAGTCGAATATCGTCGATACCGCGATGAAGCTGCGTCCGGGCGCATCGCTCGATGCCGACATCCGCACGTTTCCCGGCCCGAGCCATCCGATCATCTCGACGCATCCCGAGACCAGGCGCAACATCCTCTTCCTCGGACGCCGACACGGCGCTTACGTCAATGGCCTAGCCATGGAAGACTCGGAAGCCCTGCTGAACGAGTTATGGGCCCACGCCATCCAGCCACGCTTCACCTATGAACACAATTGGCAGGTGGGCGACGTCGTCGTATGGGACAACCGGGCAACCCTGCACAAGCGCGATGCCTTCGATTCGACTGCGCGGCGCGTGCTGTACGCCGCCCAGGTCGAAGGCCACAAGCCGTTCGAAGCACCCGATGCGCTGACGCTGCCGCCCCATACCCGCTACGCCGCGTAAGCGGCTAACCGCGCGGCGGTGCCTGTGGCATCGCCGTTTACATCCTTTTCCCCGGAGGATAGCCATGCTTCACTGGACGGCCAGACCGCTGGCCGCGGCACGACTCGTGGCTTGCGCTTGCGCAGGTGCGACGTGCCTTGCTGCAATGCCTGCTTCGGCACAGAAGTACCCGACCAAACCGGTACGCATCGTCGTCGGGTTCGGCCCGGGCGGCGGTACCGATCTCGCCGCGCGAGCCATTGCGCAGAAGCTCGGAGACGCGTTCGGCACCTCGTTCATCGTCGACAACCGTCCCGGTGCCGCCGGCAACGTGGGCGGCGACATCGTGGCGAAGGCGAACCCGGACGGTTACACGATCCTGATGGCGAATTCCACCATCGCCATACCGAGCCTCTTTCGCAAGCTGCCGTTCGACGTGCGCAAGGACTTCACCCCGCTCTCGCTCATTGCGCTCGGTCCCTCCGTGCTCGTCGTGAACCCGAGCCTCGCTGCAAACGACGTGAAGAGTCTCGTCGCGATGGCGAAAGCAAAGCCGAAGCAACTCACCTACGGCTCCGGCGGCGTCGGCAACATCACGCATCTCGCGATGGAACTGCTCATGGCCTCCACGGGTACGCAGATGATCCATGTGCCCTACAAGGGCGGAGCGCCCTCGGTGGTGGGATTGATCTCCGGCGAAGTGATGACGCTCTTCACCTCCATACCGACCGCGCTGCCGCAGATCCAGGCGGGCAGGATGCGCGCGCTCGGCGTGTCGATTTCCAAGCGCAGCTCCGCGCTGCCGAACGTGCCGACCATCGCAGAGTCCGGCGTCCCGGGGTATTACGCCGCCTCCTGGTATGGCCTGCTGCTGCCCGCGGGGGTTCCGCAACCGATAGTCGATACGCTTTCGCGTGAAATCGTAGCCGCGATGCAGGTGCCCGCCATCCGTGACGGCATGACGAAGCAAGGCTTCGATCCGATCGGCAACACGCCGGCCGAGTATCGGGCCTTCGTGGCCGAGGAAATTCCACGTTGGGAGAAGGTCGTGAAAGCGGCCGGCATCAAACCCGAGTAAGCAACGCCCGAACGCCCGTTGGGCAGCAGAGGACATCATGATCGATCGCATCGAAATTTTCGTTACCGCCTTGTCGACCCGCCTGAAGCGCATCTTTTCCAGCGGCACGTACGACACCGGTCCGGTAGACAGCATCAACAGCAAGCCCGTGCTGGTGAAGATCCATGCCGATGGCGTCGTCGGCATGGGGCAGATCCGTCCGATCAGCCCGGGGCACTTCGTCGCGGATACGACCCAGAGCATGGTCGCGGCGATCAAGGAGATCTATGGTCCGGCCATGCTCGGGCGTTCCATCTTCGACAGCGAATCGATCAACGAGATGTTCGACAACCGGCTCGCGAACAATCCCGCAGCCCGTGCCGTGCTCGACATCGCGCTGCGAGATGCCCAGGGCAAGGCCGTCGGCAAACCGGTGCATCAGCTGATCGGCGGCGCGTGTCAGCCCCGCATTCCGCTGGAGTGGTCGGTCAGCATGGCCGAGGACGTCGCGGTCATGATCGACGAGGGGAGGCGGGCCGTCGAGGAATACGGCATCCAGGTGCTCTGTCTCAAGATGGCGGATCGACGCGGTTGGCGGCACGACGTGGAGAATTTCCGCGCGGTGCGCAAGGCGCTCGGCGACGAGATCATGATCGGCATCGATCCGAACTGCGGCTGGACGCTGGGCGATTCACTCCTTGCCATCGAAGCCATCAAGCCGATGGGGCTGGGTTATATCGAGCAGCCGATCGCCCGCCGGGATCTGCATGGCATGGCGCAAATACGTCGCGCCGCGGGCGGCATCCCGGTAATGGCCGACGAAGGGCTCTTCACGTTGCAGGATGCGTTTGCCCTTGCAGAGGCTCGCGCCGTCGATGCCTATTGCATCAAGCTCTACAAGATCGGCGGCCTCACTGCCGGCAAGAAGATCGCTGCCCTTGCGGAGGCTGCGAACATCCAGCTCAATTGCGGCGGGCTGGCTGTCCAGTCGCAGCTCGAAGCGGCAGCAGGTGCGCATTTTTATGCGAGTACGCCCGCAGCGCGCATGATGGGTGCGGCCGAATTCGTCTTCGGGCTCAATACGACGGCGAAGGATCCGCTCTGCCCCGAGAGCGATTTCAAGGTGGACCGCGGGTTCGTGGACGTGCCCACCGGCCCGGGTCTGGGCATCGTGATCGACGAGACGCGTTTGAAAGCCAACACCCTGCTGCACGAAGTCGTCGGCTGAGCGGGCGCGCATCGCGCGAAGGAGGAACGAGCATGAACGCAGCGATCGCGAGATCTGTCTCGATACCGTTCGTCGTACTGCCGATCGTCGTGGCGATGGGTGTCGGCGCGCCGGCATTCGCACAAAAGGCGGGCGGCTATCCCGAGCGTCCCATACGCGTCGTCGTGCCGTTTCCGGCCGGCGGTGCGATCGACAATATCGCGCGCCATACCGCGTCGGAGCTTTCGAAAGCGCTGGATATCCAGTGGGTGATCGACAATCGGAGCGGCGCCGGCGGCGCCCTCGGGACGGAATTCGCGGCCCGCGCAACGCCGGATGGCTACACGCTGCTCGTGTCGTCGACGAGCCCGATGGCGATCAACCCGCACATCAACAAGGTGGCCTACGACCCGCTCGCGAGTTTCAGCACGGTCGGCATGATCGCGCGCTCGCCGCAGATGCTGGTCGTGCCGCCTTCGCTGCCGGTACGCTCGGTGAAGGAATTCATTGCACTGGCCAAGGCCAGGCCGGGTGCGCTTTCCTTCGCATCGAGCGGGGTGGGCACGATCATTCATGTGACCGCGGAGCTTTTCGCGCAGCAGGCCGGCATCAAGCTGTTGCATGTGCCCTACAAGGGCGCTGCGCCAGCGATGATCGACACTGTCACCGGTCAGGTGACGATGCTGTTCGCCGCGTACTCTTCGGTGGCCGCTCAGGTCCGTGCCGGCAAGCTGAAGGCGCTGGCGCTGACGAGCGCGAAACGCATGGCCATCGCACCCGACCTGCCGACGATTGCGGAGTCCGGCTTGCCCGGCTTCGAATCGACGCAATGGTGGGCGATCTCGGGTCCTGCCGGTCTGCCGACCGAAGTCGTGTCTCGCCTCAACGGCGAACTCAACCGGGTGCTCGCCACGGATGCCATGAAGAAGCGGCTCCTTGCTGAAGGGGCCGAACCGGTGCCAGGGTCGCCGGCGGACCTGGCGACCTACATCAGGACCGATTTCGAAAAGTGGGGGCGCGTCATACGCAGTGTCGGCATCAAGGGCGAGTGACGGCGCCGGAGGTTGCACGCCGAAGGTCGCTTATTTCAGCGCGAGTAGGAAGCGAGCTCGTAAACGAGCCAATCATCTTGTTCGAAGCGAGGCAGCATGTCGCCGTCCGAGTCGACATCGTTCACGCGAACGAAGCGGAATGTCGGCCGCAGTTGGGCTAGCCGCCAATACTGGGACGTTGTCTCCCGACGTGCGACCTGCCCGACGGCCGGCGCATACCAGTCGGTTTCGATGATCCAGCTCTGACCGCGCACGCCCTGCTCGAAGTAATCGAGATAGACGACGCGACGCAACTTGACCGTGTCGAATTCGCCCGCGGGCACGCGAATCCTCTCCCAGCCGAGCACTTCGCCGTCGATTCGGACCGGGAAGCTTTTTCTCGTGGCGGGATCCGTGGCCGTGCCGCGATGACGCCACGTCTTGCCAGCCGAGATGGGGAAGGGCAGGGCCTGGTACGCCGGCTTGTAGACGAACGTCTGCAGGTTCGTGGCCGGGCGCACCAGCCAGTTCCAGTCGTGCGTGTAGGTTTCGGTGCGCTCACCGTCGAACCCTTTGACTTCGACGGTCATGCTGTCGGACAGGACGTCGGTGATCCGGTACTCCACATGCCCGCGCGGGATTCGGGTGAAGCCGTCCGAGACGGCATAGCGCCAAGTGCCGCCGGCCTTGGGGGGCGCTGCGGCAACGTTGCCAGCGATACCCGACGGAGGGGTTTGCGGGAGCGGGGTGGCGCATGCGCTCAGCAGCAAGCTTAGCGCAGCAGCGAGCAGGACCTTGATCATGGTGATCTCCTAGCGTGGATCCGGGTTGCCGACAGTGGGGGCGTCGTCGGGGGCTCGCCTCATGGATACATATTCGACGGTGACGCACGTCGTCGATTCCCGCGGCAGCGTGCGAGGTTCGATCCTCGATATACAGCCGAGTTCACCGTGCCATTCCATGGATACAATCCGAAACCGCCATTGCGCCTTGGCCTCGACATGCTGCTTGAGAAAAAGCTCTTCGGACTTCGACTTTCGCCGACTGAGATTGCGGAGGTTCTCGAACGACACCTGCGCGACGCCGACGATCCCGCGGATTATACCGAGGCGCGCGCTGTGCTGCGCCGCATGAGGAGCAGTGCGGACAACGTCTACGTTCGCTACGCGTTGCGCCCGCTGGACGAGCCCATCGACGATCGCACCGCCGTGCACAAGGCCATGGCCACGCTGCGGACATGGCGCCACCTTTCGGGGGCGTGAGGCGGGGAAATCGTGCGGGCTGCAAGGGGGCGGATGCGAAACGCCAATGCAACGCGGCATCCTCCGAAGAGAGTGGTAAAGTCGCTGCTCGATGCCTGCCATCGGTGTGCGCTACAGGACCGCTTCCCACGAGGAATGCGATTCGTGTCGGGTCCTGGCGAGGTCAAACAACGATTGAACAGGTGTGCCTTGGAGCGGCGCGGGAAGGCTTCCGTGCTCTGCGGAAACATCATGAGGAGGAGTCCATGCTTCGTAGCACCGCGCGCATCGCAGTTGCTGCCGTTCTCGCGCTGCCTGGCATCTCTGGGAGCGTCCATGCCCAGAGCAACTATCCCACCAAACCCGTGCGCTGGGTCGTCCCGTATGCACCTGGCGGTGGAACGGACGTCGTCGCACGGCCGATTGCCCAGCGGCTGAGTGAACAGCTCGGGCAGTCCATCGTCTACGAGAACCGGGGCGGCGGCGGGGGGCTGATCGCTGGCGAACTCGTCGCGCGCGCCGCGCCGGATGGCTACACGTTGCTCGTCGGCGCGGGCAATACCTGCGTGTTCGCCACGCTGCTCTACGACAAGGTGCCGTTCGATCCGGCGAAAGACTTCGCGCCGATCACGAACTTCGTGGAAGTGCCCAACATTCTCGTTGCGCGGCCCGGCTTCGGGCCGAAGACCGTCCAGGAGTTGATCGCATTCGGCAAGGCCAATCCGAACAAGATCAACTGGGCGTCGTCGGGCAACGGGGCGGGCGGTCATCTCGGTCTGGTTTTGCTCTCGCAAAACGTGGGTATCAAGGTGACCCATGTCCCTTACAAGGGCGCTGGGCCGGCAACCGCTGCCGTGTTGGGCAACGAGGCCGATTTGCTGTTTGCCAATGCCGGGGTGTTCATCTCGCACATCAAGGTGGGACGCCTGCGCGCAATGGGCGTTGCGGCACCCACGCGTCTTTCGATCTTCCCCGACCTGCCGACGTTCGATGAAGTCGGCGTGAAGAACGTGGAGAACGGATCGCTGTATGGTCTGCTTGCGCCTGCCGGTACGCCGAAGCCCGTCATCGCGAAGCTGCATGCGGAACTGGTCAAGGTCATCAAGTCGCCGGAATCCGTCGCACGACTGCACAGCGTAGGTGCGCAGCCGGTCGCGAATACGCCGGCCGAGTTCGCCGAGTATTTGCGCAAGGAAGTCGAGAAATGGGGCAAGATCGTGCGCGAGAACGGGATCAAGGCGGGCTGATCTCATCCGAGGTGGAAATAGCCGCATGAGTATCTCTTCGCACTACCCCAAGCTCTTCGAGCCCGGACATATCGGCCGCATGCGGCTGAAGAACCGTCTCACGATGGCGCCCATGGGTACGCAGATGTATGCCGAGGGCTTCGTGACCGAACAGCTCAAGGACTACTACGAGGCGCGGGCGAAGGGCGGGGTCAGCCTCATCACGATCGATCACCTCAAGGTGTCGTATCCCGTCGGTGCCGGGAAGAAGAACACGGCCCGCATCGACGACGACAAGTTCATTCCCGGCTTGTCGCAACTGCTCGACGTCGTCCATCGGCACGACGTGCGCATGGTGGCCCAACTCGGCCACATGGGGCCGGCGGACATCGCAAGTGAAGGGCGCCAGCCCCTGGCGGCCTCGCCTCTGATGCGTCAGGCGGATTACACGCATCCGCCGTCGAGTGTCGTCGATTACTCCCAGCCGCGTGCGATGACGAAGGACGAGATCGCGCACACGACGGAGCAGTTCGTGCGGGCCGCGGTGCGCGCCAAGCAGGCGGGGTTCGATGCGGTGCAGGTCCATGCCGCGAACCGATATCTGCTGGCGAGCTTCGTCTCTCCCTATTGGAACCGGCGCGAGGACGAGTACGGTGGCGATCTCCGCAACCGTGCGCGCTTCACGCTCGATGTCGTGCGGGCGATACGCGCCGAACTCGGCGGCGACTACCCGATCCTGTGTCGGGTCAACGGCGAGGAACGCGATGTCGAAGGCGGCGTCACGCCCGAACTGGCCGCGCAGTTCTGCCTCCTATTGCAGGAAGCCGGGGTCGACGGCATCGACGTGTCGAGCATGCATCCGCACTCGCCCGAATACGACCGCGGCTTCAACGTAGCCGCCGCCGAGGCGATCAAGAAGCTCGTGTCGATTCCGGTGAACGTGGCCGGTCGACTCGATCCCGAACTCGCCGAAGAAGTGCTGCGTCAGGGCAAATGCGATTTCGTGACGATCGGCCGGCCGTTGATCGCGGATCCCGAACTGCCGACGAAGGCTGCAGCAGGGCGGCTCGACGATGCCGTGCCCTGCGTCTATTGCGTCAACTGCCTCGCCGTCGATCGCGAATGTACGGTGAATCCTTCCTGGGGCAAGGAGCGCTCGCTCGCCATCGTGCCAGCGGCGTTCCGGCGCAAGGTGCTGGTGATCGGTGGCGGGCCGGGCGGGATGGAGGCAGCACGGGTTGCTGCGCTGCGCGGTCACGAGGTGCATCTGTACGAGCGCGAGTCGGCGCTGGGCGGGCAACTGCGCTTGGCGTCCCTGCTGCGCGAGGAATACGAGGCGCTCGTCCGCTATCTCGCGGGTCAGGTGGACAAACTCGGCGTGCACGTTCAGCTGGGGCAGCCCGCAACCCTGGCATCGATCCGGGAGTTGAGTCCGGATGCCGTCGTGCTCGCCGCGGGTGCCCGTGCCGTGACGCCGGCGATTCCCGGTGTCGAGCGGGCGAACGTCTACGGCGCGGCGGACATCCGCGCGATGATGCAGGGGCGTCTGCAGGATGGCGGTGCGCATAAGCAGCTCGATGTCAGGCGACTTGCCTCGTACGCCGGCTTGCGTCTGCTCAACACCGCATTGGGCGCAAGCATCGCCCGGCGCGTGCTCGATCACTGGACGCCCTTCGGGAAACGGGTGGTGGTCGTCGGTCGCGGTCTGCCCGGGATCGAGCTCGGCCATTTCCTCGCCGAACGCGGGGCCGAGGTTCACCTCGTCGACACCCGTGGCGATCTGCCCTTCGGTGCGCGGCCGATGCCCGTACTGCGCGAATACATGACTGCAGAACTCGACAAGCACGGGGCAGTCAAGCATCTCGCCGAACACTACGAACGGATCGACGATGCGGGATTTACCTTCGTCGACGAACACGGGCAAGCGAAGACGCTGCCGTGTGATTCCGTGATCTTCGCCGCGGAGTTTCGACCGAATGACGAACTCGTCCAGGAACTGCGTACAAGCGGCCGGGAGCTGCACGTCGTGGGCGACTGCGTCAAGCCGTGCGGCATCCTCGATGCCATCCGGGACGGCGCGCTCGCCGGACGCGCGGTGTAATGTAATGGACTCGAACCGATCGCCCGCAACGGCATGAGTGAAGTCGGTCTGCCACGAATCTACGTCAGCGATACGGGGACGTCGCGTGGTCGCGGCGTGTTCGCCGGGCAGGAAATACGCGCCGGCGAACTGATCGAAGCGAGCCCTGTGGTCGTCATCGATACGCCGTTCGAGCAATTGCCGATCGTCCTGCGGCGCATGGTCTTTTCGTGGTGCGCCGGTCACGGATCGCAGGAGGCGCACGCCCTGGCGCTCGGCTACGGCAGCCTCTACAACGGCGCCAATCCGGCGAACGTGCGTTTCGAACGGAATGTCGAACAGTTGCTCGTACGGTTCGTCGCCGCGCGCGATATCGCACGGGGGGAGGAATTGACCATCAACTACAGCGCGGGCGATGGATCGGTGGCATCGAAGGATGATGCCTGGTTCGCCGAGCATGGTATACGGGCGAGCATCGATCCTGCGCGCTGACGGACCGCCGATCGGACGCGGCGTCGTGGCAGCGACGGCGGTGCGGCAGCATCGAGCCGATCTTGTTGCGATGGCGTAGCATGTGCACTGGCGCCGCTTCGGCGCATCGACAGGAGGAGGCCGAGATGGCGCAGATCCGACACATCGCGATCCAGACCCAGGACGAGGAAGCGACCGCGAACTTCTACTGCGAGAATTTTGGTTTGACGAAGGTGCGCAAACTCGAAAGCGAGCGCACCTCGGGCTACTACCTCACCGACGGCCACATCAATCTCGCCGTGTTGCGATTCAAGAACGATCAGGTCGCTGGCGCCGAGCGCGGAACCGGCTGGAGCGGCATTCATCACATCGGTTTTCAGGTCGAAAGCCTCGAAGAAACCGAGCGCAAGCTGCTCGATAGCCTGGCCCGGCCGCGTGCGGATATCAACGAGGCGCTCGGCATCGCGCAAGGCGGTGCCAACCGACATGCGGGCAACGTCGAGGTGCGCTACCTTGGCCCGGACAACGTCAACTTCGATATCTCGGAGACCGGTTGGGTCGGCACGCCGACGAACAAGGTGAAGGGATGATGTAAGTAGCGGCCTGAGGTCAGCATCAAAATGCTCAAGCACTTTCGTTCGGTATTCGTTGTGGCGGTCGTCGGCGCTTTGCTCGCAGGCGCGACAGCAGTGTGTACGCTATGGTCCTGGCATGTTGTGAAGTCAAAGATATCGCATTCCAAGCAGAAGGCGATGGAACTGCATCCCGATCACACGCGGGCACTGGACGAGATAGCGTCTTACGTAGGTGGTCAGACTTTTCGGGACGAAACGGATCGGTGGGTTTTCGTGCGGACTTGGGTCAACAAAAACAGTGTTCACGTTATGGATGATGAGCACTATAACTATGCTTCGAAGACCCACAAGTTGATTCCAATGCTCTGGGAACGTCATCTGGGAAAGCGTAAAGAGCCTCATTTGGCGTGCGGATCTCGGGCGTATTCCATGAAAGCCATTCTTGATCGAATCGGAATTCCGAGTCGAATTGTCGATGTGCTTCGAACTGACCTTAGTCAAACCACCCTAGAGCGCAGTTCACACACGTTTGTCGAGGCATGGAACCGAGAAACCGAGGCATGGGAGATTCAGGATCCTGACTTGAACGTGGCATATCGGCACGTTGGTTCGGGCAATAGACTTTTCGTGTACGAGATGGTGATGGGAAACGTTGAGGAGGCCGAGCCCGTAAACGAACGAGGAGCCGGGTGGCTGCGTCTGAACATGTTTCCAAACCGGCAGTTATTCCGATTCGCGGTCTATCGTTTAAGTTACGTCGGCGAACGGTCAGTCGCTATAGTAAATTCGAAGCGTCTTGATTCGGGAATGAAGTTCAAAAACGGCCGCGAGACTGTGGACGTATACGAACTTCTCCGTCGGTCAGACGGACACCTATTGTCCTGAATGCGTACGGTCCCGTAACGAATCGCTAATGTTCGAGCTTGTTGCGGATCGAGAATTGATCGAGCTGCGGTATCGAGGACGAAAGAAATATCGCCAGCCATCAAGGCCGCCACAGCCGCAGTCATGCTGTGTGAGGAAGGTGCACGATGTCAAGCGCGGCACTTGAGAGGCTGGACGTCTCCGGCTCGACGAATCCGTGAGAACGCCTTCAGGTATTACCGACATGCATCGGGGCAACGTCAACATGGCCATGCCGGTGCAGGTCGGGTCGGCAAGTCGACGAAACAGCTGGGCGGTGGAGGTATCCACTCATCAGAGGCCACTGCGATGCAATGTCACTGGAGTCCTGTTGTTTTCGAGTCAGCCTTTGCTATCGCCTCCCTCCATAACGCTGCCGCCCGATCCAAGCCGTCGGTGGAGAAGTGGCATCCGTCGTATCGGAACTCCCGTCCGATTTTGTCGGTATCGGGACCTAGATGAATGCCGTCCCTAGAGTTGGCAAGCTGTGCTTGGGCCTCACGAATTGAATCGTTAGGAAGAAAACGTCCACACTGAGTGGATTGGGCGACGAAGACAGGGGCCTTGACGTTCAGTGATCGTATTGCATCAAGCATGGCGTTGAACTGTTCGGTGTACGCCTGAGTCGTGGTTCCCATCATCGCATCGGCTTCGCCATGTTGCCAAAGCAAGTGCGTGAATTCGAGACTCGCTAAATGAGCTTCGGCAATGACCGATGTCAGCCAACCGTGCAGGTTTCCACCCGGAGCCCAGCGTCGAAGCGGGCTTGAACCAATAGCGACCGGAACGAGTACGACTGCATCGTAGTCGCCCGATTTAATCAAGGACGCGCCCAGTCGGACCCAGATGGTGCCTCCGTTTCCTTCCGAGTTCAGTAAGGGGTCCCGCGCTTCGTAGATCTTGCCGCGATAATACTCGTAGACGCCCGAGTGGCCTTCACTGGTGGTTTCACCGCTGTTTCCGGCATTCGATTGCCCGAACACCAAGGCAACCATGACACGCCTCGACCTCGCAGGCAGCCATTCCACCGGCGTTCTATCGATCTCTCGTCGTACGCGGTAACGGATGAGAGCGTCCTCGATCTGTGCCCATTCGATAGCAGCGTCGACTCCGTGATAGCGTTCGAATATCACCCCGCTGATCCAGCCGACCAACAAGAGTGAAGCACAGGTGATGATCCGCGTGCACTGCTTCATTGCCGTTCCCTGTGAGTCAGGACCATTGGTTCGGAATTGCTACTACTCATTGTCGTCTTGAGAATCGTCGTAGGTATGTCACCATTGCATCGATGTCCTTTATTTCGCCAGGGTTGGATGCGCGATACACGTAGGCATCCGAGTTCAATTGCTTGAGATGTGTTTCGATGGAATGAACGTCGATGAGTCTCACGGGCCAGTCGTCTGCAGGAAGCTTGCGCTTCAGGACGAGTTCAAGCACCCGCTCGCCGAGCCGAGAATTGTAATGCGACGTTTCGCGGTACCAATGCATTTGAGACGATATGTCTCCCAGTCGCGGAACGGACTCGCTCGTAGGCCCGCGAAAGCCTGACATGTCCCATAATTCGAAAGGACGAGTACTCCTCGCTGAATGCGCTTCGGCATGGATTTCGAGGACGAGTGCGCGCTTCCATGCCTCGAACAGCGGCCACCAGCCAACACGTCGATACCACTCAAGGTACCTCGCGTGAACAGGGGATATGAACAGACGAAGATCAATGTCGTGTTCCCGAGCGAAGCGCAGGATTCTGCCAAAGGACTGCATGGCGCCGTGCCGTCGGGATTTTGCCCACCAAGTCTCGTTTTGATCCCATGTGATGAAAAGCGCAGGCAGACGTGAATAGAAGTTTTCAATCTCGGCGGCCCATACGATACCGCGCTGTCCGTTGAAATCCCGCAACACGTCAACGTTCAAAACTTCCGAAACGTTTGTTTCACGTAGCCGCAAAGCGGGACTCGAGTCTGGCGCGAATATCTGCTGCGTCGCCGATGCCATGGCAGCGTCTCGGGACGTATGTACTTTCAGCCATGACAAGATGGGGGGGAGGGAGTTCGGGTTTCCCATCAATGCTCCCGCATCGAAGTCGCTTCTTCCATCGAGGATGAATGATTCGAGGTCCAAACCGACGATCGCACGGCGTATGCGCAATCGAGCATGAGCATGTCTGAGCATGAGTTCGATCTGCTCAATGCTCGCGGCGCCGAGGGACAAGTTGACCGTCGGCGCGCTGTCGCTGCTAAGTACAGGCAAACCACGGCGAAGCGCATGTTGAGAACGAGATGTCCCAAGGATGGCCGTGCCGGCATCGACGTGGGCGTCGATGCTTGCCGTACGGTAAAAATCGCCGAGACGACGAATGGAGTCCGCGCGCTGCTCGGACCGCAGTCCGTAGGGATCGAGCGAGGCGTTGGTGGCGAGCAGGATTGTTATGAAGACAATCGTCAAGCCGAGTGCAATCCGGACGTACCTACGCGAAGCCATACGGTTCAGAACTGAAAATACAAGAACGATCTCACTCGGTCCATGCTAATCACGGCGAAAGTGAGAATCAGGGCCGTGGCAAACGCCCACAAACCATCGGTCCACCAAAGGAGTCGAGTGGGCGAAGGTGGCTCTACAGCGTCAATGTAAACCTTGGTTCGAGCCATGATTTGCCGGGTGTTCGGCATGAACCATGCGATCGAAAGCAGCACGACTATCCATAGTAGCTGCGATTTGCTGATCAACAGTCCGGACCCATGGGTCAGGGCGAGGCCGTGTGGGACGGTCGCGTTGATTACTGCTGCATACATTGCCATCCACTCTTTGAACGCTGAAGGAAGTGGGAAGTCACGGCGCAAAAGCCATTCCGCGGATTCGGCAAACTCGATGTACCAAGTGGGAGGGATCGTGGCGCCATTCATGCCGGCCATTCCTCGGTATATCAAAATCGCGGATGGCAAGTCATTGCACCGGAACAACACCCAGGCCGCCATAACAAAAATGAACGTTAGCGCGAATGCAGTCGCGTTCCCGAAGCTTTCCAAAACTCTGGGTAGCGGAGCAAGCCTAGATACGAGCCGACGCCATCCGTGATTGACTACTAGTCCTATGCCATGCACGGCGCCCCAGACGAGAAATGTCCACCCGGCACCATGCCAAAGACCACCAAGAACCATGGTCAAGAACAGGTTCGCATAACGACGAGTCGCGCCCCTACGATTGCCTCCCAAGCCAATGTAGAGGTAATCGCGCAGAAATCGAGAAAGCGAGATGTGCCAACATCGCCAGAACTCTATCAGGCTGATCGACTTGTATGGCGACAGAAAATTGCAAGGGAGCCGGACGCCTAGCATGGCCGATAGCCCGATAGCCATGTCGGAGTATGCCGAAAAATCGAAGTACAACTGCAATCCGAAAGCTAGTGCCCCGCCCCAGGATTCGAGCAAATTCGGGACATAACCCGCAGCAGCACTGTCAAAAACCGGGGATGCGTAAGGGGATATCCCGTCTGCAAACACGACCTTTTTGAACAGCCCGATGGAGAAGATCGTGATGCCGATCGCGAGATTCGGGGCGAGTACCTGAAATGCACCTGGAGCGGAGAATTGAGGCATCATTTCGCGGTGATGAAGAATAGGGCCGGCGATGAGATGAGGAAAGTATGTGACGAACAACGCGTAACGCAGAAAGCCGTACTTAATCGGTTCCCGATATACGTCGACGAGGTACGCGATCTGAGTAAACGTATAGAAGGAAATGCCGAGAGGCAACGCGATTTCCGGCAGCTTGGCCTTGGTATCAAACAACTGATTCGTTGCATCCAAGAGGAAGTTCGCGTATTTGAAGTAGCCAAGCAATGCTAAATTGGCCGCCACGGCAAGGGTGAGCAGCCAACGGCGGTGCGATTGACTGAATGTTGCAGCGGCAAGCATTCTGCCGAACACGAAGTTTGCTGTGATCGACGCGACAAGAAGGCCGACGAAGCGCGGATCCCAGTGACCGTAGAAGAAGATCGAAGCCACCAGCAACCAGACTGTGGCTAGCGCACCCGAGCGCTTAGCCAGCACGTAACAAACGATCAAGACGCACGGCAGGAAAACGAGGATGAATGCGTAGGAATTGAAGAGCATCAGTCGACAGCGCTTTCTTAGTACCCTCGAATTCTGGGATGCCGGTTGCCAATACGAATCGACCGACGGATAGGGGGCGATGCACTCGGTTCGTCGACCGCAGCGGACGGCGGTGGCGGCACCACGTGCGACCGATTCGATTCTTTCCGTCAGGATCCCGGAATCAGTGCCCGCCCATCGCCGCAAACTGTTCCGCAAGCGCCGGCGAGAACTCGCCGTCCATCAGCACGTAGAGCATGCGCGTGACGCTCTTCGTGCGGTTGGCCCACGCGTGGTTGGTGCCGCGCTGGATCACGACGTCGCCTGCCTTCAGCAGGACTTCCGAATCGTCGAGCAGCAGCACGATTTCGTTCGTGAGGACCACGGCGTAGTCGACGCTTTGCGTCCGATGCATGTAGGGGTGACGCTGGTTCGCGCCGGCGCCGAATGTGGAGGCCTGTTCGTTGCCCATCACCTTGAAGATCTCGCGGGCGTGGTCCGGATCGACCGTCATGGTCGCCTGCGATTCGGGCGGCACGTCCGCGATGCGGATCACCGTGCCCGTGGGCATCGGCATCAAACGCCGGGGGCCGGGCGTCGGATCGGGTTCGTCGGCCGGAATGGAAATCGGCATGCCCGTCGTGCGCCAGATATCGGTCGAATAATGCCCAGGGCGCAACGGCGTCGAGTGCGTAGTGGGGGCGAGACCGTCGGATAGGACGATCGCCTTGCCGGTGGCGTCGTGACCCGTGACGATGCGGCGAACCTTGCCTTCCATGAAATCTCTCCTCGAGTTGCGAAGCTATTGAGGATCGATGTCGGCTGCGCGGGCAGCTTCGGTAAAGCGCTGAATCGAGCCCTGCAGAAACGCGATGAACTCGGCGCCGGTACGACCATCGGGTTCGAGCGCTTGCGTGGCCAGCCGGTCACGCACGGTCGGCTCGACGATGGCAGAGCGTCCTTCAGCGACGAGCCGCGCTTCCACGGCGGCAGCCAGTTTTGGCGGCGCGAACATGCCGTACCAGCTGCCGTCGATCACCGTCCCGGGCACGCCGGCCTCTTCGAGGGTCGGAACGTCCGGCAACTGCGGCGAGCGGCTCTTGCCGTTGTAAGCGAGCACGCGAACGCGGCCGGCCTTGATGTGCGGCAGCCCCGACGAGAGCGTGACGAACACCGTCTGGACCTCGTTGGCAAACAAGGCTGCGGCGGCGGCAGGCGCGCCCTTGTAAGGGACGTGCACCATGTTGAGTCCAGCCTTGACGTTCAGCATCGCCGGTGCGAGGTGGGTCGTATTGCCGTGGCCGGCCGAGCCGTAGGCCATCTTGGTTCCCGGGCGTTTCGCATACGCCACGAACTCCTGCAGTGTCTTCGCCGGCAAACTGGGATTGATCACCATGAAGAGTCCGCCGCCCGTGGCGAGCATCAGGACCGGCGTGAAACCCTTGATCGGATCGAACGGAAGCTTGCGCGTGACCGCCGGGTTGATGGCGAACGAGGCCGACGTGATGAGCAACGTGTGTCCGTCCGGCTGCGCTTTCGACACGATGTCCGCGCCGAGAATGCCGTTTGCACCGGCGCGATTGTCGACGACCACGGTCTGACCGAAGCGGCGACTCATCGCCTCGGCCACGATGCGTGCGACGACGTCCGGCCCGCCGCCCGGGGCGAAGCCGATCACGATCCGCACGGGGCGCGAGGGATAGGATTGGGCGCTCGCTTCCGGCGTGGAGATACCAAGAGTCAGCAGGAGCAGGGTCGCCGCAAGCGACCCTGCAGCCGACAAATAGCCATGACGCATGACGCGAATCCTCCTCTGTTGCTGCCGGCTGCCCATCGAGGGGCAGTCCTGCCAGTGGCAGCGGTGCTTGTCTTGAATGGTGCGGCGCAGTCGGCTCGCGTCGAGCGGTTCACGGCAACGAGCCGTCGGAATACGCCATGCGAGATGGTTTCCTCGGCCGCTGCGGAACTAGAGCCTCCTGCGGGCCCAGGCTAGCTTAACCGAGATTCGCGAAGATGCGCAGGCTGGCTTCGCGCAACCGAGGATCGAGGCCGTCGAGGATGCGCCTCCTTGTCGCTGATCCTTTGCGGACAAACAGGACGGGATCGAATCGTTTGTCGGTCTGCAGGAATTCTTCGATACTTCGTGGGTGGCGCTCGAAAGATGTATGCCATCCCGAACCGGAAAACGGCTTGATCGAACCCTCGACCATCATGCGTCGCCTGACGGCGCGTCAACTCGCACCCGCCGACATGGCCGACGTGCTCGAGCGTTACATCGGCGACGATGTCGATCTCGATCGCTGCAAGGAAGCGCTGGTCGCCCTGCGGCGGCTGCGCCGCGACCATCCGGGGTTCTACCTGAGGGCGACCCTGAGGCTGCTCGACGAAGATCACGAGCCTCGCGCGTGCCTGAAGAAGGTTATCTCCCTGCTGCGCAAGTTTTCGCGAGTCGCGCTGCGCTGAGCGGGTCGGGCCCGCCCGGGCCCGAGGTGCGACAGCCGGTCTACTTCGGATCCGAAGCGAGCTTGCCGGCGCTCGCCCAGTCCGACTTCTTCACGTCATCGAACACGATGTCGACGGCTTCCGGGGCGCAATTGAGGGTTCGCGCAGTCTCGCGCGTGACGGCTTCCACGAATGCACGCTTCTGCTCCTGGGTGCGGCCTTCGAACAGTCGGACATGTATGAACGGCATGGCGGTTCTCCTCTTGGGGGTGGACAATCGCGAGTCTACACCGGACCTTGCGGCGTTCCTCCTGATGCATCCGGGAAAATGTCGAATGTCGCCGAGGAGGCGATCCGCAACGCAAGGTTGACGCAGATCAAGGTGCTGCATGGCCGCATGCGTTGTCATCGAACACTGGCGGGAGGCGTGCAAAGCGTCGCCGCGAAGCAGCGCAATCGATGACTCAGGCCGCTACAACGTTCGGTTTCAATCCCTCGCACGCATCGTCCTTTCGCTGGACGATGCTCGGGCTGCTCTGGTTCGCCTACTTCTGTTTCGGCGTAGTGAGCGGATCGATCGCGCCGCTCATCACGCAGATCGGCTCGGAACTGGGGCTCGGCCGCTCTTCGCTCGGCGTCGTCATGGGGGCCTGGGCCCTGGTCTACATCGTCGCCGCGATGCCGTCGGGCACGGCAGTCGATCGCTTCGGTACGCGCCTCGGCATTGCGGTCGGCATCCTCGTGATCGCGATATCGGGTCTCGCGCGGGCCGCCGCCAACGATTTCTGGACGCTCTTCGCATCGATTGCCGTATTCGGCCTCGGCGGGCCGCTCATTTCCGTCGGGGCGCCGAAAGTGATTTCGCAATGGTTCAGCGGCGACGAGCGCGGCACCGCGATGGGGATCTACATGACAGGCCCGTACCTCGGTACGGCGTTCGCGTTTGCGACCGCCAACGGCGTGTTCATGCCGCTCTTCGACGGAAGCTGGCGCATGACCTTGGCTGCGTTCGGTTTGGTGGCGATGGCCGCAGCCGTCCTCTGGATGCTCTTCGCCCGAGAGCCTGCGCCGGGAGCCGGCCGGGCGGACGAGCGTTCGCCCGGCGGATTCAAGGCGTTCGCGCCCCTGCTGCGGCAGGATCTCGTCCGCGTCATCCTTGTCATCACGCTGGCCGCGTTCATGTTCAACCACGGCATGATGGCCTGGCTGCCGTCCATCCTGACGGCGCGCGGTCTCGATGCCGCCACGGCCGGCGTGTGGGCAAGCATCCCGACGCTGATCGGCGTCGCGAGTGCGCTGGTCATTCCCCGATTTGCCACGCCGGCCCGCGGCATCGACATTCTCTGCGTGCTCTACGGATGCCTCGTGGCGGCGACCTTGCTGCTGGCCTTCACGCACGGCGCAGGCTTGATGTTCGGGCTGACGCTCCTAGGCATCGCCCGTGTCATCGGCGCCATCATGCTGATGATCCTGATGGATGTTCCCAAGGTGGGCAGCAACAACATGGGAACCGCAAGCGGGCTTTACTTCACCGTGGGCGAGATCGGTGGCGTGCTCGGGCCGACGATACTCGGCATCGTGGCCGACCTGAGCGGCAGCTTCGTGGCGAGCATCCTGACACTGAACGTGCTCGCCGTCTTCCTGTTTTGCATGACGGTGCCGCTGCGTCGTGCGAGGCGCGGTACGTAGGAACGTGGGCTACGGTGTTGCGCCCTCAGGGGGCCGTGTGTTCGGCGGCGAGCCGACCGTGTCCGAGCGGGCGGATGTCGCCTAGCGCCACACCATCGCGGAAATTTCGCAGCATCGTCAATGTCAGGCTGAAATGTCCATCCGGGCTGGGGAGGGCGTCGGCGCTGCGCAGATCGGTGGTATCCGCGAGCGCATCGCCATCGTAGGCATGGTCGTAGGCCATCGACCAATTCGGAAACAGCCGCGACGTGATCGTCCGGCTGACTTCGATCCGAACGTCGTAGACGCGCGCGTCGTGGCTGATGCGCTCCAGTGTCTTTTCCACCTCGACTTGCGGTCCCTCCAGGTATTGCATGACGGTGCTCTTGCCGTACAGCAGGATGCCGGTGAGGCCGGACATTTCGTTGCGGATGCGCGCGACGCTCAGGATATGCGCGAGCGTACTACGCTCGAACGGCTTGTAAGTCTTGGCGGTGTACAACACGCAGTGGTGCATGAAAAGGCTCCAGTCGACCGCGGCATTAACGGCCGATGCTCGGCCGTCTTGAGTCACGGCGACCGGAAGTCCCTATCGACGGTCGCTCGAACGGATACGCCAGCGCTGGAGATGGGCTCGATCGTCGGAGCAGGGGTCGATCGTCAGTGTCCGGATGAGATGGGGCGGATTGCCCCCGCCACCGGGGCGTCCCGGGGCGTCGCGCACGCCGAGACAAAGGATCGGCGCGGCGCGTGGGGTGAATTCGCCGGTCGTCGCGAAGTCGAAGCGCTGCTCTTCTCTCCGGTCGCAGGGTTCGAGCGTGGCGCGCGGTGTGAAGGCCGCATTCATCAGCGTGATGCACACGCTCCAGTCAGGCATGCGCAACATCCCTTCGGAGAGAGCATCCGTATCGAAAACCTGGTCGGTCGCGAGCCGTCCCTGGTAGCTGTAGCATGTGTGCGCGTGGACGCCCTTCGCGGGGTCGGCGAGTGTCTGGTGGCCGACGATGTCGAGGCAGTATCCCCGCGGTTCGTCGAGATCGGCGATCAACCGGATCTCGACACGTGGGGCGCCGTTCGCAGAGCATATCGAACTGATCGATCCTGCCAGTATCAGCACAGCGAGTAACCACTGGCGTTTTGGTCTACGACTCGTCCGATCGTCTCCACCGCACACCAACATGATGCGTCGCCGAACTACAGCTTGTCCTGATTGTCTGCGAGCCATTTCATCAGCATCGCCGTCTCGGCCGATGCTTCCGACGTCGGTGCGCCGCCCTCCATGGCGGTCATCCAGAGCGCATCGGGAAAGCTCGCGAGCTGGGCGTAGTGCTGGGCGAGTCGTTCGAGATTGGCTCGTGCACCCATGAACGACAGCGCGAGACCGTCGGTCTCGCCGTCCCCGGCCGGCAATTGCCCGACGGCGCCGATCAGCTCGTCGAGCAGGGCGATCGATGCGTGGATCCTGCCGATGTCCATGGGGGCACCTCGTTGTTGCGGGAAGGCACGCAGTATAGCGGTTGAACCTGTGGCGACGTTGGCGGCGACGCGGCATCGGGAGATGAAGGCAACCCGATAAGCGTACCGCGGCGAGGGCTTGTAGCGGCGTGGGATGGGACTCGCGCATCCCGTTAGCGTACGGACTACGATATGAACTTGCGTCGGATGAGTTCATTGGCCTGCCTGTCGGCGATGGTCCATATGTCGCACCTTCGCTTGCCTCCTGTGCAGCATCGGACCAGAATGATCCTCGCTCGTTCGGACGTTTCTGAGCTGATCATGATTCGATCGGTCGAAAGAATGTGCGCTGCCGATCGGATCCCTACTCGAACAACTGGGTTACCGGAGGAGGAGCCGTCATGGTGGTTAGTACCCGTTGGACCGGCATGCTCATCGTTCTCGTCCTGTTCAATTGCGCAGCCGTCGCGTGGGCACAGAAATCCGGGGGTACCCTCCGGATCGCCCTGCGCGAAGGCCCCGGCAGTCCTTCGCTCATCGAAGAATCGTCCATCTACACGAATCTGCCCTTCATGGGCGTGTTCAACAACCTCGTCCTGTTCGATCAGCAGGACAAGATCGCCCGTCCGGAATCGATCAAGCCCGAACTCGCGACGGAATGGGCATGGAGCGCCGACAACAGATCGATCACGTTCAAGCTGCGCGAAGGCGTGAAGTGGCACGACGGCAAGCCATTCACGAGCGCCGATGTGAAATGCACCTGGGATACCATCCTCGGCAAGCGCGATTCGGGCTGGCGCAAGAACGTGCGCAAGGCCTGGTACGGCAACCTGAAAGAGGTGACCGTCAACGGTCCGTACGAGGTGAAGTTCGAACTCGGACGACCACAGCCTTCGATGATGTCCCTCCTCGCGGTCGGCTGGTCGGCGGTGTATCCGTGTCATGTCGACGGAAAGGCCATGCGGCAGAAACCGATCGGAACCGGGCCCTACAAATTCGCCGAGTACAAGCCGAGCGAGATGATCCGCCTGGTCAGGAACACCGAGTACTGGAAGCCCGGCGTGCCGTATCTCGACGCCATCGAGTACCGTGTCATGCCGAGCCTGTCGACGCGTACGCTCGCATTCGTCACGGGGCAGTTCGATGTCACCGGTCCCAGCGATGTCACGCCGCCCGTTCTGAAGGACATCCAGGCCAAGGTGCCCAAGGCCGTGTGCGAAACCTTCGCGACAGCCGGGAGTTCGCACGTACTCATCAATCACAAGGCCCCGCCGATGCAGGATGCGCGGGTGCGTCGCGCGATCACGATGGCGCTCGACCGGCAGGCGTTCGTCACTGCGCAGCATGGGCTGGGGCGCCTGGGTGCTGCGATGATGGCGGCACCCTTCGGCGTATGGGGATTGACACCCGAGCAACTCGAATCGCTGCCCGGATTCGGGAAGGACGTGGAGAAAAGCCGGGCCGAAGCGCGGCGCCTGATGGAAGAGGCCGGGTACGGGCCTGCGAAGACGCTCAAGGTGAACTTCCTGGTGCGTCAAGGTTCGGTCCCGATACAGGGCGCATCGCTCGTTGCGGATCAACTGCGCTCGATCTACATCGAGGGCAATGTCGACGCCAAGGACTACACCATCTTTACCAACACCCTGATGAAAGGGGGCTATACGCTGGCGTTTCATGCGACGGGCAACGCCCTCGACGATCCGGATGTCATTCTGGTCGAGAACTTCATGTGCGATTCGCCGCGCAACTACACCAAGTACTGCAACAGGGAGATCGAAGCGAAGATCGAGGAGCAGTCGATCACGCTCGATCCGGTCAAGCGGCGGGCGCTGGTGCAGCAGATCGACATGACGCTCGAACGCGAATCGGCCAAGCCGACGATCTTTCAGACGTTGCAGATGCAATGCTGGCATCCGCACGTGAAGGGATGGGTCAAGGGTGGAAACGGCAACTACTCGCACCACCGCTTCGAAACCGTCTGGATCGACAAGTAGTCCCGGCTTGCTGCAGAAGGTCGTCGGGGTCGGCGGTCGGGGGCGTCAGTCGCTCCCGCCGGGCACTTCGATCACCGGGAAGAGTTCGCCACCGTAATCTGCCTCCAGCGGCAGGCTGAGATAGCGTACGCCGTTTTCGATCTTGCCCTGCCCCGACATGATGGTGACCACGCGGCTTGCCCGCGCGGCTTCCAGCGCGGCTTGCGAGGCGGTATGACGGCCGAGCTTCTGCAAGTTCATCTGCGTGGGAAACCGCAACTGGTACACACCGGCCCTGGCGCGCTCGATTGCCGTCGGGGGAGTGATCCACACCGAATCGACGGCTTCGTAGCCATCGTGCAGCGCCACCTGATCGGGCGGCGCCGAGGCGACGAAGAAATGCGTGTCGAAACGTTTGGCGCGACGCTCGGGCGTAATCCAGTTGGCGAAGTAGGCCATGGCATCCGAGGCCAGCACGAGCTTCTCTGATTCGAGGATGGCGCCAAAGCTGCGCTCGCCCTTCATCATCGGATCCCGATGTCGCGCCTCGATACCGCGCAATCGTGCAGCGCCCACCAACGCCGATTCGCCCTGGGCTCGGGCGAGCATCACGCCGCATTCTTCGAACGTTTCGCGTATCGCTGCCACCTGCAATGCCGCCATTCGCCCTTCGATGCCGGGCTGCGGGGGAAACACGCGTGGATCCTGTGCGAGTTCGTAGTCCTCGGGATCGACGCGTCCGCCCGGAAAGACGAGGGCGCCGGCATGCACGTCGCTCTTCTCGTGGCGCACGACCATGAAGACTTCCATGCCGTCGTCGCCATCGCGGACGAGCATGACGGTGGCGGCAGGGACGGGGGTTGCAATGGGTCTGGTATCCATGGGGATCGATCACAGTTTGGAGACGCGCGTCTCCTTGCAGGTAATGAACTCGAGCAGGGCGGGTTGGCCTTCCTGCGTGGCACGGATGCCGCGCTGAAGGGCTGCCTTGATGTCGCCCGGCTGGGTGACGCGTTCGCCGTAGCCGCCGAATGCCTTCGCCATGTCGGCGTAGTGACCCGAGATGTCGGTGGAGCGGTATTTCTCGGTCGAGATCGGCATCACCTTCAGTTCGATCGCCATCGAGAAGTTGTTGAAGAGGATCGACAGGATCGGGATGCGTTCACGGACTGCGGTTTCGAAATCCATGCCGGTGAATCCGATCGCCGCATCGCCCCACACGTTCATGCAGAGCTTGTCCGGTTTGGCGAGCTTCGCGCCCATGGCGAGGCCGAGGCCGTAGCCCAGTTGCGTCGTCTTGCCCCAGCCGAGATAGGACAGCGGCGTGGTCGACACCCAGAAGGGAGAGATCTGATCTCGCGGGCTGCCGGCGTCGTGCGTGATGATGCAATTGTCGCGATCGATCGTATGCATCATTTCCCAGATGACACGATAAGGGCTGAGCGGTGCGTCGTTCGAGGTGAGCAGCGGCATCCACTTTGCCATGAATTGCTCGCGCAGCTTCGTGATCTCGGCGACGACCGGGGAAGCATCCCGAGGGGCCTTGATGGTTTGACCGAGTTCGCCGATCAGCGCCTGCAGCACGAGTTTCGCATCGCCCAGCAGCGCCACCTCTGCGCGCACGTCCTTGTTGAGATGATCGGGGTCGAGCGTGGCGTGGACGAACTTCTTGTCGTCCGGAAACTTGATGCCGAAATTGGTTTCGGTGAAGGAACAGCCGATGCCGATCACGAGATCGGCGTTCTTGACGAATTCGTGCACCTGCAACGGCACGGAGTTGCCGCCCGAGCCGAGCGAGAGCGGGTGATTCTCGGGGAAGCTCGATTTGCCGCCCAGGCTGGTCGTGACCGGTGCACCGAGGAGTTCGGCGAACTGCCTGAGTTCGCTCCATGCTTCTGCCCAATGAATGCCCGTGCCCGCATAGATCAGTGGCCGCTTCGCCGCGAGGATCGCGGCCGCCGCTTTGCGGACGTCCGCCGGGTCCGGCGCGGAGCGCGCTTTCACCACCGGGGCATAGTCGAAGTCGCCGATCTCTTCGTTCCACAGATCCGTCGGCACTTCGACCAGGCAGGGGCCGCCGCGCCCGTTGCGCAGCTTCGAGAATGCGCGTCGCAGCGCGTTCGGTGCCTCCTTCGGCAGCATGAGGTGCTCGGCCGATTTGGTCACGCCGCGCATCTGCAGTGCCGAACTGAAATTCGGATCGATACCCGCGATCCGGCGTTGGTAGCCCTGGGGAATGACGAGTACCGGAATGCTTTCGCCGTAGCACTGGGCGACACCGCCGTAGGCGTTCTCCGATCCCGGACCGTGCTGCATGCAGAACGCGCCGAGCATCTTGCCCGAAGTCACACGCGAGATGGCATCCGCCATGTGCAGGCCGATGCGTTCCTGACGCACCATGACCGGCCGGATGTCCTGCGCGGCAGCGAACTCGATCAGATGATTCACCGGATATCCGCAGAGTATCTCGACGCCCTCTGCCTTCATGATGCGCGCTACCGCCTCGCCGACTTTCATGGCTCCTCCTGCCGTGGGTGATCGTTCGTTCTGCAATCTAACGAGGTTCGGGGGGAGCGTCAAACGGCAACGCGGCGCGCCGACGGCGTGCCGGTGATATGCTCGACCACGATTCGATGGAGGAGGGGGTCCGATGCTGATCGTCGATGCGCAGGTGCACACGTGGGCCGCAGATACGCCGCAGCGGCCCTGGTCCGGCGGCGGCACGCCGCAGCGCGATGTGCCGTTTACCAATCAGGATCTGTTGCAGGAGATGAATGCCGCCGGCGTCGATCGTGCCGTCATCGTGCCGCCGGGCTGGGAAGGGTCGCGCAACGATCTCGCGCTCGCTGCGGCGCAGAAGCATCCCGATCGTTTCGCCGTGATGGGGCGCATTGCACCGGAACGCTTGTCGAAGTCGCAAGGCGCCCTCGTCGGATGGCGCAGGCAACCCGGCATGCTCGGTCTGCGCCTCGCGCTCAACACGCCGAAGGCCGGTGCGATTCTCGCCAGCGGCAAACTCGATTGGTTGTGGAAAGAGGCAGAAGTCGAAGGCGTGCGATTGATGATCCTCATCTGGCACCAGTTCCTGCCGCTCGTCGACGAGATCGCCGCGAGGCATCCGAACCTGCTCCTCGTGATGGATCACTTCTCGCTCGACAGCGGTCATTACGACGACGACGCCTTCCGGGATTTCGACAAGTACCTCGCACTTGCGAAGCGGCCGAACATCGCAGCGAAAGCCAGCGCGTTGCCGTGCTACAGCAAGGATGTGTATCCGTATCGAGCGGTCCACAAGTATGTTCGGCAGGCCTACGATGCCTTCGGACCGAAGCGTCTATTCTGGGGGACGGACCTTTCCCGCTCGCCGATCAGCTATCGGCAGAACGTCACCATGTTTACCGAAGAGATGCCTTTCTTCTCCGGCGATGATCTCGAATGGATCATGGGCCGCGGCGTATGCGAATGGCTCGGCTGGCCTTGAGTCGGTCTGCTCGGGGGAGCGTGCTCGCTCACCCCGGACGCTGATGTGGTGTAGCACCACGATTGCTGGCACTACGCGTCGCAATCAGGCCGCGGGCAAATCCGGCCCGGCGACGACACCCTTGCGCGCGTAGCCCTCGATTTCCGTCGCGCTGTAGCCGAGTTCCTGCAGCACGTCGTTGGTGTGGATGCCAGCGACGGCCGGTGCGGAGTAGCGTACCTCGAACTTGTAGTTCTCGGCTTCGATCGGCAGCGGCGGCAGGCGCCCGTCCTTCTCGCCGATCTTGAGGGCCAGCGTGCGGCCTTCGGCCTTGACGTGCGGATCGTCGAGCACGGTCATCGGCGTGTTGAGCGGTGCGCCGATGACGCCGGCGTTGACGATCATCTCCACGGCATCGAGGCTGTTCATTTTGGCCAGTGCTTCGCCGATGCGCGCGATCAGCACGTCGCGGTTCGCGAGTCTGCCAGGATTGAACTGGTACGCCGGATCGGCGGCCAGATCGTCGAGCCCGAGCAGCGAGCAGATGCGGTTCCATTGACCGTCGCTCACGATGCCGAGAAAAATTTGCCGATCGTCCTTGCACGTGAAGAGATCGTAGATCGCTGGGCGAATCTCACCTCGCTGCACGCTCATCGGCAGGGGCGGCTTGCCGGTCAATTGCGAGGCGGACATGTGCTGCCCCACGAAGAAAAGCGCCGTTTCGAAGAGCCCGCCCGTCACGTGCTGGCCGAGCCCGCTTTTCTCGCGCTCCAGCAACGCGCTCAGTACGGCAATCACGGCGAAGCTCGCCGCACCGATGTCGACGACCGAGGCGCCCGCCCGCAGCGGCTGACCGGGCAAGCCGGTCATGTAGGCGAGTCCGGCGGCCATCTGACCGGGTTCGTCCATGAGCGGACGCGACTGATACGGCCCCGACAGATAGCCCTTGATGCTACAGTAGACGAGTCGTGGGAACTCCTCATGCAGCGCCTTGTAGCCGAGGCCCAGTCGGTCCATCGTGCCGGGGGCCATGTTCTCGATCAGGACGTCCGCGGTGCCGATCAGCTTCTTTGCGATCGCGATGCCCTCGGCGGAATGCAGATCGATGACTACTGCACGCTTGTTGCGGTTGAGGAAGAAGAAGGAGCCGTTGCGTGCATTCCCCGGCCGGCTCGGGCCGCCTGCGCCGGGCGGCTCGACCTTGATTACGTCGGCCCCCATATCGCCGAAGATGAGGCCGGCCGTTGGCCCGGCAACGATCTGGCCCATTTCGATGACACGCATCCCTTGCATCGGCAGTCGATTCATTCTTCCGTCTCTCCAGCGGGGCAGATCGATGCTGCACCGTCTCCTCGTCACTCGAATGTCGTCGCCCCGAGCGTGCGGTGGCACACTCGATCACGATTTACGAGGTTCGATTCTAATCGCGCTGGAGGGCCCGTATCGCAACAAGGCCAGAAAGTGGACTTAGTGTGAATCGAATAGGCAACAAGCTTCGCGCAAGCGCGCCCCTTGTTCAGGCGGGAATGCGCGACCTGTTCGGCTTTGAGCGGTGCAGCGCGCTAAGTCGGTCGCGATGCCGGCGAATCGCGTGCAGGCGCCGTGTGAAGCAGTGTGATGCATCTCGCAGTTCGCGTTCGATTTCGCGGCATATCAGGCAAAGCTCGAAGCCGCGACGCGCGGGGCGTCCGAGCATCGCCGAAGCGCAACGAGGACATCGCGATGTGAACTCGATCACCATGGGTTTCCCACCTTCCAATCCGGAACACCGGATGTGTCGCACACGTCGTGCCATGGCAATAGGGGTGCGACGCGGTCGGGCGGGCGTCGAGTCGACTGCAACCCCCAATAGGGCGCCTTATTCTCGCGCCGCGGTCAGTTCGGGACGGGGCGTATGAACGGGGGCGGCTTCGGCGGGTTGGGCCGCGCCGATCTTCTGGGCGGAGAAGAGGCCCCATGCAAGTCCGGCGAGTGTCAGAAGCGGGCCGCCGACACCGGTCAACGCAGCGAGCGTGCGGCCGGCGAACGAACTGCCGATGATGG
>LNFM01013183.1_pt1 | contig 49633 bp, 38 predicted proteins | sample 596031 | NCBI WGS metagenome assembly LNFM01 (sample SAMN04254537, study PRJNA301005) | activated carbon metagenome | isolation source: dual media filters at the Ann Arbor, Michigan drinking water treatment plant | place: USA: Ann Arbor | reverse complement strand
CACGCCGGCGTGGGCGTCGGTGGCCCCGACGGCGCTGAGGGTGATGTCGGCGACGCTCTGCCACGCCGTGGAGCCGCCGGAGGCGGTGGGCGCGGTCGGGTTGGTGCGGTCGATGCGGACGGTGCTGCCGGCGGTGGGCGAGCTCGGACCCCACGGGCCGGTGTTCGAGGCGTCGTCGATCGCCCGGAACTGGACCAGCGTCTCGCCCTCGGCGGTCACGGTCACCGAGTTGCCGCTCGCCGCCGCGCTCCAGGTGGTGCCGCCGTCGGTGCTGGTGCGGTGTTCGTACCCGGTGATGCTGCCGCCGCCGACGGTCGCGCCGGAGCCGGTCACGGTCACGGATGCGATGTTCTGCCAGCTCAGGGAGCCGCCGCTGATGGTGGAGGGGGCGGTGGGCCCGCTCCGGTTGATTCGGACCGTGCTGCCCGCGATGGCGGAGGCGGGCGCCCATGCGCTGGTGTTGCCGACCGTGTCCGACACGCGGACCTGCACCAGCGTCTCGCCCTCGGCCGTCACAGCAACCGATGCGCCGGCCGTGGCCGTGCTCCAGGTGGAGCCGCCGTCGGTGGAGGTGCGGTGTTCGTATCCGGCGACCGCGGTGTGGGTGTCGGTGCTGCCGCTCCCGGTCACGGTGACCGAGGCGACGCTCTGCCAGGCGAGCGACCCGCCGGTGACGGTGGGCAGGCTCGGCGCGGAGCGGTCGATCCGCACGGTGCTGCCGGCGGTCGCCGATGCCGGGGTCCATGCGCTGGTGTTCCCGGCGTTGTCCACCGACCGGAACTGGACGAGCGTCTCGCCCTCGGCGTTCGGCGCCACCGACGCGCCGCCGGACGGCGCGTTCCACGTGGTGCCGCCGTCGGTGGACCACCGGTGCTGGTACCCGCTCAGCGCCGACCCGCCCGCGTCGGTGGACCCGGACCCGGTGACGGTGACCGAGGCCACGCTCTGCCAGCTCAGCGATCCGCCGGCCACGGTGGGCGCCGTGGGGGCGGTGCGATCGATGCGCGCCGTGCTGCCCGCCGTCGCCGATGCCGGTGTCCACGTGCCGGTGTTTCCGGCGGTGTCGATGCCGCGGAACTGCACCAGGGTCTCGCCCTCGGCGGTGATGGTGACCGTGGCGCCCGCGGTTGCGGTGCCCCAGGTGGTGCCGCCGTCGGTGCTGGTGCGGTGCTGGTAGCCCGAGAGGGCCGACCCGCCGGCGTCGGTGACCCCGGTGCCGGTGATGTCGATGGACGCCACGCTCTGCCAGCTCAGCGAACCGCCGTTCACCGTGGCCGCCGTGGGGGCGGTGCGGTCGATGCGCACCGTGCTGCCGGCGGTGGCGGAGGCGGGGGTCCGCGTCGACCGAGCGGAACTGCACGAGGGTCTCGCCCTCGGCGGTGATCGTCGCGGTGGTGCCGGTGTCGCCGTTGTCGACCCAGCTGGCGCCACCGTCGGTGCTGGTCTGGAACTCGTATCCGGTGACGCTGGAGACGCTGTCGGTCGCCCCCGACGCGGTGACGTCCACCGACGCGACGTTCTGCCAGCTCAGCGACCCGCCGGCCACGGTCGGCGCCGTCGGCGCCGTCCGGTCGAGACGGACCCGGTTCGCGGCTCCGGGGGACGACGGAGACCAGGCGGTGGCGTTGCCGGCGTTGTCCAGGGCGCGCACCTGCACCAGGGTCTCCCCCTCGGCGGTGATCACCGCGGCGCCCCCGTCGGTGGCGGTGCCCCAGCTGGAGCCCCCGTCGGTGCTGGTGCGGTACTGGAACTTGGAGAAGCCGGAGATCGCGTCACTGCCGCCGGTGGCGGTGATGGTCCGGGAGGCGGCGTTGAACCAGGTGTTCGATCCGCCGCTGACGCCGATGGAGATGGGCGCCGTGCGGTCGATCCGCGCGGTGCTGCCGGCCGTGGCGGACGCGGGCCTCCAGGCGCTGGTGTTCCCGGCGTTGTCCAGGCTGCGGAACTGCACCAGCGTCTCGCCCTCGGCGGTGATGTCGATGCTGGCGCCGGGTGAGGGGGTGCCCCACGTCGAGCCGCCGTCGGTGCTGGTGCGCAGCTCGTAGCCGCTCAGCGCGGATCCGCCGGCGTCCGTCGAGGCGGAGCCCGTGACGGTGACCGAGGCGACGCTCTGCCAGCTCAGCGACCCGCCCGCGACGGTCGGCGCGGTGGGGCTCGTGCGGTCCAGCAGCACCGCCGCGCCGGGCTCCGCGATGCCGGCGATGGCGCCGGTGGAGAGTGCGGTGGGGAAGATTGCGACGTCGTCGATCGCGCGGTCGGCGTTCGGCGCGCCGTAGACCTCGGCGAGGTTCAGCGTCGCCGCGCCGGTGCCAAGGGTGATGCCCGGAGCCGAGGTGGACGCCACCAGCGCGCCGTCCCGGTAGAGCCGCACCGTGGTGCCGTCGTAGCTGCCGGCGTAGTGGTGCCACTGGCCGTCGGCGTACCCGCCGGCCGGGGCGTACGCGGCGATGCGCGGGGTGCTGCCGTCCATCACGCCGAAGCGTCGAGCAGCAGGATCCAGCCGCCGGGCGAGCCCCAGTCGCGGGACAGCGGGTGCTGCCAGTTGACGGCGTCGGCGGTGCGGAACCAGGTGGCCACGGTGATCTGTGCGCCGGACGCACCCGCGATGGTGCCCGTGTGCTGACCCACGGGGGTCTGCCCGGAGGTGCGGCCGGCCGCGGTGTCGCCGTCGCCGGTGGCACCGGTGAGGCCCAGGGTGGGGGAGGACGGGAAGGTGCCGTGGTTGCCGTTGCCGGAGGCGTCCGACATGGTCGTGCCGCTCGGCGCGTTCATCCGCCAGTAGGCGGCCGGGCCGTTGGCCAGCACCGCGGCGTCCGGCGACGGCCCCCACGCGGAGACGTTGCCGGCGGCGTCGACGCTGCGGAACTGCACGATGGTGCGGCCCTCGGCGGTCACCGCCATCGATGCGCCGCCGGTCGGTGCGCTCCAGGTGGTGCCGCGGTCGGTGCTGGTGCGGTACTGGTATCCGGCGACGCTCGAGACGGCGTCGGTGCTGCCGGCGCCGCTCACCGTGACCGAGGCCACGCTCTTCCAGGTCGCCGAGCCGCCGGTGACCGTCGGAACGGTCGGGCTGGTCCGGTCGATGCGGGCCGTTGATCCCGCGGTGGCCGACGCCGGGGTCCACGCGCTGGTGTTGCCCGTCCCGTCGATGCTCCGGAACTGCACCAGCGTCTCGCCCTCGGCGGTCACGATGTACGAGGCGCCGCTCGCCGGGGCGCTCCAGGTGCTGCCGCCGTCGGTGCTGGCGCGGTGCTGGTAGCCGCTCAGGGCCGACCCGCCGGCGTCCGTGGAGCCCGAGCCGCTGATGGTGACCGACACGACGCTCTGCCAGCTCAGCGACCCGCCGCTCACCGTCGGTGCCGTGGGTGCGGAGCGGTCGAGCCGCACCGTGGATCCGGCCGTGGCGGAGGCCGGGGTCCATGCGCTCGTGTTGCCCGCGTTGTCGAGGCTGCGGAACTGCACCAGGGTCTCGCCCTCGGCCGTCACGTTCACCGACGCCCCCGCGGTCGCGGTGCCCCAGGTGGAGCCGCCGTCGGTGGACGTGCGGTACTGGTAGCCCGAGACCCCGGAGTGGGCGTCGGTCGAGGAGGCGCCCGTGACGGTCGTGGAGGCCTGGTTGAGCCAGGTGAGCGAACCGCCGCTCACCGCCGGGGCGGAGGGGGAGGTGCGGTCGATACGCGCGGTGCTGCCCGCGGCCGCCGACGCGGGCGTCCAGGCGCCGGCGTTGCCCGCGCTGTCGAGGGCGCGGAACTGGACGAGGGTCTCGCCCTCGGCGGTGATGGCGGCGGTGGCCCCGGCGGTCGCGGTGCCCCACGTGGTGCCGCCGTCGGTGCTGGTGCGGTACTGGTAGCCCGCCACGCCCGAGTGCGCGTCGGTGGCGCCCGAACCGGTGATGGAGATGGACGCCACGCTCTGCCAGCTCAGGGATCCGCCGGCGACGGTGGGGCCACCCATCGGCGTCACCGAGACGTCGTCGATGGCGATGCCGGTCCACCCGTTGTTCTGCGAGGCGAACTGCAGGACCGTGCTCGAGGAGGTGGCGGTGGCCTCCAGGGTGACGGTCTGCCACCCGGGGGTGCCGCTGGAACGGCCGGTGGTGTCGAACCGCAGGTTAGCCGACCGTCATCTCCTTGACGCCCTGCTCGTAGTTCGGGTTGCCGGCCATCCGGAACGTGATTCGGTAGGTGGTGCCCGATGCGGTGGCGAGCGTCTGGGAGACGGCCCCCGGGACGTTGGCGCCGTTGAGGTCGAGCGACTGAGTCCCCGAGGACGGCGCGAAGTCCGTTGCGGTGTGGTCGACGTTCCCGCTGTCCACGGTCCACCCGCCGAACGTGGTGGAGCGGGTCTCGTACGCGCCGCTCACCGCCGGGGTCTCGAATCCGCCGTTGGTGACCAGCTCGCCACCGGCGTTCGCGGCGGGCGCGGTGCGGTCGATGCGCACCGTGTTGCCGGCCCCCGAGCTGGACGGCGACCATGCGGAGCGGTTGCCCTCGGCGTCGACGGCGCGGAATTGGACCAGCGTCTCGCCCTGTTCGGTCACGGCCAGGGACGCGCCGCTGGTGGCGGCGCTCCAGACGGTGCCGCCGTCGGTGGACGTGCGGTACTCGTAGCCGGTCACGCCCGACCCGCCGGTGTCCGTGGAGCCCGAGCCGGTGACGGTGACCGACGCCACGCTCTGCCAGCTCAGGGACCCGCCGCTCACCGTCGGTGCGGTCGGCGGGGTGGTGTCGAGGTTGGTCGGGGTGTAGCGCAGCACGCGGTTGCGGCCCAGGTCGGTCACCAGCACCGTGCCGTTGGCGGCCACCGCCAGGCCGATGGGGTTGGTGAGCTGTCCGGTCCCGGATCCGGGGGTGCCGAACTGGCCGCGCGCGAGGCCCGCTGTGTCGTAGACGTGGATGCGCCCGCTGCCGTAGTTGGTGAGGTAGACGTCCCCGCTGCCGTCCACCTCGATGTCCTGCGGCACGCTCATGCCCGGGATGGGGGCGACGGTGGTCCAGCTGTTCACGAACGCCCCGGCCAGGGTGAAGCGGCTCACCCTGCCGAACGACTCGTCGGTCACGAACACGTGCGTCGCGTTCACCGCCACGTTCTCGGCCACGGTGAACTGTCCGGGGCCGGTGCCGTATGAGCCGAAGCTGCGCTGCAGGGTGCCGGTCTGGTTGTAGACGAACACCTGGTTCAGGGTCTCGTCGACCACGAACACCTCGCCGTTGGCCGCGATGGCGATGCCGTTCGGCGCACTGAGCGTGCCCGTGCCGAACGTGCGGATGAACGTGCCGGTGCTGCTGAACACCTGGACGCGGCCGTTGCCCCAGTCGGCCACGAAGACGTCCCCGGACGCGTTGAACGCGATGCCCCTCGGGCTGTTGAGCTGACCGGACCCGGAGCCCGACGTACCCCACTTGCGCACGAAGTTGCCCTGCACGTCGAACACCTGGATGCGGTTGTTGCCCGAGTCCGCCACGTAGGCGCGTCCGTCCGGGCCGATCTCCACGTCCTCGGCCGAGCTGATCTGCCCGCTCGCCGACCCGCCGCTCGACCACTCGTCCACCCAGGTGAAGGCGTTGGCCGTGGTGAAGCTGAGCGTGCTCCCGTTGGTCCGGTTCCCCGCGGCGTCCTCGGCGACCACCCGGAAGTGGTAGGTGCTGTTGAACGCCAGGCCGCTGATGCTCGCGTTCACGGCGACGCCGGAGGAGCCCGTTCCCGCGGAGGTGCTCGCGGTGCTGTTGGTGAGGCTGCCGGCGCTGGTGCCCCACTCGAACCACCAGTTCGTGGTGGATCCGCCGCCGGGGTTGACGGTGCCGTTCAGGGTGGCGGTGCCCGTCCCGATCCCGGAGGCCGCGGAGCTGGTGGCGGTGGGGGAGGTGCGGTCCAGCCGGACCGTGGACCCCGCGGTGGCCGAGGCCGGCGTCCAGGCGCCGGCGTTGCCGGCCGTGTCGGTCGCCCGGAACTGCACCAGCGTCTCGCCCGCGGCGCTGACGACGACGCTGGACCCGGCGGTTGCGGTTCCCCAGGTGGAGCCGCCGTCGGTGCTGGTGCGGTACTCGTATCCCGAGAGGCCGGCGTTCGCGTCCGTCGACCCCGACGCCGTCACGGTCGTGGATGCCTGGTTGAGCCAGCTCAGCGACCCGCCGCTCACGGTGGGCGCCGTGGGCGCCGTGCGGTCGATGCGGGCGGTGGAACCGGCGGTGGGGGATGAGGGCGTCCATGCGCTGGTGTTGCCCGCGCCATCGACCGAGCGCAGCTGGACGAGGGTCTCGCCCTCCGCGCTGATCACGGCGGAGGCTCCGGAGGTGGCGGTGCCCCAGGTGGTGCCGCCGTCGGTGCTGGTGCGGTACTGGTAGCCGCTCAGGGCCGATCCGCCGGCGTCCGTGGATGCGGATCCGGTGACGGTGACCGAGGCGACGCTCTGCCAGCTCAGCGACCCGCCGCTCACGGTGGGTGCGGTGGGGGTGGTGCGGTCGATGCGCACGGTGGAGCCGGCCGTGGCCGACGCCGGCGTCCACGCGCTGGTGTTGCCCAGAACGTCGATGGCCCGGAACTGCACGAGCGTCTCGCCCTCCGCGGTGACCCCCACGGTCGATCCGGACGTCGCGCCGCTCCAGGTGGAGCCGCCGTCGGTGCTTGTGCGGTACTCGTACCCCGAGAGCCCGCTGCCCGCGTCGGTGGAGCCCGAGGCGCTCACCGTCACGGAGGCGACGCTCTGCCAGCTCAGGGACCCGCCGCTCACGGTCGGGGCGGTGGGCGGTGTGGTGTCGGAGGGGTTCAGGGCGATGAGCTGCCCGATCCACACCTCGGGGCCCGAGGATGTGGATGTCCGCGTACCCGTCGCACCCGCCGCCGAGACGACCTCGTGGGTGGCGTGCACGGCCGGGCTGCCGCCGGCGGTGTACGCCAGGTCCCAGATCTCGCCCATACTTGCTGCGGGTGTGAACGTGGAGGCCGACTTCTGGCCGTAGAAGCCCACGACCATCGAGTCGGGGGCGATGGTGGTGACGCCGGTGGCGGTGAGCGAGGTGCTCGAAGCGCCCGTCGCGCCGCTGGAGGCCGCCACCGGTGACGTGGTCTGCACACCGGAGTAGCCGGCCATACCGCCGGCCGCCTTGAGGCTGGACCCGAACGTCCACGTGTAGGTGGCCGTCTCGGTGCCGGTCGCGGTGCGCCGGTAGACCGCCTGCGCGATGTCCCCGCTGTTGTCGGTGCGCCGCACGAGGGTCCAGCCGGCCGGCGGGGTGATGGTGGTCGCGGACCCGCCCTCCACCACGACCTGCGCCAGCAGCTGGTCGTTTGCGACCGTGCCCGCCGGCACCGTCAGGACGAGCGTGCTGGCGTCGTTGTTGACGGCCGACGTGCTCGCGCGCAGCACGATGCTCTTCCGGTCGATCCGGACCGTGCTGCCCGCCGTTGCCGAGGCCGGGGTCCATGCGCTCACGTTGCCGGCGGCATCGGTCGCCCGGAGCTGCACCAGCGTCTCCCCGAGTGCGGTGATGCTCACGGTGGCGCCCGGGGTGGCCGTTCCCCAGGTGCTGCCGCCGTCGGTGCTGGTGCGGTACTCGTAGCCCGAGACGCCGCCGTGGGTGTCGGTGGCGCTGCCGGTGACGCTCACCGACGCGGCGCTCTGGTAGGCCAGCGAGCCGCCGTTGACGGTGACGGTGGGGGCGGTGCGGTCGATGCGCGCCGTGGCGCCGGCCACGGTGGGCGTGGGACCCCAGGCGCCGGCGTTACCGGCGTTGTCGAGGCCCCGGAACTGCACCAGGGTCTGGCCTTCGGCGGTGACCTGGGCGGTCGCTCCGGAGGTGGCGGTGCTCCAGGTGGACCCGCCGTTGGTGCTGGTGCGGTACTCGTACGACGCGAAGCCCGAGAGCGGGTCGGTACCGCCGGAGCCGGTGATGGAGATCGATGCGACGTTCTGCCAGCTCAGCGACCCGCCGCTCACGGTGGGCGTGACCGGTCCGGTGCGGTCTGGGGGAGGACGGCGTCCAGGCGCTCGCGTTGCCGGCCCCGTCGAGCGCGCGGAACTGCACCAGGGTCTCGCCCTGGGCGGTGACGCTCACCGACGTCCCGGACGTGGCGGTGCTCCACGTGCTGCCGCCGTCGGTGCTGGTGCGGTACTCGTAGCCGGCGACGCCGGTGTTGTCGTCGGTGGAACCGGTGCCGAACACGCTCACCGAGGCGGCGGTGGTCCAGCTGAGGCTCCCGCCGGTGACGCTGGGCGTGGACGGGGCGGTGGTGTCGAGCGGCCGCAGCACGAGGGTGCGGGCGTTGAATGCGGCGCTGACCGTGGAGGTGGTCGACCGCACGCCGATCGCCCCGGCCGTCGGACGGGGTTCGTCCAGGCCGATCATCACCGGCCGCGGCCCCGCGTAGGCACGCTGGTAGAGCTGCGACATCGTGGCCGGGGCGGTGAGGGTCCCCGCCGAATCCTGCGCGAGCAGGATCACCAGCATGGTGTCGGCGATCGTCGTGGTGGGCGCTGTGACGTTCAGGAACGTGTCGGCCGATCCGCTTGTCCCGGCGTGCTGCACGATGGGGGCGCCGGTATCCACGCCGGAATACGCCAGCATCCCGCCGGTCGCCCCCGTCCCTGACGCGAGCGTCCACGTGTACGACGTCGGCTCGGACCCGCCGGCCGTCCGGCGGTAGACGAAGTTCGACATCGACCCGGCCGAGCCGCTGCCCACGAGCGTCCAGCCCGCGGGCGGCGTGACGGTGTTGCCGGTGCCGTCGAGGGTGATCTGGGCGAGCAGCAGGTCGTTGGTCGCGGTGCCGGCCGGGACGCTCACGGTGACGCTGGTGCCGCCCGCGTTGGCGGTGTTCGTCTGACCGCGCAGCACGATGGTGCGCCGGTCGATCCGGATGGTGTTCGTGGCCCCGGCGCTCGACGGGCTCCAGGACCCGACGTTGCCGGCGCTGTCCGTCGCCCGGAACTGCACCAGGGTCTCGCCGTTGGCGCTGGCGGTGGCCGTCGTGCCCGAGGTGGCCGAGCTCCACGTGCTGCCGGCGTCGGTGCTGGTGCGGTACTCGTAGGCCGAGACGCCTGACAGCGGGTCCGATGCCGCGGAGGCGGTGATCGACGCGGAGTACACGCTGCGCCACAGCAGCGACCCGCCGGTGAGCGTGGGCGCCCCGGGGGCGGTGCGGTCGATCTTCGCGGGGCGGGGCTCCACGAGCCCACGTTGCCGGCGCCGTCGGTGGCCCGGAACTGCACCAGCGTGGTGCCCTCGGCGGTGACGGTGGCCCGCACATCGGGGGTGCGCACCGCCGACTGGATGCGGCTGGGACTGCTGGAGTATTGCCACACCAGGATCGCCGTGCCGTCGGGGGCCATGGCCGGCTGCACCTGGTACGCCCCGGCGCTCGTGTCGGAGTGCGTGGTGGTGGCGCCCCACGTGCCGCCCGAGGGCTTCACGCTCGACTGGATGCGGTACCGGACGCCGTCCCACCGGTACCAGGCGATGATCGCGTCGCCGTTCGCGGAGGTCGCGACCTCCGGGGCGAAACCGTTCTGGCCCGCGTCGGAGACATCCGCGACCGACCCCCAGACGCCGCCGGAGGTGCGCTCGATGCGCTGCACCCGGTACGCGCTGCCGTCGTACCGGTCCCAGACGGCGACGATGGCTCCGTCGGCGTGGGCGGCCAGGCGGGGGATGCTGGCGTCCTGCCCGGCGGCCGACCGTGACGTGCCCGGACCCCACGAACCGCCGGACGGACGCTCGGCGGTCTGGATGATGGTGTTCGCCCCGTCGGACCGGGCCCACATGGCCACCATCGCGCCGGCGGGGGTCACGGTGACGTCCGGCTGGTTCGCGTCCTGCCCGGCCGCGGACAGGATCGTCACGGCGCTCCATGCGCCGGAACCCGACCGGTGCGCGGTCTCGATGCGGGTCTTGCTGCCGTCGGACCGCTTCCACGCCAGGACGGTCTCACCGGTGGCGTTCATCGCGACCGCGGCCTCGGCGGCGCCGGATGACCCCACGGTGGCGGGCGAGCCCCACACGCCCGCGGAGTACCTGGCCGACTGGACCCCGTTCTGCTCCCAGGCCGCGACGGCATTCCCGGATGCGTCGATCGCGACCACCGGGTTCGTCGCGGTGGACCCGGCGTTCGAGACGTAACCGAGCGCACCCCAGGTGCCGGACGGGTTCCTCACCGCGCCCTGGATGCGGATGCTGGCGCCATCGAACCGTGCCCACAGCGCCACGGCGGTGCCGTCGGCGGACACGGCGAGGGCCGGGGTCTGGGGATCGGGGCCCCCGGAGGTGAGCGCGGTGGGTGTTCCCCAACTCCCCCCGGCGGGCCGGTCGGCCGTGTACATGACGTAGTTCGAGCCGTTCCACTGGCGCCAGAGGGCGACCGCATTGCCGGCCGAGTCGGTGCCCACGAACGGCACGTCCGCGTTCTGGCCGGCGGCCGACACCCAGCCGTTGGCGGCCCAGGTGCCGCCGGTCACCGCGCTGCTCCACGTGGACCCGTTGTCCGTGCTGGTGCGGTAGGCGTAGGAGCCGAGGCCGCTCGCGCCGCCGCTCGACCCGGAGGCGCTGAACGTGATGCCGGCGACGCTCTGCCAGCTCAGCGACCCGCCCGCGACGGTGGGGTCGGTGGGTGCCGTGCGGTCGATGCGAACGGTGCTGCCGGCGGTGGCCGACGACGGCGCCCACGAGCCGGTGTTGCCCGCGGTGTCGACGCCGCGAAACTGCACCAACGTCTCGCCCTCGGCGCTCACCGCGACGCTGCTCCCGGCAGTCGCCGTGCCCCAGGTGCTCCCGCCGTCGGTCGAGGTGCGGTACTGGTAGCTGGCGACGCCCGAGAGCACATCGGTGGCGGCGGAGCCGGTCACGGTCACCGACGGCACGCTCTGCCAGCTCAGCGATCCGCCGCTCACGGTCGGGCCGGCCAGCGGCATCACCGAGACGTCGTCGATCGCCGGCCCGTAGTTGCCGGTGGCGACGAGGCTCTGGAACGTGAGCGCGGTGCTGGTGGACGTCGCGGTCGCCTCGAGCGTCACCGTGGTCCAGCCCATCGACGTGGTGGTGCGCCCGGTGGTGTCGAACCGGACGGTGCGCAGGGTCGATCCGCCCCAGCCCACCGCGAGTTCCCGGACGCTCGCCACGCTGGGGTTCCCGGAGAGGGCGAAGCTGATCCGGTAGGCCGTGCCCGGAGTGGTCGCCAGCGTCTGGCTGATCGTTCCCGGGGAGGTCCCGTTCATGTCCACCGACTGGAGTCCGCTGGATGCGTTCCAGCCTCCGGTGGTGGTGTAGAGGTCGACGGTGCCGGCCGTGATGCTCCAGGCGCCGTAGCTCTGGCCGGCGCTGCCCATTTGGAGGCCCGAACCGATCACGGGCGTCTCGAAGCTCCCGTTGCTCACCAGCTCGTTTCCGGTGCTGATGCCGGGGCCGGTGCGGTCCAGCCGGACCGTCGCGCTTGCGGTGCCCGTGGTGGGACCCCAACCCGAGACGTTCCCGGCGGCGTCCGTGGCCCGGAACTGCACGAGCGTCTCGCCCTGCTGGGTGATCGCGGCCTGCGCGCCACTCAACGACGTGGGGGACCAGGTGGTCCCGCCGTCGGTGCTCAGCCGGTACTCGTAGGTGAGCGGTGACAGCTGCGCCTTGGGGATCACCGCGAAGACGCCCGACCCCGGGGTCTGCCACTGCAGCGACGCCTGGGAGTTCACGAACTCGTCGCGGTACTCGAGCACGATGGGATACGTCTGCCCGCCGGTCAGCTGCATCGACGCGCTGGTCTGCGTCGCCGGCCACGTGGCGATCGTGCTCCAGTTGTCGAACAGGAGCTGGCCGTTCACCCACAGCCGGGCCCCGTCGTCGGTGACGGTGCGGAAGGTGTACGTCCCCGTGGTGGGAGCGGTGACGCCGCCCTCCCAGCGGATGGCGAACTGGTCCTCGGTGAGCCGTGGATCCGGTGTATCGAGGTTCCAGTTGAAGTCGACGTTCTCGGTGCGCGTGAGGACCGGCGTGCCGTCCAGGTACAGGTAGTCGCCGTAGTACGTGCCCTTCAGGCCCGTCGGCCCCGTGTCGGTGCCGGGCTGTGCGGTGACCGTGGCCGAGTTGGCGTTCGACCACGTCGTGCTGCCGCCGGCGGCTCCCGGGGTTCCGGGCGCGGTGCGGTCGATGCGCGCGGTCGACGCCGTGGTGGCGGTGGACGGGGCCCACGCGGAGGCGAGCCCGTTGTTGTCGACCACGCGGTACTGGACCTGCGTCTCGCCCTCGGCGGTCACGGTGAGCGACGACGCGGTGGCCGCCGAGCTCCAGGTGGTGCCGCCGCTTCACACCGGAGGCCCCGGCGATCGTCGCGACGTCGGATGCCGACAGGACGTTGTTGGTGATGACGATGCCGTCGATCGCCCCGTCGAGCTCATCGTCGGCGGCGAAGTTCGACTCGCCGAAGTAGTAGTTCGACCGGACACCCGTCTGCAGGGGGGTCGCCGTCGCGGAGGCCACGAGCGCGCCATCGACATACAGCTTCATGTTCCCCGAGGCGTCGATCGTCGCGGCGTAGTGCTGCCATTCGCCCACGCGGATCGCGTTGTTGGCATAGACGTCGTAGTAGTGCCCCCCGGCGTCCCAGTCCTCGACCACGAGCCGAAGATCGTCGCTCCCCGCGCCGCCGTTCGAGAGGGTGAAGTTGTTGAGCGCACCGGCGGCGTTCGTCTCGCCGAAGTCGAAGAGGCGCACCCAGGTGCCCAGCGTGTCGAACTTGGCCCACATCGCCACCGACAGGGCTCCACCGGTGGTGAGCCCGGGCGCGCTGGCGTAGCCACCGCTCCCGTCGAACGCCATCGCGGCATTCGGGTTGCCGAACCGGTCCGTCGTCCACGAGTAGGCGGGCGCCAGGCTCATCGTGCGGCCATTGCCCGACCGGTCGGCAACGGTGGTGCCCGAGCCGGCGTCGAACTCGTACCGGGCGATCTGCCCGGTGGCCGCAGCCGTCCCGGCGTAGTCGTCGCCGCCGGTCGCCCAGATGGTCTGGGAGGCGATGTTCTGCCAGTTTGCGGCACCCCCGGTCACCGTGGGCGCGTTTGGGGCGCCGTTCTCGGTGCTGAACACCTGGTCGGCGCCGTAGCTGCGGAAGCCGTCGACGTCCTCGACGACGAGCCGGTAGTGGTAGAGCGTGTTCGCCGAAAGGCCACTGATCCCGGCACTCACCGATCCGGTGCCCGACCCCGGGCCCTGGCGCGACGTGCTGGATCCGTAGGCGGTGCTCGTTCCGTACTCGAAGTACGCGTATGCGGACTGGCCGTTGGTGTTGTAGGACCCGTTGAACGTCGCGCCGGTCGAGGTGACGGAGCTCGCGGGGTTGGTCGTCGCCGTCGCCAGCATCACGGTGGCCGAGACCACGTACGCCTGGCCGGCCGCGGTCCGGGCCGACGGGTCCGCCAGCATCCCCGCGAGGAGGATGTCCGGGCGGCCATCGGCGTTCTGGTCACCGATGCCGCCCGCGTTCTCCCCGCTGTCGGATGAACCGACACTGTCCCCGGCGACGGCGCCGTCGATGCGGAAGCCACGCGTCCCCAGCCCGGAGAGGTCCACCTCGTCGGTGTCGTTCTTCCCGAAGACGACGTACCCGGATCCGGACTCCGTCCGGCCGTTGTTGTCGGCGTACTGCGCGCCGACGTACACGTCCGGGGTGCCGTCGTTGTCCACATCCCCGAGGCCGGCGACGGTGAGGCCCGTGCCGTCCGGCTCGGCGACGCCGGCGATCCGGTAGCCCTTCGATCCCAGGGAGGCCAGATCGACGTTCGTGGTGCCCGTCGTTCCCCACAGGACGTAGGCCGCGCCCACGCTGGCGTTGCGGTCGGCGAGCCAGGCCCACGGGGCGCCGACGACGAGGTCGCCGATCCCGTCGCCGTTGATGTCGCCCACCGGTGCGCTGCTCATCAGCTCGTCGCCACCGACGGCGCCGTCGATCCGGTAGCCCGCCGAACCGATGCTCGCCAGGTCCAGGTTGCCCGTCCCGGACTTGCCGAACACCACCCACACCGATCCGGAATCGGTGCGGGCGTTGTAGTCGGCGGCATTGGTGCCGTCGTCGGATCCCAGCATCACGTCGGCCTTGCCGTCGCCGGTGACGTCGCCGGCGCTCACCTGGTGGCCCACCTTCAATCCGGCGGTGGGACCGTCGATGCGCCAGCCCGCCGAGCCCAGGGAGGCCAGGTCGATGTTCGAGGTGGTCGACTTGCCGAAGACGACGTAGACGGAACCCGAGTCCGTGCGGGCGTTGTTGTCGGCCTGGTTGCCGCTGACCACCAGGTCGAGCACGCCGTTGCCGTCCACGTCGCCGCTGTCGATCGCCCAGCCGGTGAAGTTCGACGCGGCCGCACCATCGATCCGGTAGCCGCCCGTGCCCAGCGAGGTGAGGTTCACCGTCGCCGTGTCGTTCTTGCCGAACACGACGTACACGGACCCCGAGTCCGTGCGCGAGTTGTTGTCGGCCTTGGCGGCGCCGATCGCGATGTCGTCGTAGCCGTCGCCGTTCAGGTCGCCCATGCGGGCGGCCGACATTCCCGTGGCGCTGTCCACGGCCAGCCCGCTGAGCATGAAGCCGTTGGTGCCGAGCGCGTTCAGGTCGACGGTTCGGGGCACCGAACCGCCCCAGATGACGTACGCGCGGTTCGTGCCCGCGTTCCAGTACGAGGGGGCGCCCGCGAGGATGTCGTCGATGCCGTCGCCGTTGACGTCGCCGGCGTTGGTCATCGACCAGCCGAGCTCGTTGGCGGCCGCCGCGCCGTCGATCCGGATCGCGACGTTCGAGGAGGTGGCCAGGTCGATGCCCGGGTCCACCGCGAACATCGACGAGAAGATCTCGTACTCGTTGTCGCCAAGGCTTCCGGTGACCAGGTCCGACTGCCAGCCCAGGAAGAACTTCTTGGCCCGCGTGGAGGGGGCCAGCGCGACGGCGAAGGCGCCCGGGGATGTGGCCGCGGTCAGGGCGGCGCGCGAGATGCGCCGGTCGTTGTCTCCCACCTCGATCGCGTTGGAGGTGAGCCGCTGCGCCCAGATCTCGAACTGGTTGTCGGCCACGCCGGAGGTGTTGTCGTCGCCCTCCCAGGTCACCAGGTACTCGCTGGAGATGGGGTTGAACGCGACCCTCGGGATCCGGGCGGTCCAGGTGGTGCTGCCGTCGGTCCCCATGTCGGAGATGCGCCTGTCGTTGGTGCCCGTCTCGACGCCGGCGGCGGTGACCTTCTGCACGAAGATCTCGTTCTCGCCGTCCACCAGCGGCGAGGTGTTGTCGTCGCCCTCCCAGACGACGAGGTACTCGGTGTCGATCGAGTTGTAGGCCACGTCCGCGCGGTTGGCGGTGAAGGCGGTGCTGCCGTTCGTGCCCATGTCCGAAAGGCGCAGGTCGGTGCCGCTTTCGGCGCCCGTCGACGTCACCAGCTGCCCCCAGGCCTCCCACTCCCCGTCCACCAGCGGCGAGGTGTTGTCGTCGCCGGTCCAGGTGACCAGGTACCGCCCGTCGGAATCGTTGGCGGCCACCGCCGGGAACTGCGCGGTGAACGCGGTGTTGCCGTCCGGACCCATGTCCGACAGGCGGATGTCGTTGGTGCCGGTCTCCGCACCGGCCGCCGTGATCCGCTGGCCGTAGGTCTCGAACTCGTTGTCCACGAGGGAGCCGGTGTTGTCGTCGCCCATCCACACGACGAGGTACTCGTTGTTCAGGGCGTTGTAGGCCACATCCGGGACCGACGCGTCGAACAGCGTGGAGCTGTCGGTGGCGCCCATGTCGGAGATCCGGAAGTCGGAGCCCACCTCCGTGCCGGTGCCCGAGACCAGCTGCCCGTAGATCTCATTGGCGCCGTCCGCCTGGTAGTCGCCGCTCCACACCACCAGGTACTGACCGGTGGACGAGTTGTAGGCCACCGACGGGGCGGCCGCGTCCCGGAAGCTGTCGCCGTCCGTGCCCACCGACGAGAGGCGGAACTGCGTCCCCAGCCAACGGCCGTTGCGATCGGCGCGGCGCCCGTAGACCTCGTGCTCATCGGTCGAGCCCACGGGGCCCGTCCACACCACGAGATACTCGTCACGCTGGGAGTTGTAGGCCACGGCGGGATCCACCGCGGTCCACGCGTCGCCGTCCGAACCGGACTGCGAGGCGCGGAGCTGCCAGGAGTTCGCGAAGCCGTCTGCGCCGGCGGCAGCCGAGGTGCCGAAATGGCCCATCAGGAGTGCGATCAGGACGCACAGGACCCATCCCCGCGCCGTCCTGCGGCGTGGCGGTCTGCCATACGGGGTATGTCCTGGTGCCCGTCCCGTGGGCATCGCGCTCCTCGACGTACGTCAGAAGAGGCATCGGCACCCGGGCGCCCGAACCGAGGATCTGTGTGTTTCGTCCAGGCGGCGGAGGGCATATCTCAGCCTCAGGTCGAGGCAGAGATCTGGTCGTTGACGGCCATCACGGCACGGTCGGCGGCCGCCAGGGCCCCCTCGATGTGCCCGGCGAACTCCGGTGCGGTTTCGGTGGAGGCCCAGTGCAGCCGTCCGCCCATCGCCGGGCGGCTGTACGCCGGGTGCCCGAACAGGCCGTAGGCGCCCAGGTGCTCGACCCCAGGCGGGGAGACGTGCTCCTCGGCGCGCCAGTCCTGGATGTGGACGCCCGACGGCCGGCCGGCCTCCGGTCCGAACATGTCCATCAGCTGCGCCAGCACCGGGCCGGGTGCCGGAGGCGGTTCGCCAGGTCCCGGCATGGCGAACCCGAACAGCGCGGCCGGGTCGCCGCCCGGGCCGCTCATGTCGTGCACCTCGCGCAGCGGTCCCTCATGGCTCATGCCGGATCCGGCCAATCCGGCGTCCCGCCAGAACGGCCGCGCGTAGCGCACGACCACCTTCACCACCGGCCCCATCCACACCGGGGTCGCCTCCGCCAGCCGCCGCAGTTCGTCTGGCAGGGCGGGGAAGAAGCGGATCCTGGCGGCCGCCAGGGCGGGCGGCACGGCCAGGATCAGATGCGACGCCCGGAACATCGCGGTGTCGCACACCGCGTCGACACCGTCGTCGTCCGCGGAGATCTCCGACACCGCGTGCCGCAGCCGCACGGCGTCACCCAGCTCGCGCGCGACGGCGCCGGCGAGCGCCTGGGTTCCGCCGCCCACCCGCATGCACGGCGCGTCCATCGGATTCCCCGCCATCCGCCGTGCGCCGCCCGGAGCGTGCATCACCGCATCCCCGGCGATGTGCTGCGGGTGCGTCGCCAGGCCCAGCTCGGCGGCCAGGCGGTGCACGCGGGGCTCGTTCGCCCAGAACCAGGTGGCGCCCAGGTCCAGGCCGTCAACCGATCGCAACCGTCCGCCCACCCGGTCGGACGCCTCCAGCACGACCACCCGGCGGCCCGCGGCGAGGAGCGCCCGCGCCGCCGCCAGCCCGGCGATCCCGGCGCCCACCACGATCACATCCGCGTGCTGCTGACCGGCTGACATGGGGCGGGCCCTCTCGGCGGGGGGATGACGACTACGCTGCGTCCGTGACCCAGTCTCCCGGTTCCTCGCCCGCCCTGCCCCGGATCCTGCGCCCGCCGCTCACGCGGAACGTTGCGCTGCTGCTGGATTCCCATCTCCCGGCCCGGATGGCGTGGGTGAGCCGTGCGGGCCGGCCCCGCATCGTGCCCATGTGGTTCCACTGGACCGGCGCGGAGCTGGTGATGGTGGCGTTCACCGGGGCCGCGAAGCTCGAGGAGATCGCCGACGGCGACGAGGTGGCGGCGTCCATCGACACCGAGACGTTCCCGTACCGCGGCCTGCGGATGCGCGGCCCGGTGACCCTGGAGCCCTCCGACGGGTTGCGCGAGGAGTACCGCATCGCCGCCGCCCGGGTGCTGGGGCCGTCGGCGGGTGAGGCCTGGTGCCGCTCGCTGGAGGGCCGCGGGCAGGTCGCCATCCGCCTGGCGCCGCGGTGGGCGGCCGAATGGGACATGTACCGCTCGCCGTTCCTCGCGGAGTCCGAGGCCTGATCCCCGTGGCCGGGCGGATCGTGGATCTCACCCAGCCGCTCGGGCCGGGAACGCCGATGTGGCCCGGCAGCCGGCCGCCCCGCGCGGTGGACGAGGCCGCCATCGCGACGCACAGCTTCCTGAGCCGCCGCCTCACGCTCTCGGAGCACACCGGCACGCACCTGGACGCGCCGTCACACTTCGTGGATGGCGCCGCCGGTCCGGCGGACATCCCGCCCGAGCGCCTGGTCGTGCCGGCCGTCGTGATCGACGCCCCCGGCGAGCACGGGTCGGTGCTCACCGCCGATGCGGTGCTGGCCCACGAGACGCTCCATGGCACGGTGCCCGAGGGGTGCGCGGTGCTGGTCCGCACCGGCTGGGACCGCCACCTGGCCGATCCGGATCGTTACATCTGCGCGATGGACTTCCCCGGCGTCGCGGTGGATGCCGCCGAGTTGCTGGTGGCCCGCGGGGTGGTGGGCATCGGGATCGACACCCTCGGCGTGGACCCCGGGGCGGCGACCGAGTTCCCGGTGCACGCCCGCGTGACGTTGCCCGCCGGCCTGTGGCACCTGGAGGGCCTGGTGAACCTGGGCGCCCTGCCGCACCGCGGCGCCCTGCTGTTCGTGGGGGTGCTGCCGGTGGCGGGCGGCTCGGGCGCCCCTGCGCGGGTGATGGCGCTGCTGCCCGACGCGGGAGGGGGCTGAGCGCTGGCCCCGAAGTTCTTCCGAACCGAGCCAGCTCCCTGGAGGATGCCCGCATGACCCGTCGCCGTCTGACCCTGCCGATGATCGCCGCCACGCTCGGGGCGGTGCTGGCCGGCGCGGGCGGTGCGGCTGCGGCAGACCTCTGCGTGGACCGCACCGGGTGCGACGCGGGCAACACGTTCACGGGCGACCTCCAGGCGGCGCTGGACGCCGCCGCGGCCACACCCGCGGCCGATCGCGTGCTCATCGGCCCGGGCACGTACGTCCGGGCCGGCGCCACCGGCTTCTCGTACACGTCCTCCTCGCCGGTCGAGATCGTGGGCAACGAGGGCGAGGCCACCGTGGTCGCGACCTCCCCGACCCTCGCGCAGAACGGCGTCGCGATCGCCGTGATGAACGGCGCCCACGTGGTGCGCGACCTGGACGTCTTCGTGGGGCACGCCAACCGGCGGGGCATCCGCGTGGGCGGCACGTCGGTGCTGCGGGACAGCCTGGTGACCACCGAGGTCGGGCTGGCCGCGACCGGTGTCGAGATGTTCGGGAGCGCCATCCTGGAACGTGTGCAGGTCATCCAGGAGGGCTCGGCGCAGGCGGATGCCGTGGTGGCCTTCTGCGGCTGCACGATCCGGGACGGCAGCATCGCGACCCAGGGGTACGGCGTGCGGATCTCCGGATCGCCGGTGCTGATCGAGCGCACGCGGATCCGCGGGCTCCGGGGCATCGATGCCGACGGCTCGGGCGCCACGGTGCGCGACAGCCTCATCCAGGTGGTGGGCGCCGGCGGCGTGGGCGTGCGGGCCGAGAACTTCAATGCCGGGCCGGGCCCGATCGCGCACACCCTGGAGCGGGTCACCATTGCCGGCGACGGTTCGCCCGGCCAGGTGGGCGTCCGCGCGGCGGCCGACGACGGCACCGAGAGCGCCGCGGTGACCATCGACGGAAGCATCGTGACCGGGGTCGCCACGCCGCTCAGCCGGTCGGCGGCGGGTGGCCGGCCCGCGAACATCACCGTGCGGTACTCGAACCTCACGGGCGGCGCGAACGTGGACGAGAACACCGGGGGCGGCACCGGCGCGATCACGGCCACGGATCGCGTCACCGCGCTGCCGGTGGCGTTCACGAACCCCGTGCAGGGCGACTTCTCGCTGCAGGCCGGCTCGTCGCTCATCGACGCCGGCGACCCGGCGGCCGTGCTCGCCGGTATCACCGACCTGGGCGGCACCGCGCGGCCCCTGGACGGCAACGGCGACGGCGCCGCGGTGGTGGACCTGGGCGCCGTCGAGTCACCGGCGGTCCCCCAGGCGCCTCCCGTGACGCCGCCGGCCACCGCTCCGGATCCGGACGTCACCGCCGGGCCCACCGTCAGCGCGCCGGTCATCACCGACCTCACCCCGCCCCGCCTGCGCGGCGGCCTGCTCCTGCGGCCCAGCATGCGCCTGCGGGTGTCGGTGGCCGAGGCCGCCAGGCTCACCGTCCGCCTGCAGCGGCTGGTGGGGACACGCTGGGTGAACACCGGGACGCTCATCCGCCGCACCACCGTCCGCAGGACGCTCCTGACCGTGCCGCTCGCGACGCCGCGCGTGGCCGGGATCCACCGGGTGGTGGTCACCGCGGTGGACGGCGCGGGCAACACGTTCCTGCTGCGGGGCTCGCGGATCCGCCTGGGCGCGCGGTAGGGCCGCGGCCACGGGTGCCGCCCGCGGCTAGCATGGACGCATGACCAGGACCGCGTTCGTCACCTCGGAGGCCACCGCCGCGTACGACCTCGGCGATGAGCATCCCCTGTCCCCGCTGCGCCGCCTGCTGGCCGTGGAGCTCATGCGCGCCTACGGCCTGGTGGACTGGCCGGGCGTGTACGAGGTGGAGCCCCAGCCCGCCACCCGCGCGCAGATCGAGCGGGCCCACGCCCCCGCCTACGTGAGGGCCGTGCAGAGCATGAGCGCCAACCCGGTGCTCGCCCACGGCTGGGAGGCGGCCCAGTGGGGCCTTGCCCACGGCGGCGACACGCCGGCGTTCCCCGGCATGTACGACGCCGCCGCCCTGGTGTGCGGCGCGTCGATCGCCGCGGCCATGGAGGTGTGGGAGGGCCGCGCCGACCAGGCCTTCAGCGCCGGCGGCGGCCTGCACCACGCCTTCGCCAACAAGGCGGCGGGCTTCTGCATCTTCAACGACACCGCGGTGGCCATCCACGCGCTGCTGGACGCCGGGGCCGAGCGCGTGGCGTACATCGACGTGGACGTCCACCACGGCGACGGCACCCAGTGGATCTTCTACGAGGACCCGCGCGTGCTGACCTGCTCGGTGCACGAGAGCGGCCGGTACCTGTTCCCCGGCACGGGCAGCCTCGCCGAGCGCGGCGCGGGCCCGGCCACGGGGACCGCGGTGAACATTCCGCTGCCCCCGTACGCCGGTGACGCCCCGTACCTGCGGGCGGTGGAGGAGGTCATCTGCCCGGCGGTGATGGACTTCCGCCCGGACGTGATCGTCACCCAGGATGGCGCCGACCCCCACCACCAGGACCCGCTCGCGCACCTGCAGGTGACCATGCAGGCGTTCCCGCGGCTGTACCGGGACCTGCACCAGCTGGCCGCCCAGGCCTGCGACGGGAAATGGGTCGCGCTGGGCGGCGGCGGCTACAACACCGACGTCGTGCCGCGGGCGTGGACGATGCTGTTCGCCGAGATGATCGGCGCCGAGCTGGACCCGGACCTCCCCGAGGCGTGGCTGCGCGAGGCGGAGGCCCGGTCAGGGCAGACCCTCACCCGCACCCTCATGGGGGACCCCGAGCCCGAGATCTCCGAGGCCGAGCGTGCCCGGGCCGACGCGGAGGGGCATCAGGTGATCGACCAGGCCCTCATCCTCCGCCGCTGACCGGCGCGCGGACAGCGGCCGAGCTGTGGCGGGGCGCGCACCAGCCGGTGTGCGCCCACGAGCTGGCGGTACGCCTGCTCGACGCCCCCGGCTACGCCCGCACCCGCGGGGTGGCCCAGCAGGCGGCCCGCCTCGCCCGGTCGGTGCGGCTCGACCGTGACCGCCGCGCGCGCCTGCTGTGCGCCGCGTGGCTCCACGCCGTCGATGCGCCCCGGTTGGCGGGCCGGCGCCTGCGGATCGCCGGGCACGAGGAGCTCGCGCGGATCGTGGCCCACGCCGGGTTCGCGGCGATGGAGGCCGCCATCCGCGGCGAGACACCGCTGGAGCGCGAGTTCCCCGTCCCCGGGGCCGCGGATGAGGGGCTGCTGATGCTGCTGGACATCGCCGGGGTCACCACCGACCAGGACGGGGCGGCGGCGTCACCCGCGCGCCGCCTGCGGCAGCTGGTGGACCGCGTCGGCCCGTCCGATCCCGCGGTGCGGGCCATGGTGGCGCTGGTGACGCGCCTGGGGGAGGACCCCTCGGCGCGGGCGCTGGTGGAGGCGCTGGCCCCCTCCGCGCCCGCGCGCTGAGGATCAGACGGGCTGGGCCGGCGGCGGGCCGTGCTTGGCGCCCGGCCTCGTCACCCACAGCGAGTAGGCCACCGCGCCGCCAAGCACCACGGTGATCACCACCAGCGTCGCCCACACCGGCGGGTGGAACACGCCGGAGAGCAGCATCTTCAGGCCCACGATCGCCAGCAGCAGGGCGAGCCCGTGGCTGAGGTACTCGAATCGCTGCATGGCGCCCGCCAGCAGGAAGTACAGGGCACGCAGGCCCATCAGGGCGAATGCGTTGGCGGCGAACACGATGAACGGCTCACGGGTGACGGCGAAGATCGCCGGGATCGAGTCGATCGCGAAGATCACGTCCGTGGTGGCGACCACGGCCAGCACCGCCAGCACCGGCGTGGCGTACCGCACGCCGTTCTCCCGGATGAAGACCTTGGTGCCGTGGTACTCGTCGGTCACCTTCATACGTGACCGGATGAGCCGCAGGATCGGGTTCTTGTCGGGCTCCACCGTCTCGCCGTGCGCGTTGATGAGGCGGTAGGCGGTGTATCACCCAGTGGAAGGCGTCCAGCAGCGCGGCGCCGGCCAGGATGAAGATGAGGCGCAGCACCAGCGCCCCGATGATCCCGTACATCAGGATCGTCGGCTGCAACCCGTATGGCACCGCGAAGTAGCCGAAGATGACGGCGAAGACGAACAGGTTGTCCATCGAGAGGGTGCGCTCGATGAGATACCCCGACAGGTACTCGCCGGCCTGGGCCTGGTCGTGCCACACCAGCATCACGCCCGCGAAGGCCAGGCCCAGCACGGTCCAGATGATGCTCCAGATGAGGGCGTCCTTCATGGACACCTCGTGCTCGCCGCGCCCGAACACCAGCAGGTCCACCGCGATCAGCACCGCGACGAGCGCAGCCAGCGCGAACCAGGCCCAGATGGGAATCGCCAACCGTCACACCCTCCGACGAAGACGCGCCCGGCGGTTGCCGGGCGCTGCGCCGAAGGTCTCTCCCACCCCATGTTCGGGGCCGGTGCCGCCGGGCCCGGGGGCCGTATTGACGACGACACCGCCAGCGGGATACTCCCCTTGCGGACCGCGGCACCGTATCACCGGCATGGCCGAACGACCCCACCCAATGGGGCGTTTCGTCGGCCGGGATTCGAGACGCCGGGAGTAGCGTGGACCGCTCGCATTCCCTCGGATGCGTCCCAGTGAGCCCACCGTGCCGCCACGCCCACCCCGCCCTTCGCGCGCGATCCAGCCCGGCCAACTGGTCGTGGCGGGCTTCGGCGCGGCCATCATCCTGGGCACGCTGCTCCTGCTGCTCCCGGTCGCCAAGCAGGGCGAGGGCGGGGCCAGCTTCATCGAAGCCCTGTTCACCTCGGCCTCGGCCGTGTGCGTGACCGGCCACGTCATCGTCGACACCCCGGTGTACTGGAGCCCCTTCGGCGAAGCGGTGATCCTCGGGCTCATCCAGCTGGGTGGCCTGGGCATCCTCACCGCCGGCTCGATCATCCTGGTCATCGCCGGGCGCACCATCGGGCTGCGGGCGCGGATGGTGGCGCAGACCGAGGCCCGCGTGATGTCGCCGAGGGACGTGCGGCGCGTCCTGGCGGGTGTCTTCCTGGTGACGTTCACCGTGGAGGCCGTGGCCGCGGCGCTCATCACCGCGCGGCTGTTCTTCGGCCACGGGTACTCCTTCGGCGATGCGCTGTGGAACGGGGTGTTCCACGCGGTCTCGGCGTTCAACGGGGCCGGGTTCGCGTTGTGGAGCGACAGCCTGGCCGGGTTCGCGAGCGACGCGCCCGTCCTCATCACCATGGGGGTCGCGATCGTGATCGGCGGGATTGGCTTCCCCGTGCTGTTCGAGGTGCGCGGCAACCGCGGCCGCCCGCGGCGCTGGTCGCTGCACACCAAGCTCACGGTGGTCGGCACCCTGTCGCTGATGGCGTTCGGCGCCGTCTCGTTCGCGCTGCTGGAGTGGACCAATCCGCGCACCTTCGGGGCGCTGGACCTGCCGGGCAAGCTCCTGGGCGCATGGTTCCACTCGGTGAGCGCCCGGTCGGCGGGGTTCTCCACCGTCGACGTGGGCGCCATGAAGGAGGAGACCTGGCTGATCACCGACATGCTCATGTTCGTGGGCGGCGGCACGGGGTCGACGGCGGGCGGGATCAAGGTGGTGACGTTTGTCGTGCTGGTGCTCATCGTGGTGAGCGAGGCGCGCGGCGGGCGGCAGGCCGAGGCGTTCGGCCGGACGATCTCCACGAACGTCATCCGCCAGGCGCTCTCGGTGGCCTTCCTGGCGGTCAACGTCATCGTCTTCGCGACGCTGGCGCTCATGGCCATGGAGCCCTTCTCGTTCGCGCAGATCCTGTTCGAGGTCATCAGCGCCTTCTCGATCGTCGGCCTGTCGACGGGGATCACCCCGGAGCTGTCGACCGCGAGTCACGTCATCCTGACCGGGCTCATGTTCATGGGCCGGGTCGGTCCCCTGACGCTGGTGGTCGCCCTTGCGCTGCGCGAGCGTCAGCGGCTGTACGACTACCCCGAGGAGCGGCTGCTCATCGGATGAGGTACCACCGTGCTCACCACCGGTAACCGCACGTTCATCGTGAAGCGCAGCCGCGCGCTGCGGCCCGCCCAGGTGGTGATGCTCGCGTTCGCTGCGGCAATCCTCATGGGCACCGGGCTGCTGTCGCTCCCGGTCGCGAAGAACGGAGACGGCAACGCCTCGTTCATGGAGGCGTTGTTCACCGCCACCTCGGCGGTCTGCGTGACCGGGCACGCGGTGGTGGACACCGCCACCTACTGGAGCCTGTTCGGGCAGGCCGTGATCATGATCCTGGTGCAGCTCGGCGGCCTGGGGATCATGTCCGCCGCCCTGGTGGTGTTCATGATCGCCGGCCGCCGGATGGGCCTGCGGCGCCGGATGATCGCCGCCGAGGAGGCCGGTGTCGTGAACCTCAGCGACGTGCGCCGCATCCTGGTGGGGCTGGTGGTGTTCTCGCTCACCTGCGAGGCGATCATCGCGGCGTTCCTCACCGCCCGCTTCCTGTCGCTCGAGGACACGTCGTTCGGAACCGCGCTGTGGCAGGGGGCGTTCCACGCGGTGTCGTCGTTCAACAACGCCGGGTTCGCGCTGTGGAGCGACAACCTGGTGGGCTTCGACCACGACTGGCTCGTGCTCATGCCGATCGCCCTCGGGATCATCGTGGGCGGCATCGGCTACCCCGTCTTCCTCGATCTCAAGAAGCACCGGCGCCGGTACGCGCGGTGGTCGCTGCACACCAAGCTCACGCTCAGCGCCACCGGCATCCTGCTGTTCGTCGGCACGCTCGCCTTCCTGGCGATGGAGCTCGGGAACCCCGCCACGCTGGAGCCGCTGGACGGGCACGCGAAGGTCCTGAACGCGTTCTTCCAATCGGTCACCACCCGGACCGCTGGGTTCAACGCGATCAGCCAGGCCGGGCTGCACGACGAGTCGCTGCTGGTGAGCAACATGCTCATGTTCGTGGGCGGTGGCTCCGGATCGACCGCCGGCGGCGTGAAGGTCGCGACCTTCGCCGTGCTGCTGCTCATGGTGATCGGCGAGGCGAGGGGTGGCCGGCAGGCCGAGGCGTTCGGCCGCACGCTGCCGGTGGCGGTGCTGCGCCAGAGCCTGGCGATCGCCTTCCTGGCCATCAACGCCGTCACCTTCGGCACCATCGCGCTGCTCGCCGCCACCCCGTTCAGCCTCAGCCAGTGCCTGTTCGAGGTGGTCTCGGCGTTCGGCACGGTCGGGCTGTCCACGGGCATCACGCCCGACCTGGGCCACTTCGGGCAATCGGTTCTGGTCGCCCTGATGTACCTTGGCCGCGTCGGCCCGCTCACCCTCGCGGTCGCCCTGGCCGCCCGGGAACGCGACCGCATGTTCACCTACCCCGAGGAGCGTCCGCTCGTTGGCTAACCGCAAGGACGACATCCTGCTCATCGGCCTCGGCCGGTTCGGCCAAGCGCTGGCCCAGACGCTCACGGGGCTCGGCCACGACGTGCTGGCCATCGACTCCGACCCCAAGGTCTGCCAGGCGTGCAGCGGAGACCTGGCTCACGTGGTGACCGCCGACGCGACGTCCCCCGAAGCCCTCCGCCAGGTGGGCGCCGACCAGTTCCGTTCGGCCGTCGTGGCCATCGGCAACGACATCCAGGCGAGCATCATGGCCACGTTCAGCCTGGTGGACCTGGGCATCCCCCGCATCTGGGCGAAGGCCATCACCTCCCAGCACGGGGCCATCCTGCAGCGCGTCGGCGCGCACCGCGTGGTGTTCCCGGAGCGCGACATGGGTGTGCGCGTGGCCCACACCATGATCGGCCGCACCATCGACTACGTGGAGCTCGACGACGAGTTCGTCCTCATCGAGACCACGGTGCCGCGGGAGCTGGCCGGCAAGAGCATCGCCGCCGCCCAGGTACGCCAGCGGTTCGAGGTGACGGTCCTCTGCGTGAAGCGCCCCGGCGGCAAGTTCACCTATGCCACGCAGGACACCGTCCTCAACCTGGGTGACCTTGTGGTGGTGTTCGGCGCCACCCGCAAGGCGGAGGCCTTCGCGGCGCTCCTGTAGGGAGTCACCGTGCGCCGCGCGTGTCGCGTTGCGCGGCCCGCGCCGGGGTGCCGTGGGGGTGGTGTCACCCTGAGGTGCCCTCGCGGCAAGAGACGGGTGATGGACACCGACGCCGACCTGTTGCAGCGCGCGGACGCCCCGGGGGCGTTCGAGGAGCTGGTTGCCCGCCACCAGCCGGTGCTGCACCGGTACGCGGCCCGGCGCCTGGGCGCCGCGACCGCCGAGGACGTCGTGGCCGAGACGTTCGCCGTTGCGTATGCCCGACGCGGCAGCTTCGACCCGGCGCGCGGTGAGGTTCGGCCGTGGCTGTTCGGTATCGCCACGAACATCCTGCGCCGCCACTCGCGCCGCGAACGCGGAGCCCTGGAGGCGTACGCGAAGACCGGCGTCGACCCGCTCGCACCGGGGCCCGGCACCGGTGACCCGGCGTTGGGGGCGGCCCTGGCCGCCGCGCTTGCGGGCATGCGCAAGGAGCACCGCGACACGCTGCTGCTGCACGCGGTGGCCGAGCTGAACCACGAGGAGATCGCCCAGGCGCTGGGCGTGCCGGTGGGGACCGTGAAGGGCTGGCTCAAGCGGGCGCGCACCGCCGCCGCGCGGGAGCTCGAGTCCCACCACCTGCACCGCCCCGCGCCCACCGAGGAGGCCGTGGGATGACCGACATCGACACGCTCGTCCGTGAGTTCCGGGCCGACCAGCCCGGTCCCGAGGCCGCTCCGGCCACCGTGGCGGACGCCGCGCGAGCCGCTGTCCGGCGACGCCGCCGGCGCCCGTTGGCGCTCCTGCGGTTCGCGGGGCTGGCGACGGCCGTCGCGGGGATCGCGGGTGTGCTGGTGCTGTCGCTTCCGCGCGGTCCGGAGGGGCCCGCCGGGGACGCCCCGGTCGCCGTCGTCCCGTCGGCGGTCGCCGAGGGCCTGCACGTCGGTGACGGCATCGTCGACGGAATGGCGGGCGTCGATCGCTCCAGCGTGGTCCGAGTGCTCGCCGGCACGTCTGGGGGCGCCCGGGTCGCGCTCTGGCGCGGGGCCGTCATCGGAGGCGGCCGCCGCGAGCTGCTCCTGGTGAACGGGGTCGCGCGCTACGTCGCACCGGCGGATTGCGGTGAGGTCTCCCGCGGCCAGGTGGGGGCGTGCTTCTGGAGCAGCGGACGCACCTCGCCCTACATCAGCGGCGTGGTGGGGGCGGAAGTGGCATCGGTCTCGGCGGAGGGGCCGGGCTCCCGGGTGGGCGCGGTCGTGGCGAACGGGCGGTTCGTCGTCGCCCCACCGTCCTCCTGGCGCGTGGCCACGCTGGTCGCGCGGGACGCAGCGGGCCGGGAGCTGTCCCGTATCGATCAGGCCTTCGAGATCGTCATGCCGGAGCCGGGAACCACCACGGTCCTGGAGGATGGCTCGCGGGTCGCCGTGACGACCACCGGCCGCGTCACCGTCCGGGACCGGGCCGGGGCGGTCGTCAGCGAGGCCGCATGCGGCGCCAACGGCTACCCCTACCGGGAAACGGTGGATCGGCTGGCCGCCATCCAGTCGGTCGCGCGGATGCGCGACCGACGCACGCTCGCCCTGGGGGTCGCATTGCCGCTGTCGGTCTCCCGGCCCGGCCGGTCGCTGTTGACCATCGGCACCCGCACACGGCTGCTGGCCCAGATGGAGGACGTGTTCACCGACGCCGTGCTCGACCGGATCGGCGCCGCCGACCCGAGGAAGCTGTTCTGCAGGGCCGAGGGCGTGATGCTGGGCGACGGTGTCATCTGGCTGCAGGACCGGGGCGGGCGGCTGCTGATCACGTCCGTCAGCGGCTGACCGCATTGCGGCGGGCCCGACGTCTAGGCTTGCCCCATGGACGCTCCCGAGGAGCCATTCACGCCGGCGCCCGTCCCGACCCCACCACCGGGGCCCGGGCCGTGCCGATCTACCAGACGACCTCCTTCGTGTTCGAGGACACGCAGGACGCCGCCGACCTGTTCGCCCTGCAGAAGTACGGGAACATCTACACCCGTCTGGCGAACCCCACGGTCGCGGCGTTCGAGGAGCGGATCGCCAGCCTGGAGGGAGGCATCGGGGCGGTCGCCACGGCCAGCGGCCAGGCGGCCGAGACGCTGGTGTTCACCTCGCTGGCGAGCGCCGGTGACCACATCGTGGCCAGCTCGGCGCTGTACGGCGGCACGTTCACGCTGCTGGACGTCACGCTGCGGCGCCTGGGCATCGAGACCACCTTCGTCCCGCCGGACCGTCCCGACCTGTTCGCCGACGCCGTGCAGCCGGGCCGCACCAAGGCGGTCTACACCGAGCTCATCGCCAACCCCTCCGGCACGATCGCCGACCTGGAGGCCCTGTCGGCCGTTGCGCGCGACGCGGGCGTGCCGTTCGTCGTGGACTCCACGCTCGCCAGCCCGCACCTGTGCCGGCCGCTCGACCACGGCGCGGACATCGTGGTGCACTCGGCCACCAAGTTCCTGGGCGGGCACGGCACCTCGATCGGTGGCGTGGCCCTGGGACAACGGCAACTTCCCGGTGATGACCGAGCAGGTCGCCACCTACGCGAACCTGCGCTTCTACGACAACTTCGGCGAGTACGGGTTCTGCACCAAGATGCGGGTGGAGGGGCTGCGCAACACCGGCGCGGTGCTCTCGCCGTTCAACGCGTTCCTCATCCTGCAGGGCATGGAGACGCTGCCGCTGCGGATGGACGCCCACGTCCACAACGCCCGCGAGGTGGCGCAGTGGCTGGAGTCCGACGAGCGGGTCAGCTGGGTGCGGTACGGCGGGCTGCTGGGCGACCCCAACCACGCCCTGGCGCTGAAGTACCTGCCGCTGGGCCCCGGCGCGGTGTTCTCGTTCGGGCTCCCCGGCGGGCGCGCCGCCGGTGAGGCCTTCATCGAGGCGTGCGAGCTGTGCTCGCACCTGGCCAACGTGGGGGACACCCGCACGCTGGTGATCCACCCCGCGTCCACCACGCACCGGCAGCTGTCCGAGGAAGCCCTGGCGGCCGCGGGCGTCTCGCCCGACCTGGTGCGGATCAGCGTGGGCATCGAGGACCTGGAGGACATCGTGTACGACCTCGACCGGGCGCTGGCCGCGGCCGCGGCGGCATCGTGAGCCTGGAACGCGTCGAGACGGCCCGCGGCGATTGGGTCGCCCCCAGCGCCGCCGAGCGGCGGGCGATCCTGCGCGCGGCGAAGAGCATCGCCGTGGTGGGGGCCTCCGGGAACCCGGCACGGGCCAGCAACTTCGTGCTGGCGTACATGCGCAGCAGCAGCGCCGACTACACGCTGTGGCCGGTGAACCCGAGGGAGCAGGAAATCCTCGGCATGAAGGTCTACCCGAGCCTGAGAGATCTACCGCAAACTCCGGACATCGTGGACGTGTTCCGCCGGAACGAGGACCTTCCGGAGGTCGCGCGCGAGGCGGTCGAGATCGGCGCCAAGGTGTTGTGGATCCAGCTGGGCCTGCATAGCGACGAGGCCGTCCGGATCGCCCACGAGGCGGGCCTGCGGGTCGTCACCAACCGCTGCATCAAGATCGAGCACGCCCGCTTCGCCGGTGGCCTCCACCTGGCCGGCTTCGACACCGGCGTCATCTCCAGCAGGCGCACCCGGGGCTGACCCACAGGTCCAGAGCGCGCTCGTGACCTTCGAACTGGATGACCGGATCCTGGCGGCGCCCATCGCTGCTGTGGGCGTGAGCTCGGACTGATTCGGACCCGGCGGCCGGAACCTTCTCGGTCATGAACCCACACACCCAACGGCGCGACCGCTTCGAGGCGCTCTGGGACGCCCACTACCGGGCCGTCCTCGCCTACGCGATGCGCCGCACCGACCCGGAGGACGCCCGGGACGTCGCCGCGGAGGCCTTCACCACCGCATGGCGGCGCCTCGATGACGTCCCCGCCGACCCCCGCCCATGGCTCCTCGGGCTCGCCCGGGGCGCCCTGGCCAACAGCCGCAGGTCGAGCCGCCGTCGCATCGCGCTCGCCGAGCGCGTTGCCGGCAGTCTCCGCACCACCGCCGAGACCCCCGAGGAGCACGGCCTGGCCGAGGCCATGGCCCGGCTTCCGGAGCGCGACGTCGAGGCGCTCCTGCTCGTCGCATGGGAGGGCCTGTCGCACGCCGACGCCGCGCGGGTGACCGGTTGCACCACCGGCACGTTCGCCGTGCGCGTCCACCCGCGAGCTGTCCAACGTGGCCTCGCTGGTCACGACGATCGAGGAGCGGGCATGACCGACCCACTCGGCACCCTCAGCCGCCGCAACCCCGTTCCGGAGGAGACGCTCCCGTCGCGCGACGCCCGGGCCGTGGAGGACCTCCGGCGCATCATGGACGAACCCGTGCCCCACGCCCGGAACCGGCGCACGCGCCTCGCCGGCCGCGGACCCCGGTTCGCGATGGGCGCCGTCGGTATCGCCGGCATCGCCGCGCTCATGGGCGGCCTCTTCCTGTTCCAGCCGGCGCAGGACGGCACGACGACACCCCCCGGGACCGGCCTCGCCGGCGCGCGCTGGGGCCTGGAGGCCGTCATCGGCGTGCAACCCGGACCCGACGGGTCCGCCCTCGACGCGTCCACCGCCACGGCGGACCGCGTGTTGCGCGCCCGCGGCCGGGACATCCCCGGCCTCAGCGTCACCCCCGTCGCTCCCGGCACGCTGCGGGTCGTCATCCCCTGGGGGCTCATGCGCGCCGAGGTGGACGGGCTCACCGCGCCGGCGGAGGTCAGCATCGTCCGGCTCTCCCGTGAACGCGTCGCCGACGCCCGGCGGCCCGCCGAGGCCATCCGGTGGCTCACCGGGCGGGCCCGCCCCGGGGCTCCCGGGCAGTACTGGTACGGCCTGGTGCGGGGAGGCACGCGCCTCTACGCCGGTGGCCGCACCCTCACCCCGGATCGCACGGTCGGCGGCGTGCGGTGGGTCCGCCCCCCGCGCGGCGTGCGCGTGGTGCAGGTGGAGCCCGCGTTCCTGGGGCTGTCCACCGGTCCGGAGGACATCGCGCCCGCCTACGTCGTCCTGTCCGGGCCGGCCACGGTCAGGCCCGGGGGCATCCGCGGCGCCACCGCCCGGGGCGGCGCCCTGCGTTTGCGGCTGGTCGCGGACGTCGTGCCCGACGCGACGACCCTGGCGGTCTACGGAGACGCGGCCATCGGGCGGGTCACGCCGGTCGCCGGAACCCGCCGGTCGGTCGAGGTCACCGTCGCCTCGGCGGCCGGGGTGGCGCCGGGGCCCCTCCCGCCGGCGCCCGGCAGGCTCCAGCCGCTCCTGGCCGGGGGTGGCCTGGACGCCCGGCTCACCATCGACGCGGTGCGCGTGCTCGGTGACCCCCCGCCGCGCACCGGTGACCGCGTGGAGCCGCCGGCGGCGGTGCTGAGCCTGCTCGACCCCGGACCGGAGAACCCCGCGACGGACTTCGCGCTGCGGGTGCTCACCGGGACCGTGGACGGCGCCCGGGTGGCGATCTGGGAGCGGTCCACGGCCAGGGGCAACCGGTTCGTCGTGCAGCCGGGTGACGACTGCATGCTGGGGCCGCGGAACCCCGTGGTCCTGACCTGCCTCCTGTCGGACCGCTGGGTGGTGGGGCGCGCCGCGCCGTCGGTGACGCGCGTCGAGGTCACCGCCGGGCGGACGGTCCATCAGGCGGTCGTCCGGAACGGGTGGTTCGTCGCACCGGCCTCGGGCGGCCGGGTGGGCCGCATCGTCGCCACGGACGCCGACGGCAGGACGGTGGGCTCAGAGGAGGGGTGAGTCCGCGGACCCTCGGACGGGCACATCGACGGCGGCCGGATCACCGTATCCAGGCCGCCGTCGGTCCGCTCGCTGGTCAGCTTCCCCGGAACAGATGCGCGGCGGAGACCAGGACGACATCCTGCTCCGCCGCGCGATCCGTCAGGCGCCGCGAGCGCCCCTCGCGCGCGAAGACCACCAGGCGGGCATCGGCCGCCTTCGGCCCCAGCGCATCCCGGTGGGCGATGAGCGCGTCCAGGACATCGACGTCCACGGTGCGGCGCCACCTGCACGAGCCCAGCAGGGCCACCGGGCGGACCTGCGGTCTCGGTACCAAGCTATTTCGCGTCATACCATGACGCGCAATAGCGACTAGCCGAGCTTGCTCGCCGTCGCCTCGGTGATGATCCAGGTGAGGGTGCCGTTCTCCGGCCGCACCAGGCCGGCCGGCAGCGTCGGGTCGCCGGCGATGGCGCGGGCCACCACGTCCGCCTTCGCGGCGTCGTCGGCCACGAAGATCACCCGCTTGGAGGCGTTGATGAGCCGCATGGTCATCGACACCCGCCAGGGCTGGGGAAGGTCGGGCCGGTGCACGGGCACCATCAGCCGGTCGTTGCTCTCCAGCTCCGGCCCGCCCGGGAACAGTGACGCGGTGTGGCCGTCCACCCCGACGCCCAGCACGCAGAGGTCCAGGCGCGGCGTGTCCTCACCGGGGAACTCCGCGCGCAGGGCGGCCTCCGCGGCGGCGGCGGCATCCGCGGGCTCCAGCTCGCCGTGGATGCGGTGCACCTGCTCGGGCAGCAGCGGCACGCGGTCCAGCAGGGCCTCGCGCACCATCCGGTAGTTGCTGCCCTCGTCGTCGGGGGGCACGCAGCGCTCGTCGCCGAAGAAGATCCGCAGGCGGGCCCACGGGGCGCAGCGCGAGCCCAGGCGCTGGTAGGCGGCCCGCGGGGTGGAGCCACCGGCCAGCGAGATCGCGGCGGGGGCGCTGGGTGTGGACGCCACCGCGAGGTCCTCGATCCGCTCCGCGGCGGTGTCGGCCAGGGTGAGCCCGTCCGGGACGATGATGATCTCTGGGGTCATCGGGCCGCCAGCTCGCGGGCGTGGGGGAGGGCGCGCTCGAAGGGACGGTCGCGGCGCTGCAGCTCCAGCTCACCCGCCAGGAGCTCTGCGCGGGTCTTGTACGGCAGCGGCAGCACGCGCCGGCGCGGCTTGCCCATGGGGGCCGCCACCAGCACCGCGGCGGTCGCGCGGTCCGGGTACCGCTCGATCGACAGGCGCCGCCCGGCGAGCGATTCCAGCTGCAGTTCCACCACACCACCCTCCAGGACGTCCTTGCGGGGATGCAGCTCCACGTGCAGCGATTCCCCGAGCGTGTCGCGCAGCCAGCCGGCGAGCAGGAGCGCCTCCACCGTGGGGGCCTCGCCGCAGTGCCGGATCTCCGCCACCGCACCCTGCCGCAATCGCTCCACGTGATCCAGGTCAACCAACTGGTTGACCAGCTGCCGCCAGGGGGTGAGCGCCGCCCAGGCCAGGTCGGTCAGCGCGGAGCCGGCCAGCACGGCGTCGGCGAGCTGGGCGATCGCGGCCTCGGGGTTGCGACCCCGCCCGGCCTCGGTCACCAGCCGGTCGGCGCCCTCCGAGACGTCCGCGAAGACCGGGTCGCTGAGGTCCGGGGGCCCCGGCCACCACAGGTACACCGGCAGGTCCGGCCGCAGCAGCGAGCGGACCGCGCTGGCCACCCCGCCCACGGTCTCGCCGTGCAGCGTCAGCCGCACCAGCTCCACCAGCGACTCCCGCTTGGCGCCGCCGAAGAGCTGCGCCCGGGTCTCCAGGTGGGCATCGATGCCGTCGCCGTCCCAGGCGCGCTCGATGATGATCGCCCGCGACGGCTGATGGTCCGACAGCGACTCGATGATCGCCTCGAACTCCACCGCGTCCTCCGCACGGGTCACGGTCACAAGGTTGAGCACGCCGGCGCTCGCCAGCGGCTGCCCCGTCTCGTCCACCGGGTGGAGGCCGGCGAGCTGCCGGGCCAGATCCGCCGCCGACTCGACGTGCCCGTCCCACTCCAGCGCCGGCCGGTTGCTCACAGCCGCCGCCACTCCCGGCCGTCACGCGCCAGCAGCTCGTCACCGGCGTCCGGGCCCCAGCCGCCGGCCTCGTAGTTCGGCTCCCCGATGGGGTTCGCCGCCCAGGCCTTCAGCAGCTCCTCCACGATCTCCCAGGCCCGCTCGACCTCGTCCCAGCGGGCAAACAGGGTGGAGTCGCCCAGCAGGGCGTCCAGCAGCAGGCGCTCGTAGGCCTCCGCCGACGGCTTCAGGAACGAGCTGCCGTACTGGAAGTCCATGCTCACCGTGCGCAGGTCCACCTGCGGACCCGGCACCTTCGCCGCGAACTTCAGCGACGCGCCCTCGTCGGGCTGGATGCGCAGGGTCAGCTGGTTCGGCACCACGGCCTCCACGGCCGTGTCGGCGAACGGCAGATGCGGGGCCGACTTGAACTGGATCGCCACCTCGGTCGCACGGCGCGGCAGGCGCTTGCCGGTGCGCAGGTAGAACGGGGTGCCCGCCCAGCGCCAGTTCTCGATGTACAGGCGCATGGCGACGTAGGTCTCGGTGTTCGAGTCCGGCGCGACGCCGTCCTCGGTGCGGTACGCGGGCACCGGTTTGCCGCCGATGTAGCCCTCGCCGACCTCGTCGGCGGTGATCGGCGGGATCGCGCGCAGCACCTTCACCTTCTCGTCGCGCACGTCCCGGCTCTCGAACCGCGCCGGCGGCTCCATCGCGATGATCGACAGCACCTGGAAGATGTGGTTCTGCACGATGTCGCGCAGGGCGCCGCTCTGGTCGTAGTAGCCGCCACGGGTCTCGACGCCCAGCTCCTCGGCCACGGTGATCTGCACGTGGTCCACGTAGCGGCGGTTCCACAGGGGCTCGAAGATGGCGTTCCCGAACCGCAGCACCAGCAGGTTCTGGACCGTCTCCTTCCCCAGGTAGTGGTCGATCCGGTACACCTGCTGCTCGCGAAAGACGCCCTCCAGGCGGCGGTTCAGCTCCCGGGCGCTCTCCAGGTCCTCGCCGAAGGGCTTCTCCACCACCAGCCGGCTGAAGTTGCCGTCCGACTCACCGGACAGGCCCACCGCGCCCAGCCGCTCGGCGATCACCGGGAAGAAGTCCGGGGCGGTCGCCAGGTAGAAGAGCTTGTTGCCGCGGGTGCCCAGCTCGTCGTCCAGGCCGCGCAGCAGGTCCCGGAGCGTCTCGTAGGCGGCGGGGTCGTCGAAACCGGCCGTCACGTACCGCAGGCGCCGGGCGAAGCCCTTCCACACGTCCGGGTCGACCTCCCCGGACCGGCTGTGGGCGTTCACCGCGACCCGCATCTCCTCGCGGAACTCGTCGTCGGTCCATGCGGTGCGCGCCACGCCCACGATCGCCATCTCGGGCGGCAGCAGCTGCCCCAGCGCGAGGTTGTACAGCGCCGGCATGAGCTTGCGGTGGGTCAGGTCGCCCGACGCCCCGAAGATCACCACCGCCGCCGGCGCGGGGGTGCGCGACAGGCGCGCCCCCAGGTCGAACGGCGGTGGGGCGTCCGAGGCCGGCCGGGCGCTCTGGCTCACGAGTGCTTCACCGCGTGCCCGCCGAACTCCCGGCGCAGCGCCGCCACCATCTTCGCCGTGAAGCTGCTGTCCTGACGCGAGCGGAATCGTTCGATCAACGACAGGGTGATGATCGGCGCGGGCACGTCGGTGTCGATCGCCGCCGCCACCGTCCAGCGGCCCTCGCCGGAGTCCTCCACGTAGTCGCGCAGTGAACCCAGGTCGGGCTCCCGCGCCAGCGCCGCGGCGGCCAGGTCCAGCAGCCACGACCGGATCACGGTGCCGTGCCGCCACGCCTCCGTCACGGCCGCCAGGTCCAGGTCGAACTCCGAGGCCTTCAGGATCTCGGTGCCCTCGGCGTATGCCTGCATGAGGCCGTACTCGATCCCGTTGTGCACCATCTTGGTGAAGTGGCCGGCCCCGCTGGCCCCGGCGTGCACCAGGCCGCCGGTGGACGGGATGAGCGCATCCAGGGCGGGCTTGACGTGGGCGAACGCATCCGCCTCGCCGCCCACCATGATCCCGAAGCCCTCGGTGAGGCCCCACACGCCGCCGCTGACGCCGATGTCCAGGAACTTCAGGCCGTGCTCGGCCGCCTCCTGGGCGTGGCGCTTGGAGTCCTTCCAGTTCGAGTTGCCGCCGTCGATCACGATGTCGCCGGGCTCCAGCTGCTCGAACAGCTGCTTCAGGACACCCTCGGTGATGTCCCCGGACGGCACCATCGCCCACGCCACGCGCGGGCGGTCGCCGAGGCGGTCGCGGATCTCGCCGATCGGGACCGGACCCTCCCCGCCACGCTCGGTGACGGCCGCGGGGTCCGCACCGGGGTCGGACACCACCACGCGGTGCCCGGCGGCGGTGAGCCGCCCGGTGAGCCCGGAGCCCATCCTCCCGAACCCGATCATCGCAAGCTCCACGGTGCCTCCTCCTTCGCCCGTCCTGGGGCGGTCGGTAACGGCTACTTCCGGGACAGCAGCGCGGCCAGGGCGGCGATCCCCGCCGCCGCGTCCGCGCCGATGTCGATGCGCGCCAGCCGCCGTCCACGGGCGGCCAGTGCCTCCGCATCGCCGATGGCCTGTGCGCACTTGAGCTGTGAGAACGTCCACGGCCTGCCGGGCACCGGCAGGTCCACCGGGTCCTGGCCGATCAGCTGCATGCACACGGCCGTGTCGGGCCCGCCCTTGTGGAGCTGCCCGGTGGAGTGCAGGAAGCGCGGCCCGTACCCAAAGGTGGTCGTGGCGCCGGTCCGCGCGCGGATCGCCCGGCGCAGGTCGGCGGCGGCCCGGTCGGCGGCGGGGGACTCCGGGCAGAACGCCTGGATCGCGACGTAGTCGCCGGGCTTCACGGACGCCACCAGCCGCTCGGCGGCGTCGAGGCCCTCGCGCTCGTCGGCGGGCGCGCGTCCCGCCTCGATGTCGCCCAGCACCTTCACGGTCACGTCCTTGGCCGCCTGCACGTCGGGCTGGTCGAAGGGGTTCACCCCCAGGACCGTCCCGGCCGCGGCCGTCGCGATCTCCCAGGTCATGTAGACGGCGCCCAGGTCGATCGTCTCGGGGACGTCCATGGTCACCACCGGGTGCCCGGCGGCGGCGAGCGCCGCGACGTCCTGGTCCAGATCGCCCGTGATGCGGTGGTAGACGAACACGCGGTCGTCGCCGTAGTCGGCGGGGATCCCGCCCGGCTCCTGGGCGACCGGCACGAGGCCCAGACCCTGCTTACCGAGGCTCTCGGCCACCAGCTGTTCGATCCACAGGCCCAGGGTGGACAACGGGGCGTCCACAAGCAGGCTTACCTTGTCGCGGCCCGCCTGCCCCAGGACGCCCAGGGCAAGACCCAGGCGGACGGGGTCGTCCGAGGCCAGCGCCGCCTGCGCGCGGTCCAGGAGCGGGTGCAGCGGGACACCGGCCAGCGCCATCGGCAGCAGGCCGAACAGCGAGAGCGCGGAGAACCGGCCGCCGATGTCCGCCGGGTTCTCGAGCACGGCCCGGAATCCCCCGGCGCGGGCGTTCTCGCCGAGCGGCGTTCCGGGATCGGTGATCGCGATGAAGTGTCCTGCCACGCCCTCGGCCCCGAGCACCTGCGACGCCTCGGTCCAGTGGTGCGCCATGAACGTGAGCGGCTCGACGGTGGTGCCGCTCTTGGAGGCCACGATGTAGACCGCCTGGCGGGGGTCGATGCCCTCGCCGGAGGCCGCGACCGCGGCCGGGTCGGTGGAGTCCAGGAGGCGCCCCGAACGTGCGGCGGGTCACCTCGGGGCAGAGGCTGCTGCCGCCCATCCCCAGCAGCACGGCGTGGCGGATCCCGTCCCGCCGGCACTCCCGGGCGATGCCCTCCAGCACCGCCACGTGCTGCCGCATCTCGAACGGGGCGCGCAGCCACCCGATCCACGGCGCGACGCCCTCGGCGTGGTCACCCCACGCCGAGGTGTCACCGGTGCGGATGCGCTGGCCCAGGCGCGAGGAGGTCGCGGCCTCCCACGCCGAGCGGACCGCCGACTCCCCATCGCCAAGGCTCCAACGCATCGCCTACCCCAGTTGCTCTCGGGCGGCCGCGGCGACCGCCTGCGGCGTGATGCCCAGATGTTCCAGCGCCACCTCACCGGGCGCCGAGGTCCCGAACCGGTCGATCGCCACCACCCGGCCGGTGAGGCCCGTGAAGCGGTGCCAGCCCAGCGAGGCCCCGGCCTCCACCGCCACGCGGGCGGTCGCGGCGGCCGGGAGCACCGACTCGCGGTACTCCTGCGGCTGGGCCAGGAAGAGCTCCCAGCTGGGCATGCTCACCACGCGCGCGGCGATGCCGTCGGCGGCCAGCAGGTCGGCGGCGGCGAGCGCGGTGTGCACCTCGCTGCCGGCGCCGATGAGGATGCAGTCCGCGCCGTCGCGCACCACGTAGGCGCCGCGATCCACCTGAGCCGGCCAGTCCATGGTCGGCAGGTTCTGACGGGTGAACACCAGCGTGGTGGGGCCGTCGATGCGCTCCATCGCCACGGCCCACGCCGCCGCCGTCTCGTTGGCGTCCGCCGGGCGGATGACCACCATGCCCGGGATGGCCCGCAGGCCGGCCAGCTGCTCCACCGGCTGGTGGGTGGGGCCGTCCTCGCCGAGTGCCACCGAGTCGTGGGTGTAGACGAACACCGCCGGCAGCTTCATGAGCGCCGCCAGGCGCAGGGTGTTCTTCATGTAGTCGGAGAACACCAGGAACGTGGAGCACGCCGGCCGCAGGCCGCCGTGCGCGGCGATGCCGTTGGTGATGGCGCCCATCGCGTGCTCGCGCACCCCGAAGCGGATGTTGCGCTGGGCGAAGTCGCCCGCCGTCACGTCACCGGAGGACTTGATGGTGGTGGAGGTGCTGGACGAGAGGTCCGCGGCGCCCTGCACCAGCTCCGGCAGCACGCCGGCGATGGCGTTGATGACGGTGCCGGACGCCGACCGGGTGGCGACGCCCTTTCCGGTCTCGAAGGCCGGCAGCGCATCGCGCCAGCCGGCGGGCAGCTCGCCCATGATGCGGCGGCGCAGCTCCGCGGCCTCAGCGGGGAACGCGGCGGCGTAGGCGTCCACGGCGCTCCGCCAGGCGGCGACCGCGTCGTCACCGGCGGCCCGCAGCCGCGACGCCCACGCGGCGACCTCCTCGGGCACCAGGAACTGCGCGTCCTCCGGCCAGCCGTACGCGCGCTTGGCCCCGGCGACCTCCTCGGCGCCCAGCGGAGACCCGTGGGCCGCGGAGGTGTCCTGCTTGGTGGGTGCGCCGAAGCCGATGTGGGTGCGGCACACCACCAGGGTGGGGCGCCCGTCGGAGGCGGCCGCCTCCGTGAGGACGCGGTCGATCTCGTCCAGGTCGTTGCCGTCGGCGATGTGCAGCACCCGCCAGCCCTGTGCGGCAAAGCGCGCCGGCACGTCCTCGTCGAAGCTCAGCGACAGGGGCCCGTCCAGGCTGATCTGATTGGCGTCGTAGATGCCCACCAGCTTGTCCAGCCGCAGGTGGCCGGCCACCGAGCACGCCTCGTAGGCGATGCCCTCCATCAGGTCCCCGTCACCGCAGATGAACCAGGTGCGGTGGTCCACCACCTCGTGGCCCGGGCGGTTGAACTCGGCGGCGAGCATGCGCTCGGCCAGCGCGAAGCCCACGGCGTTCGCCACGCCCTGCCCCAGCGGCCCGGTGGTGATCTCCACGCCCGGGGTGTCGCCGCGCTCGGGGTGCCCCGGGGTCTCCGACCCCAGCTGCCGGAACGCCTTGAGCTGATCCAGCGGCAGGTCGTAGCCGGAGACGTGCAGCAGCGAGTACAGCAGCGCCGACGCGTGGCCGGCGCTCAGCACGAACCGGTCGCGGTTCGGCCACTTCGGGTTCGCGGGGGCGTGCCGCAGGTGGCGGCTGAACAGGGTCCACGCGACCGGGGCGAGCCCCATGGGGGCGCCGGGGTGACCGCTGTTGGCGTGCTGGACGGCGTCGATCGACAGCGTCCGGACGGTGGCGACGACGAGGGCGTCGGGGGCGGGTTCTGAGGGCACGCTCACCTTTCCTGGGGGCTGGCCAGCGGGGAGTGTATCCCCACCCTCGCGACGCGCGAACCGCCGCGGCCGGGGTCCCGGGCACCGGGTGATCCACCCACGGCGCTCAACCCTCGGGGCGGGCGGCCGATCCACCTCACAGGAGATGTGCGCGTCCCGGATGGCGCGCTGCGGTGAGATGGAACTCACGACACTCGAACACACCCACACCGGGGGCTGGTCGGCCCCGCTTCCCGACGCCGATTCGGACCGCACCCTGGTGCTCGTGTTCGGGGCGCCGGAGTACCGCGACGACTGGGCGCCCGTGCGGGAGCTGCTCGCCGCCTTCCCGCGATCCCAGGTCATCGGCTGCTCCACCGCCGGCGAGATCCACGGCGCCCACCTGTCGGACGGGACGATTGCGGTGGCGGTGGCGCGGTTCCGTGACGCCCGCCTGCGGATGGCGACCGCCGACCCCGCCGACGGCGGGTCCCACCGCGCCGGCCGAGACATCGGCATCGCCCTGCGATCCGACGACCTGCGGGCCGTGATCGTCCTCAGCGACGGCCTCCAGGTGAACGGCACCGAGCTCACCCGCGGCCTCGGGGAGGTGCTGCCTCCGCAGGTGGTCGTGACCGGCGGCCTTGCGGCCGACGGCGACCGGTTCGGCGCCACCTGGGTCATCAAGGACGGGCTGCCGGTCTCGGGGACCATCACCGCGGTGGGGCTGTACGGACCGTCGCTGCGCGTGGGGCACGGGTCGCAGGGCGGCTGGGACCGTTTCGGACCCGAGCGCCTGGTGACGCGCTCGGCCGGCTGCGTCCTGCACGAGCTGGACGGCCGCCCGGCGCTGGAGCTCTACAAGGAGTACCTGGGCGAGCTCGCCGGCGGGCTCCCGGCGACCGGGCTGCTGTTCCCGCTGGCGCTGCGCCCGGAGGGCGACGGGGACGCCGTGCTGGTGCGCACCATCCTCTCGGTGGACGAGGAGTCCCAGACCCTCACCTTCGCCGGGGACATCCCGCAGGGCGGGATGGTGCAGCTCATGCGGGCCAACTTCGAGCGGCTCATCGAGGGGGCGGGCGATGCGGCGCTCGACACGGCCGCGAGGGAGGGCGACGGGCCGGTCCTGTGCGTCGGCGTGAGCTGCGTGGGGCGCCGGCTGGTGCTGGGCGAGCGCACCGAGGAGGAGATCGAGGCCGTCCTGGAGGGGCTCCCGGAGGGCGCCCAGCAGGTGGGCTTCTACTCCTACGGGGAGATCTCGCCGCTGGCCGCCGGCCGGTGCGACCTGCACAACCAGACCATGACCCTCACCACCCTCTCGGAACGCGTGTGAGCCTGCACACGATCCTCGAGCGCCAGCTGCGGCGCCTCGGGCTCTCCGCCGACGGCCCGCCGCCGGACGCCGAGGCGTGGGCCGCGCTGCTGCGCCGGGTCTCCACCGCGTACACCGAGGCCGACAACGATCGCTACCTCATGGAGCGGGCGCTCGACGTGTCGTCGCGTGAGATGCGGGAGCTCTACGAGGCGCGGGCCCGCAGCGAGGCGCGACAGGCCGCCCTGCGGGAGGTCGCGACCGCCGTCGCCGCCGGGGGCGAGCCCACCGCGGTCGCCGAGATCTCGATGGCCGCCATGCGGGCGCTCATCCCCGGGGCCGAGACCCACGTGCGCTGGATCGACGGCGAGGTCGGCGATCCGCCGGCGGACCTGCCGCCGCACCTCGCCGCGGTGGTCACCGGTGGCGCGCCGCGCCGCCGGGAGATGAGCGGGCTCACCGAGGTCGCCGTGCCGGCCCTGGCCGCCGGCCGGGTGCGGGCGATCCTGAAGGCGATCGTGCCCGACGATCCCGACGACGCCGAGCAGATCCTCACGGACCTCGCCGACCTCGTGGCCCTGTCCACCGTGAACGCCGAGGCCGCCGAGCACCTGGCCGCCAAGGCCGACACCGACGCCCTCACCGGCCTCGCCAACCACCGCGTCTTCCAGGAGCGGCTGGAGCTGGAGGTCCGGCGCGCCCAGCGCCACGGGCGGGCCCTCTCGGTGCTGGTGGGCGACATCGACGAGTTCAAGCACGTCAACGACAGCTACGGGCACCAGGTGGGCGACCGCGTGCTCGCCACCGCGGCGCGGCAGATGGCGTCCGTCGCGCGGGTGAGCGACCTGGCCGCCCGGATCGGCGGTGAGGAGTTCGCGATCATCCTCCCGGAGACCGACGGCATCGGCGCGCTCACCGTCGCGGAGCGCATCCGCACGCGGCTGTCCGCCGAGCCCATCCCGCCCGTCGGCCGCGTGACGATCTCGCTGGGGGTGTGCTCCCTCGCCGATGCCGAGAGCGCGAGCGAGCTGCTGGGCCGCGCCGACGTCGCCATGTACTGGTCGAAGGCCAACGGCCGGAACGCCTCCTCGCGGTGGACGCCGGAGGCGGCCGCGGAGCTGGGGACCTCCGCGGGGGTCATCGGCGCCCAGCGGATCCGGGCGCTCACCGCCGTGCGGGCGCTCGCCCGGGCGGTCGAGATCCGCAACCCGTTCCTGCGGCGTCACTCCGACCGGGTGTCGGACCTCGCGCATGCGCTGGCCCTCGAGCTGGGCTGGTCGGCCGGTCGCGCGGCGGCGCTGCGCCAGGTCGCGCTCATCCACGATGTCGGCAAGGTGGGGCTCCCGGAGCAGCTGCTGCTCGTGCCCGACGAGCTCTCCGGCCCCGATCTCGAACGGGTGCGCAACCACGCGGTGCTGGGCGCGGAGCTCATCTCCGAGCTGATGGAGCCGGAGCAGGTCTCCTGGCTCCGGCACCACCACGAGCGGATCGACGGCTCGGGATACCCCGACGGGCTGCGGGGCGATGACATCCCCGACGGCGCCCGGGTGCTCGCCGTCGCCGACACCTGGGACGCGCTGGTGTCCGACCGCCCGTACCGGTCGGCGTGCACCGACGAGACGGCGCTCGATGAGTGCCGGCGGGTCGCGGGGCAGCAGCTCTGGGAGCCCGCCGTCTACGCGCTGGAGCGCCTGGTCGCCCGCGGCGTGGTGGAGGCGTTGGCGCGGCACGCGGGGGAGGGTTCCCGCGCCGCCGTGCCCTGGGCCTGAGGGCGCCGGCACGACCGTTCGAATGGACGGGCGGAAGGCGTCGCACACACGCCCTTCGAAACGGTAGTCTGCGCCACCCCTTCATCCGGAGGTCGTGACCTCCCGGGCTGCGTGTGCGCGTTCGGGACCAGGGGCAGGGTCACTGCCTTCCGGGATGGGGTCCCTCCACCCGACCTTCTCACCAGGATCGAGCGATGCCGTTGAACTCCCAACGCCGGGGAGCATTCCCGGCGCTGTCGCAGTCCACCTCATCCCCCCGACCGGTGCGCCTTGAGCGGCGCAGGGCCTGGTGAGCGACCAGCCCGGAGCGCCTTCTGCGCTCATCGGCATTCCCAAGGAGCTCGGTGACGGCGAACTGCGCGTCGCGATGACGCCGGCCGCCCTCGGCCCGCTCCTCAAGGGCGGGGTCCGTGTCGTCGTCGAGTCCGGCGCCGGTGTGGCGGCCGGGTTCCCCGACAGCGCGTACACCGATAAGGGCGCCACCATCGGGTCCCGTGACGAGGTGTTCGCCGCCGACGTCGTCGCGTCGGTGCGCGTGCCCGAGGGCGCCGACGCCGATCGCGTCCGCGCCGGCCAGGTCGTCATCGGCATGGCCACGCCGTTCGCCACGCCCGAGGCCGTACAGGTCCTCGCGGAGAAGGGCGCCACGCTGTTCGCTCTGGAACTGGTGCCGCGCACGACGCGCGCCCAGGCCATGGACGTGCTCTCCTCGCAGGCCAACGTGGCCGGCTACAAGGCCGTCCTGCTCGCCGCGAGCGCACTCCCGAAGGTCTACCCGCTCCTCACCACCGCGGCCGGAACGATTCCGCCCGCGAAGGTGCTCATCATCGGCGCCGGCGTGGCGGGCCTGTCGGCCATCGCCACCGCCCGCCGCCTGGGCTCGGTCGTGGAGGCGTACGACGTCCGCCCGGCCGTGAAGGAGGAGGTCCAGAGCCTCGGTGCCCGGTTCGTCGAGCTCCCGCTCGAGACCGGCCAGGAGGGCTCCGGTTCCGGCGCCTACGCCCAGCAGATGTCCGAGGAGACCCTGAAGAAGCAGCAGGAGCTCCTCGCGAAGACCGTCGCCGCAAGCGATGTGGTCATCACCACCGCGCAGGTGCAGGGCAAGAAGGCCCCGGTCATCGTCACGTCCGAGATGGTCGCCCAGATGGCGCCCGGCTCGGTCATCGTCGACCTCGCCGCCGAGCAGGGCGGCAACTGCGAGGCCACCGTCGCCGGTCAGACGACCGACGTCGGGGGCGTGAAGGTCATCGGCCCGGTGAACCTGTCGGCCACGATCCCCACGCACGCCAGCCTCATGTACGCGAAGAACGTCGCCAACTTCCTGCAGCTCATGGTCGCCGACGGGGGCGTCCACCCCGAGGTGGACGACGACATCGTGCGCGAGACCATGGTCAGCAGGGGCGGTCAGATCGTCCACGCACGGGTCCGTGAGGCACTCGGCCAGGAGCCGCTCGCGGCGCCTGCGCCGCCGGCCGAGCCGGAGCCCGCCGACACGCCGGAGGAGGTGGCCGAGTGAGCTCCGACGCGATCATCACCAGCCTGTTCGTCTTCGTCCTGGCCGGATTCCTCGGGTTCGAGGTCATCCGGAAGGTCCCGAAGCTGCTGCACACCCCGCTGATGGCCCTCACCAACGCGCTGTCGGCGATCGCCCTGGTGGCGTCGCTGGTGGTGCTGGGCCAGGCGAGGACCGACTACTCGACGATCCTCGGCTTCATCGCCGTGGTGGCGTCCACCATCAACGTCGTCGGTGGGTTCCTCATCACCGACAAGATGCTGAAGATGTTCAAGAAGCCGGCCCGGCCGGCTCCCGCCGCGGGTCAGGAGGCCGGCTCGTGAGAGAGAACATCATCCAGCTGATCTACCTGGTCGCGGTGGTCGGGTTCGCGCTGTCCCTGAAGTGGATGTCGGCCGCCTCGACCGCCCGCCGCGGCATCTTCGCCGGCGAGATCGGGTTCATCCTGGCGATCGGCGCCACGCTGGCCCTCCCGGGGTACACCTCCGAGGGCGTCATCCTCATCATCATCGCGCTGGCGATCGGCACCGCCATCGGCATCCCCATGGGCCTCAAGGTCCCCATGACCGCGATGCCCGAGCGGATCGCCCTGAGCCACGCGTTCGGCGCCCTGGCCGTGGGTGCCATCGGTGTCGCGAAGTTCTTCCTGGACGGCGAGAAGTTCGGCAAGTTCGAGCTCGCCGTGCTGGGCGTCGAGGTGGTCCTCGGTGGACTGGTGTTCACCGGCAGCCTCATGGCGGCCGGCAAGCTCCACGAGAAGCTCCCGCAGCGCCCGATCCTCTTCAAGGGCCAGAACTACGTGAACTTCGGGATCATCGGGATCTGCGCGGCGATCGTGATCTACCTGATGTTCCGGCCCGAGGACACGTGGTTGGTGCTGGTGCTCGCGGGCCTCGCGCTCGCCGTCGGCGTGCTGCTCACCATCCCGATCGGCGGCGCCGACATGCCGACGGTCATCGCGCTCCTCAACAGCTACGCCGGCCTCTCGGCGGCCGCGCTGGGCTTCGTGCTCGACAACAAGCTGCTCATCGTGGCCGGTGCCCTGGACGGGACCGCGGGTCTCATCCTGGCGATCATCATGTGCCGCGCCATGAACCGCTCGTTCCGGAACGTCATGTTCGGGGCGTTCGGCGCGGTCGACGAGACCGCCGGTGGCGGGGCCGCGGGCGAGGTCGCCCCGATCCGCTCGGCGTCCACCGACGAGGCCGCGGACATCATGAAGATGGCCCGCAGCGTGGTCATCGTCCCGGGCTACGGGATGGCGGTGGCGCAGGCCCAGCACAAGGTGCGGGAACTGGCCGACGCCCTCGAGAAGGAGGGCGTGGACGTGAAGTACGCCATCCACCCGGTGGCCGGCCGCATGCCCGGGCACATGAACGTGCTCCTGGCGGAGGCAAACGTCCCGTACGACAAGCTGCTCGACATGGACGAGATCAACAGCGACTTCCCGCAGGTGGACGTCGTCCTCGTCCTCGGTGCCAACGACGTGGTCAACCCCTCGGCGCGGCACGACACGAGCAGCCCCATCTACGGCATGCCCATCCTCAACGTGGACCAGGCCCAGACCATCATGGTGGTCAAGCGGTCGATGCGGTCCGGGTTCGCGGGCATCGAGAACGAGCTGTTCTACAACCCCAAGACCCTCATGGTCTTCGGGGACGCGAAGGCCGTCGTCACCGAGATGGCCATCGAGGTCTCCGGCCAGCGGGACGCGATCAGCCTGTAGTCGCGGTTGCGGTTCCCGGCCCGCCGAGGTGGCGGGCCGGGACTCCGCGCGCTGACCGGCTGCGGGGCCTCAGCCCCTCAGGGCGTGGGGGTGGCTCTCGTTGAGCCCCGCCACGGTGATGCGCACGAACGTCGCGTTGCGGTGCATCTCCGCGATCGTCGAGGCGTTCGAGTAGCTCATCCCCGAGCGCAGGCCGCCGACGAGGTTGCGCACGATCTCCGAGGCGGGATCGCGCAGCGGCACGACGGTCTCGACGCCCTCCGGGACGGTGGGGACGAACTCGTCGTCGAGGTCCTCCGCGTGACGGCGCGCCTCGGCCGCGGGCGCGGACGCCATGCCGCGGAACACCTTCACCCGGCGGCCGTCGCGCGTGACGACGTCGCCCGGGCTCTCGGGGGTCCCGGCCAGCAGTCCGCCGATCATCACGGTCTCCGCGCCGGCGGCGATCGCCTTGGCCACGTCGCCGGGGTAGCGGATGCCGCCGTCGGCGATCACCGGGACGTCGTGCTCGGCGCACGCCTCGGCGCAGGCCATCACGGCGGAGAGCTGCGGGACGCCGACCCCGGCCACGATGCGGGTGGTGCAGACCGACCCGGGGCCCACGCCAACCTTCACGGCATCGGCGCCGGCGAGGCAGAGGTCGCGGGCGCCCTCGGCGGTGGCGACGTTGCCGGCCACCACGTCGACGGCGTCGCCGATGGCCTCGCGGACGGCGCTGACGGCCTGGATGGCGTGCTCGGCGTGGCCGTGGGCGATGTCCAGCACCAATGCGTCCGCGCCCGCGGCGACGAGCGCCCGGGCCCGCTCCAGGTAGTCCCCGCGCACGCCGATCGCGGCGCCCACGGCGAGTCGCCCGCGGGCGTCGGTGGTCGACTCGGGGCGCTCGGCGTGCTGCAGCAGGTCCCGCATGGTCACCAGCCCGGCGAGCTGGTCGCCGTCGCCCACCAGGGGGAGCTTCTCCACGCGCGCGTCGCGCATGATCTCGAGGGCCTCGTCGCCGCTGGTGTCGATGCGCCCCACCACCAGGCGGCTGCGCGGCGTCATGGCGTCCTCCACCACGCGGGCCTCGGGGACCATGTCGATGTCCCTGCTGGTGAGCATGCCGGCCAGACGGCGGTCGGCATCGACGACCACCAGGCCGCTCACGCCGTGCTCGGCCATCAGCCGGCGGGCCTCGTCGAACGACGCGTCGTTGCGGACGGTGTGCGGATCCTCGATCACCAGGGCCTCGGCGCGCTTGACCCGGGCGACCTCGCGGGCCTGCTGCTCCACGGTGAGGAAGCGATGGATGATGCCGAGACCGCCGATGCGGGCCATGGCGATCGACATCGACGACTCGGTGACGGTGTCCATGTTCGCCGAGACGAGCGGCACGGCGAGGCGGAGCCGCCGTGTGAACCGCGTCCCGGTGTCCACCTCCCGGCGCGAGCGGATGCCGCTCCGGCGGGGGACGAGCATGACGTCGTCGTACGACAGGGCGAGGGGAATGTCCGATTTCCAGTTCATGGCAGCCGGGGACGATAGCTGCTGCGTCGCACCCGGGCCCCGTCCGACGGGTAGCATCGCCGTCATGCAAGGACGTGGGCTGCTGGCCATGGTGCTGGTCTCGGCCGCCGTCGCGGTCTCCGGCTGCGGTTCGCAGGATGGCGGCGCCCCGGCGGCGCAGGCGCCCGTGCCCCCGGGGGAGTACGTCGCGGCCGTGCAGGACCTGCTGGGTCCGCCGGCCCGGATGGCGTCGCTGGCGACCGCCCGCGTCGCCTCCGACCCGGAGGTGGACGCGCCGACCCAGGCCCAGGTGGACGCCATGGTCAACCAGGCCCGCCGGGAGCTGCGGGAGCTTCGGGAACTGCCGCTCGGCGGCGGGGTCCTCCCGCAGCAGCGTGACGCCCTGGCCGGGGCCTACCAGGCGACCGTGACCTGGATGGAGCGGGATGACCGGGTCGCCCTCCGCCAGCATCTGACCCCGCTCTTCATGAGCATGCGAGGACTCTCATCCGCCGTCTCGCCGCCCTGATCGCCATCGTCGCCGCGCTCGCCACGGCGGGCTGCGGGTCGGATCCGCTGCCGGTGCCCACCTCGGCCCCGCCCGCGGAGACCCCGGTGGGCCCTCGCGGCTACCTCTCCGACACCGCGCTCGCGGCCGACGGCATCCGCGGGTTCGTCGAGACCCTGGGCGCGCTGGCCCCCGAGATCACCCCCGCCGAGGCCCGCACCGCGGCCCCCGGTCTGCGCCAGGACGCGGGAATCGTCGATCTCGCGTATCGCCGGCTCGCCGCCGAGCGTGTCGAGGACACCCGGTTGGAGGGACAGCGCAAGCGGGTCACCCCGGCGCTGGGGGAGGTCGCGCAGATCATGGCGCGCATCGCCACCCTGGCCGAGGCGGGCAAGGCCCCGGAGATGGCGGCGCTGGTCCCGGATCTGGAGGCGGCCATCGCCGCGCTCCGGACGGCGGGCGGCTAGAACTCCGCAGAATCGCCGGATGGCGGGTGTGGGGTCATGCTTTCGCGGGACCCTGCCGATCCATTTGGCGTGTCCGAAACCGTCCATGTCCTGATCGCCAGCGCGTCGCCGGCGTACGCCCGGGGGCTCGCGTCGTTCCTCGACGATGGACCGCTGTCGCCGGTCGTCGTGCACACGATCGACGTGGCGCTGACCCGTGCCGCGGAGGTCGAACCGGCCCTGGCGGTGGTGGACACCCGGCTGGGGGACGGTCCGGGCACGGAGCTGGTGGCCGAGTTGCTGGCCCGCGTCCCGGGACTCCGGGTGCTGTGCGCGGTCCACGACGAGGGACCCCAGGCCCAGGTCGCAGCCCTCGCGGCCGGCGCCTGCGGGGTCATCCTCACCACCTGGCCCCGGGACCTGG
>LNFM01001663.1_pt1 | contig 49642 bp, 71 predicted proteins | sample 596031 | NCBI WGS metagenome assembly LNFM01 (sample SAMN04254537, study PRJNA301005) | activated carbon metagenome | isolation source: dual media filters at the Ann Arbor, Michigan drinking water treatment plant | place: USA: Ann Arbor | reverse complement strand
CCCATGGCTGTCATAGGGGGTGGCTAAGATATTGTAAGCATTCGGCTTTTCAAAACGCGCTAAGTATGTGATTCCTCGTAACCAATGCTTTCACACACTTAACCATCATACAGCTACTTAGCTCATTCCCCTATGTGTGGGGTCTATCCATAGGGCCCACACGTGCGGGGCATCGTAGAGACCTTCTGTCGGGCTCCATGTGTGGTGAGGGGGCAAGGCCACCGTTCCTTGACCCCACTCCTACGGAGGGGGTCAGGACGCCCCCACATGGGCCCACAGATGGGCTCGATGCTGTGTCCTGTGTGGCTCATATGTGGGGGCATGTTGATGGGCCCACAGATGCCCCACAGATGGGCTCTGTGTTGACCCTACGTAGAGCAATGGGCTACGTATGGCCGTAATGGCTAAAGGTGCACGCAAGAGAGCCCGCAAGGTCCCATTCAGCCCGCTCGGCGACCTCCTCGACTCCTACCGGCAGGACGTAGGCATCGCGGAGGAGACCCTCGCGAAGCGCGCGCAGGTCGCGCTCAACACGTGGAAGAATCTGATCCGGTCGCCGCGCCGCTCGGTTCGGCTTCCGCGGCTTCGCTCGCTCTGGTACGCGCTTTGTCTCAACGATGCCGACTGGGAGGCGATCGTCGTTGCCTGGAACGGCCTAACGGAACTCGACTACATCGTCGAGGTTGGCGAGCGTCAACAGGCGACGAGCCGCACCGTCGAAGAGATCGCGCGTGCCGTCGAGACCTCGCACGCGCTCGAGGTTGATGACGATGCTCGCGCCGAGTTCGCGCGATGGCTTCGCGCCGACGGATGGCGCAAGGGCCTCGAGCCCGCAACGCTCGCGACCCTCGAGCGCGCTCACCCGTACAACTGGCTCGACGATGAGACCTATCCCGCGCGCGTTGCCGACGATGCCGATGCGTGGCGCGAGTCGAGAGCGCATCGCGCGGCCGTCCTCGCCGAAGAATCCACAGCCGGTGAGGAACCTGTGGAGAGCGAAGGTGCGACGATCGATCGCACGGCGCTCGACGACGACTTCGGTTGATCGGGCTTGACGGTTCGCGCGCAGGAGTTCAATACGCGATCAGCCGAACGGGCCGCTGACAGTCTCTCCTCGTGTACGTCGGGCACACGAGAGCGAGGCGACCATCCCGCACACGTCGCGACCCTAGTAGGCTCTTTCTCATGTCCACGATCGGCGATTGGCCGTCGCCCGAGGAACTCGATGCCGTCGAGCGTGAGCGCGGGCAACCTGCGCTGCAGATCGCGATGAGCGATCGGCCCACGAAGGAAGTGAAGCCGCTCGAGACCGAGACCACGTTGCGCGTCATCGGCGCCGACGGGTCATCGCTCGCGAGCTTCTTTCGTGCGGCCGCTGCGATCGTTGAGATCGGCGGCGACTACGAGATCACGATTCGTCGCGTGCCGAAGACGCCGATCGAACCGACGCCGACGCCGACGCCCACGGAGTAGCTCCGAAAAGACGAAAGCCCCGCACCATTGCGAGGCTTCCGTTGTCACGAGCATTCCGGGACTAGTGGATCCGACGGCGAACGCGAATTCTGTAACTCCGTCGGTCGCTCGTGACGATGCGAAGCTAGCCGAAGTCGTCGGCCGCGTGCGTGCGGTCTTCTGTCGCAGCGAAGAGCGAGCCCTGCCCGATCTTCGCGCTCCCACGCGCGCCGAGCGCTTCGTACTCCTCGAGCCGTCGCCGAGCGATGTCGAAGTATGGGCCCGCCAGCTCGAAGCCGAGGAAGCGCCGACCTTCCATGAGCGCCGCGACGCCCGTCGTGCCGCTACCGAGGAACGGGTCGAGGATGAGCCCACCTGGCGCGCAGAACCGCGCGAGCTTCTGCATGACCTCCTCGGGTTTCTCCGTCACGTGCTCGCGCTCGGAGCCCGGCACCGTGTTGCACGTGATGAGGCCGGGCAAGGCGGGCACGTCGCGCTCGACGGCGAGCGGGCCCTTCGAGCCCCAGATCCAATATTCGCACGCGGCCGCGAAGCGTCCGAGCTGCGGACGACATGCGGGCTTGTGCCAGGGCACGATCCCACGCCACACGAAGCCCCCGGCCTGCACCGCGTCGGTCATCGTCGGCAGCATGCGCCAGTCAGACGCGATCGCGAACGTGCCGCCATCCTTCACGGCGCGCCACGCATCGGCAAGCCAGAGCGACGCCCACGCGAGGAAGCCGCGCTGGTCGCGGTTGTCGCCGTAGAACTCGGGATAGTCGGCCTCACTTCCGCTCTGTTGGTACTTCGCAGAGACGACACGCGTGCGATCGCCGCGCGTGAAGCCGCCCGACGAGTAGGGCGGATCGCTGAGGAGCATGTCGACGGAGTTGTCCTCGACGGTTCGCAGAAGGTGCAGCGAATCGCCGGCGCGTAGCTCGAAGCGCTTCATCGGCCGCGATGCGCGCAATCGAGCGCGACCTCAGAGAGCTTGTAGGCGTTCGAGGTGCCGACGGCATACGCCTCGGCGGTCTCGATCAGTCGCTTCCAGCGCGTGAGCTCAGCGGCCAACTCGAGGAGATTTAGGTGCGCGAGTTCGAGAGTCGGCGGCCATCGCGTCGGCGTGATGCTCTCGACGAGATCCCAAATCGAGCGGTCCGCTTCGTTCTCGATCCGCTCCTGCGCTTCATCGTCGGTCTCTTCGCGCTCGGCCGTCGGTGCTTCGCCCGGTCGGAAGTCGCACGGGCATCCGATACAGATGCCGCCGAACCATGGCTGGTGTTGGGAGTGGTCGCCCTTCGCGCACGAGGGGCAGATCTGCACGTTAGTCATCGTCGCTCTCCGTTCTGATCGTGGTTTGCGTGATGAGACGCCAGCGGCCGCGGCCGAACGCTTCGACCTCGCCGCGCATGCGCATCTCCTCGAGAGTTGTGTCGGTGCTCTTCGGCGTGCCGCATCCTTTGAGCTTGCGGATCTCGCCGCCGCCCATGCCGAGGTGCCCCACGCGCTCGAGGGCTTTGCGGATGACGCGCGATCGCTCCATGCTCGCGTTGTTCGAGGAGGCGGTGTTCAGCTCGATGCGCGCGCTCCGTGCCGTCGGCTTGTCGATGCGCTTGCTGTCTTTGCTCTGGCGCGTGAGTTCCTTCGTCACTTCATTCGGCGTCGCCGGAAGGTGATCGAGTTCCTTCCACTGCCCGCCCGCCTTCGTGAACGTGAAGCCCACGCGGCCCTCGCGCCCGGTGTTGCGGGCCTTCGTCACGAGCACGTGCGAGTCGAGGACGGGCGCATCGTCGGCTTTGAAGACGTTGAGACCGATCATCGTGGCGCACGCGTGCTCGAGTTCGCCCGTCTCTGCGCTCACGCCGATCGCATCCGCGGCGCTCTCGAGGTCGACCTTGCCGGTGAGCACCGCGTTGTTTCCGCGCGAGGTCTGCGAGAGCAGGATCCCGTAACAGTCTTCCTCGATCGTCATCTCGCGGAAGGCTTCGATCGCATCCGCCAGCTCGCCGCGCGTGTCTTTGCCCGACCCGCGCGCGATCTTGCCGATGTAATCGACGACGAAGAGCGGAGGCCGCCGATAGATCTCGCGAGCGATCTGCACCGCGGCCCGCGTCGCGGCGACCTGAAGCTCGTAGCCACGCACGCGCGGCACGTAGCGCCATCGATCCGTGACCGACATGAGCGCGCGCTCGATCTGCTCTTGTGACCAATCGTCGCGGATCTTGCCCATGTGCGTGCCGCTCACGTTCGCGGCGATCCGGAGGTTGAGTTGCGGCCCGTCGAGTTCGAGCGGGTCCCACAGCACGGGCGTGCCCTGGCCGATGGCGGCGCGCGCCATCTCGATCGCGAACGATGTCTTGCCGCCGCCCGTCGGGCCGCTGATTCCGATCATCTCGCCCGGGTAGGTCTTGCACCGCGTCGCGAGGTCGACCCATCCGGGCGGCATCGGAAGCGGCGGGAGCTTGCGCTTGCGCTCCATCTCCTTCACGGCATCGAGCGGCGAGTCGAAGCGGTAGCCCGTGCGATTGCGATCGTTCGCTCGCTGCGTCGCGGTCTCCCACGCTTCGATCACGGCGGGCGCCGCGCGCATGCGATTGAACGGGATCACGCCCGCCGGCGACGGGAACGGGATCACGTTGTCGGGATCGATGGCGGTCGCTTCTGCGGGCCCGCCGAAGTCGTCGTCGGTCAATCGAGGATCTCCCACGGTGCTAGCGGAGTCGTGTACGGCAGATAGAGCGGATGCTTCGGCGAGCCGTCGAGGTTGCGCCCGAGGCACTGCAACGGCACGCCGGTCAGGAGCGTTGCGAGTTCGCGCTCCCGCTCCCGCTGAATGTTCGCGCCCCACGCGACGAGGAAGACGCCGGCGCCGTCCTGCACGAGCCGAGCGGCGCGACGGATGAAGGTGTCGGTGTGCGCGCCCACGGGATCGCTCACGCCCTCGAGCACGTCGGGATCCGTCGAGCGGTACGCGTACGCGTTGACCTTGTAGAGCCCGCCGCATTTCCAGCGGCGCGCGAAGCCGATCTCGCGGCGGATCGTGTGGTCGTCTTTGAACGCGTCGGCCGTCGAGGGATTCAGGCCGCACACGACGAGCCACGGGAGAGCGTCATCCCATCGGCGCGCGAGCATGTAGCGATAGACGTCATCGCTTGAGAACGCGGCCCATGACTCGCCGCCGAAGTCTTCGTCGATGCGCACGCTCATCCGAAGTCACCGTCGTCGGTCGCCGCCGGCGTCTGCGCGATCTCGATCTTCGCGCCCGCCTGCACCATGTCGTTGAGATCCTTGTACGGGCGGCACTCCACCCACGAGCACGCGCCCGAGCCGAGGATCGCCATCACGTTTTTCGACGCCTCATCGACAGAGCGATCGCCGGCGCCGCGGTCTTTCTCTGGAAGCGTCTTCCAGGTCGCATCGCTCGCCATGTTGTCGGCCTGCGCGACGATCGTGACGGTGCCGCCGCCGCGTGCGCCGAGCTGCACCGCCGCGTGTCGTGCGACGAGCGGCAACGTGCCCGCGTGCGTTGCGCCGAGCACGTCGGATCGAGGCCAGAGCATGAGCGCCGTGAGGTAGTCGGCGAGGCCCTCGACGATCACGATGTGCTCGGTGCGGATGTCGTGCGGATGCCCGTAGCAGCCCACGAGCTCAGGGCCTTCGCTCACGACGCCGCCGAGCATTCCGATCACCTTCGGTTGATCCTCGCGGGGCTCGATGCGACGGATGCGGATGTCGACGATCGCGCCGTCGGCGACCGCGCGCACGGGAACGGCGACGCCCACGCTCGCGGTCATCTTCGCGAGGCGCTCGAGGTCGGGCTTCGCGGCGCGCTCCTCGGGCGTCACGCGCATCGGAGTCTCGCGCATGTCTTCCATCGTCCAGACATCGACGAGCGATCGCGAACGCAGATACGCCTGGCCCATGCGACCGAACGGCATGAGGCGCTCCCACACCCACGCGCCGCGCTTTTTTGCGGCGGCGACGCGCTCGGCGAGCGACGGAAGCACGGGCGCCGGCGGCCGCTCTTTCTTCGCGGGCTTCCCGCCGCCGAAGTCGTCATCGTCTTCGACGCCGGCGATGCCCGCGGCGATCTCGAGCGCCTTGCGGAAGTCGGCGCGCACGTCGAGGCCCTCGGCGATCGCGACGAGCTTGATCAGGTCGCCGCCGGTGTCACATGCCCAGCAATGCCATTTGCCGTCACGCGACAGGCCGAAGGCATCGGTGCCGTGATCGGTCGCGCCGCATCGCTTCGCGCGCATCCAACGGCCTCGCCAGGGCCCGCGGATGTCGTAGTGGGCGGCGACGTCCTCGGCGCGCAGAGCATCGAGGACGGCTTCTTTGCTGATCACGTTTGTGCCTCGCACGCAACGAACCGGCGCTTGCCCTCGCGGATGACGCGTCGCACGTGGCCCTTCGCCTCGGCGCGCAGGAGCGACGTATAGACCGGATTCACGGCGCGCTTGCAGTAGGCGCTCATCTCGGGCATCGACGGCGGCCGCTTCAGATGTGCGGCAAGTCGTCGCAGACACTCCACGTACCACGCTTCCATCGGCGAGAGGATCTCTCGCTGTTTCGGCGCCGGCGGTGCAATCGGGATCGCCGTGCGGCGCTTCGACTTCGCTGAGGTCTTTCGCGTCATACCGCTCCTGTAGTAATTGAACTCGAGCGCCCGCGTCAACTCGTGACACGTGCGCGGCAACTCTTCGCAAAGGCAACACACGTGACGACTACGAATGATCCCGGCAACGCTCTCGCTATCCGTCCGACCTCTGAAGCCGCGGTCCGCGACCGCATCGGCGAAGGTCAGCCCGTCTCGATCGTGCCGCGCACCTTTCTTGAGGTGCAACAGATGGCGACGGCGCTCGCGACCTCTGCGCTCATCCCCGCGAAGCTGCGCGGGAGCCCGGCCGACGTCGCGCTGACGATCATGGCGGGCGCCGAACTCGGGATCTCGCCCATGGCGAGCTTCCGCTTCTTCGACGTCATCGAGGGCCGCGTCGGCCTGACCGCGAAGGCGCTCACGGCGCTCGCGCAACGCTCGGGCCTCATCGACTACCTCGAGCCCGTCGAGCAAACCGCCGAGCGCGCGACGTGGAAGATCAAGCGCAAGGGCGGGTCGGAGGTCGTGCGCACGTGGACGATCCAGATGGCGCAGGCCGCGGGGCTCACGGGGAAAGACAACTGGAAGAAGTACCCGCACCGCATGCTCTCGGCGCGCTGCAAAAAGGATCTCTGCGATGACGTCGTGCCCGAGGTCGCGATGGGCATGCCGACCGTCGAGGAACTCCTCGATCGCGATGACCTAAACGATCGTGAGCTCACGGCCTTCGTCGCTCCGGTCACGGAGATCAAGGCCGATCCGATTCCTGCGCCCGCGAAGGCGAAGGGCTCGAAGGCCGCCGACAAGGCGAAGCCGATCGACGCGCAGGCGACAGAGACGAAGGAGCCCACGAGCAACCTGAATCCCGCCGCGTCGAAGGAGACCGCCGAGGCGCTCGCGAAGGCCGGCGACGCTGCGAAGACGATCGCCGACGCGAAGGTCGCGGAGGGAAAGGCCGCCGACGCTACGGCGACGAACACCTCAGCGTCGAATACTTCGACGGAATCATCGCCGAACTCGACGGGCTCCACGAGCGGACCGGACACGACGGGTACCTCGCAAGCCGCGCCGTCTTCGTCGAGCGCCGAGCCCTCTTCCTCGAGCGGCGACGACTTCGGTGAGGATGCGGCGCCCGCGGGCCTCGACTTCGATCCGAACATCGACGCGCAGGCGAATCTCGCGCGCTTCGAGACCGCTATGAAGAATGCGAGCCGCGCGACCTACCCGCACGAGCGCGCCAAATGGGTTCCGCTCTCGAAGGTCGGGCAGGCGATGAACTCGGTCGCGCCGCGCATGCGCGAGATCGCCGCGGCCCGCGCCTCGGAGCTTGGCCTCTAGATGGCGGCGCCTCGCAAGGTGCAGGGCCTCGCGCGCGGTGCAGCGGAAGCGTTGCTGCCGATCGAGGGCGTGCTCGCCGCGTTCGTGATGACGTTCCATTTTCAGGAGGGTCGCGGCATCTATGTCGACTTCTCTCTTCGCACGCGCGGCGAGGCGCTTCCGCCGGACCTCGGGCTCATGCTGAAGGGTTGCGGCGAGGCGATGATCAAGGCCGGTAGCGATTTCCTCACGTCGCAGATGGCGCAGATCGATCCCGACGCGAAGCCCACCGTCGTGCACGACTCCGAGCGCGATCGCGCGGTGCACGAGCGCATCGCCAGCGAAGACGCCGAGGACATCATGAAGGGCCTCGGGCTTCGCTCTCCGTCGGAGCCCGTGAAGATGCCGATCCCAGGCGACGGAGTGAAGCGATGATCCGCGTAACCGGGTCACGCGCGCACCGCGTGTGGAAGTGTCCCGCGTCGGCGGTGTTGCCCCAGGTCGCGCAGGGCGACGAGCATCCGCGCGCGCCACGCGGCAAGCATGTGCACCGCTATCTCGAGATGGCGAAGATCGACAAGGGCAAGGCCCTGGCGGACGTGCCCGACGAGGTGCGGCCGATGTGCGAGATGTTGGACCTCGACGAGCTACCGATCCACACGGCGACGGAGGTCGCGTTCCTCTTCGACTGGCAAGCGCGCACCGCTCGCGAGATCGGTCGGAACATCGAGCGCCGTTACTCCGAGCATCTTCGCGAGACCGGGCAGGAGCCGATGCGCGCGACCGAGATCGCGCTCACCGTCGACATCTTCGGCGTGACCGAGCGCCAGGGCGTGAAGGATGGCCTGATCGGCGACTACAAGACCGGGCACACGAAGTATCCCGCGCCCGACAAGTTCGCGCAGACGCTCCTCGGCGGGCTCTGCGCGTACCTCGTGCACGGCCTCGATCGCGTGCGCCTCGAGCTGTACTACTTGAACGATCACGGCGAGTCGTTTCCGTCGCGCCGTGTCGTCGATGAGTGGGACCTCGAGACCTTCGCGGATTCGTTCTGCGCGTCGATGCGTGACGCGACGGAGATGGATCGCCGGGTCATCGCTCGCGAGATCGACGGTCGCGATCTGGCCGTCGTCGAGGGGCTTCATTGCGCCTACTGCCCTGCGATGAAAGCGTGTCGCGCGAAGCTCGGGCTCCTCGCGTCGTTGCCTGAGCTCGTGAGCAAAGGCGAGGCGCGAGAGACGCCGGCGCTCGAACAATCGCCGGTCTCGCGCGAGCGCGCGGCGGAAGCGTGGATCTTCGCCGAGCGCGTGATCAAGCTCGCGAACGCGTTGAAGGATGAGATCGCGGGCATGGCCTTCCACGAAGCGCTCGAGTTGCCTGACGGTCAGATCCTCGGGCGCGTGCTGACCGAGACTCGCGCGCTCGACACGGAGAAAGCGATCCCGCTCCTGAAGGCGCGCTACGGCGAGCGCGCGCAGAAGTTCCTCGTCGACTGCACGGAGCGGAAGATCACGCTCGGGCGCCTCGCGAAGAGCGTGGGCCGCTTCCGCGGACCGAAGGAAAAGATCTCGACGAAGAAAGGCGACGGGGTTCTCGACATCCTCGAGGCCGACCTCGCGCGCGCCGGCGCCATCGAGATCAAGCGGAGCGAGAGCGTGCGCCCGCACGTGCCGAAGCAACTGAAGGAATAGGAGACCGATGTGGCTACACGTTCCCGGTTGCGGCGATCACTCTCACTCTGCGCCGGGTACGGAGGTCTCGATCTCGGAGCCCGGATGGTTCTGCCCGGTCTTCAGTGTGTGGGTTTTGTTGAACGACAAGCCCACGCGGCGAGCGTCCTCGTCGCTCGAATGGCGCAAGGTGCCCTGGATCCGGCTCCTGTATGGGACGATCTCGAGACCTTCGACGGCGGGCTCTATCGCGGCCGCGTGGATCTCGTCGTTGCCGGTTTCCCCTGCCAAGGGGCAAGCGTCGCCGGCAAGCGGCGCGGAGTCGATGACGATCGATGGCTCTGGCCTCACGTCTTCCGCATCTTCCGCGAGAGCGGCGCCGTCGCCCTCTTCCTCGAGAACGTGCCCGGACTCCTCTCCGTTAATCGTGGCGGAGCGTTCGAGGAAATCCTCCGGGACGTGGGCGCGTGCGGGCTCGCTGCGGAATGGGATTGTGTCCCGGCGGGAGCCGTCGGCGCCCCGCACGTCCGAGATCGTTTCTTCATGCTCATTGCCGACGCCGACGGCCTCTCAATACGGGTCGAGTCAGAACGGGATCAACGGAGTCGGCGGCGAGTTCGAGCGTCCAAGCGCGGGCACGTTGAGCCTGCAAGCGATGGCGGCGCGCGGGATGTTGCCGACGCCGCTCGCGTCGGACGCTCGGCGATCGCTCGGTCAGAGCGAGCGGCCGCGGAGTCAGGGCCCGACGCTGCACGAGGCGATCGTGCGCTCGAGGAATGCGACGCCATCGACAAGCTCGGACGTGAGCACTGGCAATGGTCCCGCGCTCCTCAATCCGCGATTCGTGGAGTGGATGATGGGGCTTCCGAAGGGCTGGATCAGCACGGTCGGCCCGTCGGATATGCCGACGAGTTGCACGCCCTCGGCAATGGAGTCGTGCCCCACGCCGCCGCCTACGCCCTCGCCGTGCTCCTCGGACGCCTCGGGATCTGACGATTTCGGGTGATACTTTCTGTTGCGTAACGCAACGTTAGCAGCGGGCGCGTTTTGCGTGCTGACTTTCTGTTGCGCAACGAAACAGAATCCCCCATAGTCTTCCTCATGACGAACAACACGACGCCGAACGCGAAGACCCGCCAGCTCATCCCGACGATCAAGCTCGACACGTGTGACGTGTGCGGCGGGTATCTCGAGGGCAACACGTGCTGCCCGCCGGCGGTCAAGCTCGCGACGGTCGAAGACTACGATGGCGTCGCCCTGCGCCAGATCTTCGCGCACGCGGCGGAGGCGTTCGTGGGCGCCCTCGCCGGCATCGCGCTCGGCATCGACGACGAGGACAATCGCCACATGTGGAAGCTAGCCGACGACGAGCACGCCGAACTCGAGGACCTCTCGCCGCTCGACGCGATCCGCCTCCTCGTCGAGATCGAGAACGTCACTCGCACGGAGGTCGCGTAACCATGTCGACCTGGCTGATCACGGAGACGCCGATCGATGCGCCGATCGCGTCGTGGATCCTCGAGGCCGACATCGTGGGCGTGAAGATGACCGCGACCGTGCGCATCGAGCGCCTCACCAGCGGCGTCGAGATTGTTCGGGCGACCTTCCGCGCGAATGCGCCGATCGCGAACGAACGGAAGGCGACGCTCCTCGAGTCGGGCCAGTCGGCGGCGTGTCTCGCGCATGTCTACGACGTGCTCGCCGACAACGACTCAGACCACGACAACGAAGCAAGGATCCGGTTCAACGACATCGAGCAAGGCCGGTTCTCGGCGTGGGTCGAGGTCCGCGGGCCGATCGGTATGGCGGCGCTTTGCGTCGTCGGTTTCTTCGGCAACGACGCCATGGAGGCAATTCTGTGATCCGGTCTCTCTTCATCGTTCTCGCGCTCATCGGCTGCACGGATGCCGATGACTCGCCCTCGATCCCTCCGTGCGAAGACCTCGGCGCCGAGCCCGACGATCCGCTGCTCTGCACGGCCGCCGGACTCTGCACCTTCGACGGCATGCAGTGCACGCGCACGGATGACGCCGCCCGCAACATCGAGATCTGCACCGATCACGAGGTGCCGCGATGACCGCGCCCTTCGCGAAGGTCGAAGCCTCGGCGCGCCCGACGTCGCCGGCGTGGGTCGTGCGCCAGGTCGGCGCGTCCGTCGAGGTCGTCGCCCTCGGCACGCACGAAGGTCTCGAAGACGCCCTCGGGCTGCTCTCCGTCGTCTTCCGTATGATGGGCGAGATCACGCGCATCGCTGCGATCGACGCTCGGATCGAGGGCATCCGCATCGCGGCGCCCGACGCCGACCACGAAAGCGTCTGGCGCGTGCTCGTCGAGTTCTGCGCGCACAATCCGAAGGTCGGCGATCCGGCGACGGTGCTCCTCGCGCTGCACCACGTGCACGTCGCCGCCCTGGCGCGAGGCCGCGCGAAATGAGCCGGCGCGCGTCGCATGCCCGAGCGATTCGCGAGCTTGCCGACGAGCACGGGCTCGAGGTCGAGCCCACGAACGGCGGGCACCTTCGGGTCAGTGACCCGAGGTCGGGCCGCTTCTTTTTCGCGGCGAGCACGCCGAGCGATCCGCATGCGCTTCGCTACGTGCGCGCCGACATCAAGAGGCTACTCCGCAACCATCACGCAAAGGCCACACGATGAAGACCACGAAAAAGAAACGGGCGCCCGCACGCATGGGCCGACCCGCCGACCCGTTCCCGGGTCGCTACCAGGTTCGTCACAACGAAGACCAGCTCGCCGCGTGGCTTGCCGCCGCCGGCGTCGACAAGCCCGGAGCCGTGCTTCAGCACTGGATCCGCAACACTCTCGATAAGGAGGCCGCTCGTGCGCGTCGTTGATCCCGCTCTCATCCCCAACATCCCCCCGAACGAATACGCCCGCAAGCTGATGATCGATCACGTCGAGAGCGTGCGCGTTGCGCTCGAGGCCGCCGAGGCGCAGGTCGCTCATCTGCGCGCCGGCATCCTCGAACTCGAGGCCGGTCGCTACGAGGGCTTCATCATGTGCTCGGTCGATCAGATCGAGTCGTTGCAGGCGATGACGAAGGCCCTCGCCGCCGAGGCCGACCTCGATCGCCAGATCAAGGCGATGGATCCCGCCTATCAACGCGCATGCGAAGCGGTTCGTCACGAGACCTCGATCCGCGCGCACGTCATCTCGGCGACGTCGGCGGACCCTGCGCTCTTCGACGCGTTCTCTGAGGCGCACGCGAAGATCTGCAAGGATCCCAACTGCAAGGTCCGCGAGATCTTCAAGCGCGCCGAGCTTCGCAAGATGGGCGGGCAGTGATGAGCGGTCCTCGCATCGTCGAAGAGATCGAGATCCCCGCGAGCGATGAGGTCGCCGGCGAGGTCGCGCCGCGTCCGACGCCGCCGCCGGGCATGCGCTTCGTCTACCTGCCCGACTACCTCGCCGAACTCGCCGCGAAGGCCGACGCGGTGCCCGCGGGTCGTTGGCTCGCCGGCAAGTCGTATCAAGCGATCGTCGCCGATCGTACGGCCGTCACGGAGGGCAAGACCGAGGCGCAGATCAAGGCTGATCGCGAAGCGTGCGACGCGTACGGCGGCGATCTCGTGTGCGAGAGCGTCTTCAATAGCGCCGAGGGCGCCTTCATTCTCGCGGTGCAGCCCGACGCGATCCGCCCGCTCGCCGCGAAGGTGCAGCGAGTCACGAAGGTCACGATCGAATGCCTGAAGCACGCGAGCCGCAATCAACGACTGTCGGCGCGCGCCACGCTCGATGCTGAACTCCTTGCCGAGCTGCGGAACTACGCGACCGTGACGCGCGACGAGTACATCGCGGGCAACACGAAGGCCAAGCGAGCGAAGGGCAAGCGGAACAAACGCACGCCCGCGCCCGATCGCATGCCGTCGCTCGAGGTCCACCCGTCGCTTGTGCTCGAGATCCTCGACGAGCTCGTGCGTCTGCGCGCGATGGCGACGGGCATCCTCGCCGCCGCGATGGGCGACGAGCCCCTCGGCGTCGTCACGGTACCGGAGTAATCGTCATGGCCGAGCCCACCGAGGAGGAGATGTTCGTGATCGCGGCGTGCGTGCAGCGCGCCTTCGACGACGCGAAGGGCAAGGTGATCGATATCGGCCTCCTCTCGAGCATGGGCATTCAGGCGACCGAGCTGATCGGCCGATCGTTCGGCAACCATCGCTGGCGCGTGGTCTTCGTCGAGTTGCGTGAGCCCCGCGGCACCGTGCGGCCGATGCTGACCGACACGCAAGCGGGTCGCGGCGGTGTGCTCTCGCGGCGGACCTACCTCGACGAGATCGTGCCTCAGCCGAGTCGCATCGTTGGACAGGCCGCCGCGCGCGTCGAGGCCGGCACGATGGTCGCGCTAGATGCGCAAGGCCGCGTCGTACCGGCATCGCCCACGTCGCAGACGTCGATGTGGGTGACGCGAACGCGAGGCATGCCGGCGCCGGATATGGTGTGGGGCTTCGATCCCGCCTATCCGTCTTCCTACGCTCTCGCCTCTGTCGCGAGCGAGCGACGTCGCATCGAAGGGATGACCGACGACGAGGTTGAGCAGGTTCGGCGCGCCCTCTACCAGATCGACGGCAAGCTCCGAACCGACGACGAGATCGAGACCCTGCGCGATCGCATGCAGCATGCGGTGCCGTCGCTCACGGCGGCCGCCAACTACTCGCCCGGGGTTCCCTTCGATGTCCACGTGGCCCACATGCGCGAAGCGTGGCGCACGGGCGCGCATCTTCTGTATCGGATCATCCGCGTCATCCATGCCGCGCAGGTCATCGCGATCCGGCGCGCGCTCGCCGTCGAGACCCTCTTCGAGATCATCCGCGTCGTGTCGCGTGCGTGGGCCTCGAATCCTCGGCTCCTCGAGCTTGATCTCGAAGGGCCGCCGCCGCTTCGTGAGCTCACGGAGCAAACCACTGACTTTGAGGCGCGCGTCGCGCTCCTCGAGCTTCTCTAACCATCACAGGAACCGTATGACGTCCAAGAAAACGAAGATCAAAGTCACCACGAAGCCCGGCGCGATGAAGGTGCGCGCGACAGGCGATATCTCGATCACGGGCGAGACCTTCGATCGCCTGAAGGCATTCGCGGCCGTCGAGGGCCGACCGATGGGCCATCTCGTCGATGAGCTGATCCTCTCCTTCCTCGAAGGCGAGGACTCTGCACGGCGCGAGCGCACGCTCGGCGATCGCACGACGGGGCACGCGGCCGCCGCTCGCAAGAAAGACCAGCGCGGCCGCATCGTCGAGACCACGACGGCCGACACCTCCGAGGCGCAGTATTCGGCCGACGTCGTGCGCGACGCCGACACGGGCGACGTCGTGAAGGATCGCTTCGGCGACCACGCCGAAGAGCCGAAGATCGCCGAGGCCGACGGCATCGAGAAGACGCCCGTGCCCTTCGACGTCGGCGACCGCGTGCGCATCCGCGAGGAGCCCCGCTTCCACGGCCTGATCGTGGAACTCGGCGAGGAGGTCGACGATCCGAAGGTCAAGATCCAGAGCGACCCGGGGGATCCCCTCATGGCGGGCTGGTGGGCCGTCGCCGACCTCGAGCGCGTGTCGGGCACCCTGCCCGGTGATGACGACTTCGGCGACGACGCGCCCGACTGCAAGGTGCCGCCCGAGATCGACGATGGCACGCCCCGGGACCCGATCGATGACATCGCTTACTAAACGCGCTGGCGTGCCCGTGGCGGCGCTTTCCGCTCTGGCCCTCGCCGGATGCGTCGAGCCCGCCCGCGTCGCTCCCACGGTCACGCTACGCGGCGACGCGAGCGATGCCACGGTCGCGGCCGCTCGGGCCTGGAACGAGCTTGGCTTCCGGGTCGGCCTGACCGACTACGGGCAGGAGGATTGCCCGCTCGACTGGCACGCCGAGCCCCAGGTCATCGACTGCGCGATCCGGATCGAGGTCCGGCACGATCCCGACCTCGCGATCGAGACCGGCGTCTTCGGGCTCGCGTCGCCCACGCGCCGGATCGTCTGGATCGACCTCGCGACCGCGTGGGCGGGCGGCGACGGCTACGACTGGCTCGCGGCCCACGAGGTCGGGCACGTCGTGCTCGATACCGATCGGCACCTCGAAGCGCCGGCGCGCGGCGTGATGCGCCCCGAAGACAAGAGCGACACGCCCGACGTCACGGCGATCACCGATGACGATCGCGCGCTGGCCTGCGAAACGATCGCGGCCTGCTAGCCGATCGGGATTTCGCGGCCGTGCCGGAATCCCATCGACTTCATCGCGCGCATGGTCGCGGGGCCCGCGATGCCGTCGGTGTCGAGCGGCTTGCCGTCGGGCGCCTCAGCCATGATCCGGTTGAGGGTCTTCTGCCGTAGTCGCCAGGTCTCGAGGTCGACCTTCCGATCGAAGTCGAAGCGCTCGGCGCCGGCGACCTCGAGCGCGTGGAAGATGTAGTCGCCCGGGTCGCCGCGGCCGCGCCGCTCGGTGTTGTCGCGATGCCCGAAGACGCCGACGCAATCCTTGCCGCCCGTGCCGTGCATGCGCGCGAGCGGTGCATTCTTGTACGGCACGCCGGGAATCTGCAGCGGGATCTCGAAGTGCTCACAGAGCGCGAGCACGAGCCGCACCGTCGATGCGATGACGGCCTCGTACACGCCGCCCTTGCCGCTCTGACCGACGGGGCTCGGCTCCTGGCGCATCTCGATCCCGATGCTCCAATCGTTCGAGACGGTCGCGTGGTACGCGGCGTGTCTCGACAGGTCGCAGAGGCACGCGATCGATCCGTCGTTGTCGACGATGAGGTGCGCGCCGCTGTGCTCGGGATCCTTGCGCCAGTAGTCGGCGGTCCGCTCGTCGGTGCCGCCGCGGCCGCGGCCGCCGAGGATCGGCTGGGGCCACATGCCTTGCGTCGTGTGCACGATGATCTGGCGGATCCAGCTCGTCTTCCGCGTGCCGTAGTCGCCCGGCGCGAGCTGCGCCCACGGGCGATCGGTGCGATTCACGATCTCGATGTCGGCGAGCGCGGCGAGGTGGACCTCGCGGCCGCCGATGATCATCCCGGGCATGCGATCTTGCCCTCGGAGGTCTCGAAGGTCGTGCCGGGCGCCATCGTCGCGCAGACCTCGGCGAAGGCGCCCTGGAGCGCCTCGGGCGTCGCCGTCTGATCATCGCTCGCCGGCGCGTTCGGGTCGCGCGGCCGCGAGGCGAGCTTGATCGCGTGAGCGAAGGCCGTGGAGATGGCGCACGAGAGCGCCGTGCTCTTCGCCTTCGACGTCGCCGCCTTGATCTTGTCGGTGTCGATCGAGCGGTCCGAGTTCGTCGCCGCCTCGAGCGCTTGCTCGGCGAGTGGCGTGAGCTCAGAGACCAGATCGACGACATCGGCGGACGTGCACGCGATGAAGTCGCGGCCCGCGGCCTTCGCGGTCGCGGCGAGGTCCGAGGAGGTCGACCCGCATCCGTACGAGGATCCGGTGCAGGCGACGAGGGCGATAGCTAGCAGGGCGGTCATTGTGTTTCGCATGACCGCCGGTTTATCACGGCGGCGCGAGAGGGCGCGTTTCCGCGTGAGCGGTCGGGACGGGCAGAGGAACCGGCACCGCTTGCGGCACGACGACGCTCGGCGGGTTGCCCTTCGTGGCGGCGATGATTCCGCCGGCGGCCGCTGAGATCGTGCCGATGAGGACGAGAGCGAACTGCCACGTTGCGCGGCGGTCTTTGCGTTTCTCGTCGCGCTCCTCTTTCTCGCGCTTCGCCTTCGCGGCCTCGGCTTCCTCCTTCTGGATCTGCGAGGCGATGAGGCGATCAACGAGCCCGCCCTGTTCGCTTCGCTTCGCTTCGAGGAGTTCCTCGATCCCGGTCTCGAGCTTCCCGATCTTCGCGTTCACCACATGCGCCTCCGAGCGGATGCCGCTGATGTCGCGCGCGAGCCCGCCGATCCGCTCGTCGATGCTGCGCTGGTTGTCGATCTGCGTCGCAGCAAGGGCCTTGCCGCTATTCTCGAGCGTGACGATGCGGTTCGCCAGCTCGGACACCCATCCCTTGGTGGCCTTGACCTCGGCGCGGACCTCGCGGGCGATCCGGATCGCCGTGTCGTCGACGGTCTCCTGAAGACCGCTCCCCATGCCTGGCGGCCGCACGGGGCCCGACGCGCGATCTGCGATCGGTCGGGGTACGGGCTCCATGCCTCGCACGTTAGAGCGGCGAGCGCGGCGATCATCTTCGTCGTCGGGCGGCACTGGCCTCGGTTTACCCCGAGGCGCAGGGCTTGCGCCATAGGGACTAGATCAGGCAATCGACGAAGGCGGCGCCGCCCCAGACTTCGTTCGCCGTGTTGCTCGGCTCGAAGCGCGCGAGGACCTTCGCGCCGGGCTCCACCTGATAGTTCACGACGAGATCGGAGGTCGTGACGCCCGTGCCCGCGGCGATCAACGAGGTCGCGAGTTGCGTAACGACGCCGGCGACGGACTTGTACACGAAGAGGCCGATCGCGCCGGCGCCGCCGCGGTTGTACTCGAAGCGGACCTTGTTGACGCGCTCGCCGACCCGCGCGTCGATCCGACCTTGCAGGCCGCCGGCGGAGCCGATGTTCCAGTAGCCGATCGAGAGCGTCGCCGTGCCCGCGGTCTCGAGCTGAAGATCCGACGGTCCGAACGGGCGCTCCTCTTCCTTGTGCGCGCCGGCGACCACGCACGCCTGGAGCTTGTTTAGGAGCGCCGACGGAACCGGATCGGCCGGATTGAGAGTGATGTCGGGCGAGACAGGAAGGGCCATCTAGATTGCTCCCATGGGCGTGATGTCGAGTTGCGTATCGGCCGAGTCGGCCTTTGCGATCTTCGTCGTGATGAAGGCGCCGGCGGTGTGCGCGTGTTGCTGCGATCGCATCGTGGCATTCGCGCCGATCGTGTCGGGCGCGCCGGGCAGAGACGGGTCGCGATAGACATACCAGCGGAAGGCGCGCGAGCCGTACGGCGATCGGATCGTGATGTCGTCGAAGCGGACATCGCCGGCGCCCGCGATGCCGGCGACGCCATTGGTGCGGAAGTAGAAACCCGCCCACTCGTGACGCTCGACGGTAACGATGCCGTCGACATACGTGAAGCCCGCGACGCCGCTCGTGGTCGACCATCCGACCCGGAACTCGACGTCCTCGTCGCCGCCGAAGAATGAGTCTCCATCGGTGTCGGCGCCGAGGTGAAGCCAGATGTTCCCGGCGGCGACCGTCGCGAGCTCCACGGCGCCGCCGACCGATCGCCATCCCTTTAGCACCTCGCGGAAGACCTTCAGATCGCCGGCGACGTTGCGCACGCCGAGGAGGATCAGGTTGCCGCGCGCACGATCGGCGAAGACGATGCCGGCCTCACCGTTGTTCGGCAGCGACGTCGGGATCAGCTTCGCGATCATCTGCGCAAACTTGCCGTTGCCGCCGAGGTTCGTGAAGCACGGGACCCACGCGCGCAGGAGTTGCTCGGTGCCGCCCGCCGGCGCCGTCGTGAGGTGATAGCTACCGATCGGGGGCTGATACCGCGCTTGCGTGCCGTCGCTCGACCAGCTCGTGTTGTCCCACACGAGCGGATCAACGATCGGCGTGAAGTCTTCAGTGACCGTCGGCGAAAAGGAGAGCACCTCGAGATTGCCGGGCGCCGTGTCGGCGAGTTCGGCGAGGGCGCCCGTCACGGTGTCGACCGCGAGATCGTTCGCCTGGCGCTCGTGCGCGACCACACGAGCCCGCCGGCGATCGAGACTGTCGCCGCGGCGCGCCGGCGTGCGCACGACGGTCTCCCATCCCTCGAGCGTCGCGCCGTACGCACGCGTGGGAACGTTGTTCCGGCGGAGGTCTTCGGCCTGCGCGTCGGCATACCCGAGCGCGTTGCCCCACAGGCGGACCTCTCGCTGCACGCGCGAGCCCGGATCGTCGCTGATCGGCATGCCCGGCGGCGTCAACTCCTTCACGAGCATCACGCCGCGAGGTTGCGAGACCGAGATCCGGTGCCAGGTCGCGCCGATTTCCTCGAGCGATAGCTCCTCGTCGAGAATGCGGATCTCGTCGATGGCGCCGGCGAGGAAGCGCGCATAGACGCCGCCGATCGCGCGCATGCCGATCGACAGGTCGCCGGGCGTGCCGCCGCCGATGTCGCCATCGACGGAGATGACTTCGGCGAGGAGTTCGTCGGCGAGGTAGTAGCGACACACGACTTCCGTCGGCGAGACCCATCGACGCGTCGCCGTGAGCAGGACCCACGCGCCGTCATCGATCGCGAAGTGCGCGGCGACTTGCTCCTTCGCCACGCCGGCGGCCGTCTGCCACACGAAGCGGACGCCGCCGATACGCGCGCCCGCGTTCACGACGACAAGCTCGAGGCCGAACGGTTGCCGCTCCTCGAGCGTGTCGCCGAGACCGCGGGACACGATCGCGCCCGGGTTGCCGTCGGCGATCGCGACGTCGAAGTCGTAGCGAAGGATCGCCTGGATCGTCAGGTCGCGATTCAGGAGCGTCGCGCCGGCGTCGACATCGACGGCCACGAGCCCGTTCTCGGAGTCGGGCGCGAAGAGGCGCGCGAAGCCCGTAGCGCCTTCGATGACGCTCGGCGCGGTGACGCCGGCGGGCGCCTCGAGTTCGCCGACGGAGCCGATGAGATCGCGCGGCCGCTCGGCGACGTCGTGCTCGTCGAAGCGAAGGTGGACGATGACACTCACTAGACCCCCTTGATCGGTAGCCCGATCATGCCCATCGGCACGCTCGGGATCTTCTTTCCGGCGCCGCGCAGACCTTCCGACGGCACGAGGAGCGCGGCGGCGATGCCCGTGCGCGCGATCGATGCGACAGAGGTCTTCGCGGCGACCGTCGCCGGCGCGTCGTGCGCGCGATCGAAGACCGCGAAGCCGATGCCGCCGGCATTCAGGTCGGCCCGCTCATTCGCCAGGAGCGGCGTCGAGAACGTGCACGCGCCCGAGTGAGCGAACGTGATGCCGATCCAGAGATCGGAGTAGCGGACGGGCGTAACCGCCGGCATTGCGAAGTTTGTGCTCGCCGTGATCGCGGCGATCTTCGCGTCGCTGAGGCCCTCGGCGGTCGTGCCGCGCAGAACGTAGGCGACGCCGGCGAGCTTCGTCGCGGGCGCGTCGAGGTCGAGCCCGTAGGTCGCGAACGCGGGCTCGGTACCGTCGAGGAAGCGACGCCCGACGAAGATCTGGCCGTTCGCCGTCGCGAGCGAGCTGAGGATCTCGAGCGTCTGATCGGCGGCGAGGTCGACGGCGCCGGCGATGTTCGAGACCACGCCGATCACGATGAGCGCGTCGCCCTTGCGCGCGACGAGCGGAAGCGTGGCGACGATGGCGGTGCCTGAGCTCACGTCGGCGACGGCCACGGATGCGATCTGAATCGGCGGCATGGCTAGGCCGTGTCTCCGTTGCGCACGACGACAGTCGCGGGCACGAGGAGCCCGATCTTGTCGTCGTTGGGGAACTCGTAGTCCGTCGGGCTGAAGTCGACGCCCGCGCCTTCGATCGTGATCTCGACGTTGCGCACGCCGCCCTTGTACATCGCGATCTTCGACAGGTTCGCGATCACGGCGTCGCCGACCCACGTGCCATAAGCGCCTTCGGGATTCGCCGAGCCGATGCCTTCCGCGAGGACCTCGAGCCCGACGGTCGACGCGATCGCGGTCTCGGCGAGCGGGATCTGGCCCTTGCCCGAGTAGACGTAGATGCCGTTGAGGTGCGCGAGGAGCGCGTCGCGGATCGGCGTCACGAGCGGGCCGCCGCTGTAGATGTTCGCGCCGGTCGGATCGAGGTCGGGCGCTTTCTCGAGGATGACCGACGAGCCCGACGCGAGCGCGCTGATCTTCCACTCGCGGCCGTCCTGATTCGCGCCGCTCATCGTGAGCCGATGGCCCGCCTTCAGAGACGCGGGCAGCGAGCCACTGAAGGTCAGCTCGCGCGTGCTCGCGTTCCAGGTCAGGACCGTCGCGCCGGCGGAGTCATCCCAGTCGAAGGTGTAGGCCGCCTGCCCGTTCGCGTACACGAACGCCACGACGTCGATCTCTTCGGGCTCGGGCGTGAGCATGCGCATGGCGCCGAGTTCGGTCGCGAGGTGTGCCGGCGCCCGCTCGCGCACGTAATCGAGGACCTCGGCGAGCTTGCCGCTATCGGGGATGCGAGCGGTTCCGCTTCCGAGCTGCAAGGCCACGAGGTCGACGGTGCCGAGGCCGGCGCGGTTCGGGTACGCGTACGCGCTCGCGATGCCGGCGACCTCGAGCATCCATTTCACATAGTCGGACTGTCGCCCGCCGTTCGCTTTGTCGGCGAAGGCGTCGAGGATGCGCCGGCGGTACGCGCCGAATTGCTCGCGGTCATAGCCATCCTCGTCGAGCGCCTTCACGAGCGTCACGCGGTTCTCGATGTTCGGCGGCGCCGAGTCGAAGATCAGGACCTGGCCCGCGTCGAGGCGCGTCGCGCTTCCCGTCGAGATCGCCTCGATGTCGGCGTCGACGAAGAGCGGCGGCGCGAGCGGCATCGCGAAGCCGTTGACGATCTTGAATCGCAGGCCGCTCTCCTCGTGCCGTAGCGTCGTGCCGGCGTCGACAGGAGCGCCGGCGAGGTTGCCGCGCACGCGCGCGCTCGCGGCCTTACGCGCGCCCGTGGCGGCCTTGCGGTAGACGCCCTTCAGGTTGCCCCACTCGTCGATCGGCCCGTCGTCGGGCGCCGTGTGCGGCATCGCGTCTTTCTTCGCCGAGTCGACGTGCGTGATGATCTGCGTCGTCGCGCCGGCGAGCACGGTGATGCGCCGCGAGTGATACGAGCGCCGCGTGCCGACGTTGCGATCAGGGAAGAGCGACGCGAAGAGCGCGACGAGGAAGTCGCGAGTTTCTGCCATCGAGGGAAGCGCCATCGGAGTCTCCTACGCGAAGGGGGTGAAGTAGAGATCGACGGGCGAACCGCTCGCCAGGTCGCGCCACGTGAGCAGGAACGTCGGCACGTTCGCCTCGTTCACGATCTGCGCGCCGTTACCGTCGGTGCCGACGCACGTGACATCAGAGACGATGCCGGCGCCGACGAGCACGCCCATCGCGCGATCGGTCTCGGCGACGACGATCTCGGGCGTCACGGGCTCGCCGCTCTCGAGCATGCGCTTGATGAGGGTGCCGTCCTCGGGATCGAACGGGTCCTCGCCGAACATGATCTCGAGCATGCACATGACGATCGTGCGGCTGTCGGCGGTCTCGAGCCACGCGCCGTCATCCGTGTCCACGTAGTCGAGCGTGGTCGGGTCGATGTACATGTCGAAGACGCCGCCCGTGCGACCCGCGAGCGCCGAGATGATGGCGGCCGCCGGCGATCCGGGCTCGGGCGCGACGGGCGCGGGCTGAGGAAGTTGCCAGGAGTACGTGCTCACGGCGCCAGATTACCCGCGGCGTCGACCGCATCGAGATCCCATGTGATGTCATCGACGGCCGCTGAGCTCGGCCATCCGCCCACAGGCAACACGGTAAGGCGCTTGCCGTTCGTCACGGCGCTCTCCGTCGAGAGACCAGCGAACGCGCCGCGAAACTGACCACGACGATAGACCGTGAGTTCGTCGGTCGCGCCCGGGTAGCGACAGACCACGCATTCGTAGCGAAGGCCCGCGCCGCCATCGACGATCTCGACGACGATCGGCGTGAGGCGCGCGGCCGCTTCATCGGCAGGGAAGCCACCCGGAGATCCAGCGGGCACGCCCGGCGTCGGAGAGATGACGGTGATCGTGGGCGGCGTGGTCTCGCCGCCGCCGCCCGCGACGTCATCGCCCCAGAACGATCCAAAGAAGCCCGACGCCATGGATCAGACTCCATCGCTTTCCGTCGTGCCGAGGCCGACGGCGGTGCGATTGCCGGCGCCGTCCTGATCGACGGTCCACTCGGGCGACCCGTCGGGCTTGTAGAACGTGACCGTCGCGCCCTTCAGCGTCGTCGCCAGCCCAAACGAGCTGAAGAGTCGACGCAGGCCGCCCTTCACGGTGCGACCCGGGCGGTAGGCCCAATTCAGGATCGCGTCGCGCACGGCGGTCGCCGTCGGGATCGCAGCGATGACGGCCGCGAACGATGCGGCGATGTCGCTCGCGTCGGCCGGGTCGGGCGGGAGGTTGTCGGTCTTCGCCTTGATCGCCGCGACCTCCGTGTCGACATAGCCCGCGAGCGTCGCCAGGTTCGTCAGGATCGTCGTCTGATTCGCGAGCGTCGCGTCGCCGGCAATGTCGGCGAGCTTCTTTCCCGTCGTGCCTGCGGTCACGTAGCTAGCGAGCGTCGCGTTCCAGATCGCATCGCGAATCTCTTGCGCGGCCGTCGTCGCGAGAGCGTTGCTGTTAACGACGTCGGTCTGCATGGCGGCGACCGAGACCTGCACGTAGCTCGAGGAGAGCGCCGCCGGGACCGAGTTTAGCCAGCGCACGGTGTTGCCGTCGATCATGCCGTTCGCGGGTTGGTTGATCTGGCCGGCGCCGGCGCCGCGCGTGTAGAGACCGCCCGCCGCTTCCGCGGCCGCGTTCGGCAGTGCGGTCAGACCGAACCGCACCGTGTCGTACTGATCGACCGCGACGATCTCGATCTCGATCTCGCGGGGCTCCATCGAGTAGGGCGGCACGCCGCTGAGGTCGAGCGTGATCACCAAGACCAGCTTGCCGAGCGTGTCGACCTCGCCGGCGGTCGGCTCGTAGTAGTAGACGCCGGGCATGTTCGTCGCGTCGACCTGCACGACGGTGCCGAGCTTCGCGGCCGTCGCGGCGCCATTCTTCGACGTGCGGACGAAGAATTGGGAGTTGGTCGCGCCGGTGATGCGCGTCTGCAGGTTCGTCGGCGAGACCGCCGTGAAGTAAACGCGCCGCTCGGCGGCGGTCGATTCGCTCTGTCGAATTCTACGCATTGCGTTCCTCGCGGCGGATGGAAGGGATCGGGCGGTGCCCGACGAAGTCGTGAGAGTGCAGCGGCATGCCGACGCGGCGGCACCATTCGAGCAAGAGGAGATCGTCGTGCGCGCGATCGCGCTCGGGTAGACCGTCGGCCCACGCGATCCAGCGGTGCAGCGCTTCGACGGGCATCATATTCGCGACGGCCGTCGGCGCGCCGCCCGTGCGGTTGAACGTCATCGCCGTCGCCGGATGGCGCTCGGCCAGATCGGCGACCTGCGCCACGAAGTCGCTCGGCAGGATCGCATCGTCCTGCACGACGACATGGTGCAGCGCGTTTGCCGCGTGCGCTCGCCATGCGCGCCGCGCCGTCGGCCAAATGCCCTGGCGATGCTCGTCGAGGATGAGCGCCGCGCCCGGAAGCGACGGCAGTAGCTCGAGGACGAACGGCCAACGGGAAGACCACGGCGCGTGCATGATGGCGAAGCTGATCATGACTACTCGGCGGGCGGCGGAAGGAAGGGCCCGACGGCTTCGAGCACGCGATCGGGGATGGTCGCGCCGCTCTTGCGGAGTTCGGCGACCCACGGCGCGACGACGGCGATGAGATCCACGTACGCGTTGACCTCGGAGCGGTGCGCGGCCGCGAGGGTCTCGCGCTCGCCCTGCGCCCGATCGCGAGCGGTCTCGGCAGACTTGCGAGCCGCGACTTCTTTCTCGAGTTCGCGCGCGGCGGCCGCGGCTTCCTCCTTCAGACGGATGATCATCGCCTGCCCTTCGAGGTCGCGAGCGATCGCCTTGTCGCGCTGGATCTTCATCGGCTCGGGAACGGCTTCGCCCTGGCGGCGGCGCTTCAGGTCGGGCCGTTCCTCGAAGAGGTCCTCGTCGTTGCGGCCGTCGACATCGGTGCGCGATTCGATCAGCTCGGCGCCGGCGACCTTGAACGATTCGAAGAGCTTCATGATCGCCTCGCGCGTCACCTTCGGCTTTTCGATCTTCGTCGCGTGGAGGTGCAGACTAACGAGCTTGCGCGTCGGGTCGCTCTCGTCGGTCCGGACGCCGAGCTCGGGCGTGTCGAAGTTCGTCTTCGCGGTGCTATGCGCCTCGACGAACGCGAGGACGGCGGCGTCCATGGCGATCGCGACGGACGTCGGAGCGCTGGCGATCAGGTAGTAGTGCGTGCGGGGCATCGGGGTCTCCTTGTCGTCGGTGTTACCAGGGAATCGTCCAGCCCGCGCCCTGAAGCCACGCCTTGCACTGCGCTTCGGACTTCGCGCCGTACCAGATGATTCCGTAGACCTGTTGACTCGCGCCGGCGCCGCCCGAGGCGACGTTCGATCCCGTCGGTGTCGACGCGAATGTCGTGCTGATCTTGTCTTGGTTCGAGTACACGTTTCCGTTCGATCCGGCGCGGTCGATGCGGAGCACGAAGGGGCGCACCTGATTGCGGTAGTCGTTGCCGCCCGAGTTGACGTTTCCGCCGCTGCGGTACTGAAGCACGGGCGCCGCGGTCGATCGGATCTGCCAAACCTGCGAGGTGCCGTAGAGGAGAATGTTGCCGCTCACCGTGATCGTGCCGGTGTAGACGGCATAGAAGATCGCCGTGATCGAGTTCGCGTTTGCGTTCGGGCACGCGACGGTGTTGACGCTGTTTCCCGTCGTCAGACTCAGGGCAAGTCGAGCCCATCCCGAGACCGCTTGCGCGTAGGTCGCGCCGCCCGAGACGCTGAGGTGCCGCGTGCTGACCTTGTCCTGAATCGTCCCGCTGGCCTCGTCGAAGAGGTAGATGCCATCCGGGTTCCCCATCGTCGATCCGACGGCGGTCTCGAAGGCGGCGTGCTCGGTGAGGTTCGCGGGGCACGCCTTGCCGCTCGTCGCGTCGATCGTGTAGCTCGGCGCCGGCGCGTTCACGGTCAGATAGGCATCCGCCGAGATCGAAGGTGTCGGGCACTGATCCGACTGCGCGGTCGCCGAGATCGGCCCGTAGACGCCGGCGTCGTAGTCGCCCACGCCATCATAGAGCGGCGCGAACGGAAGAAAGATCGTCGAGGCGCCGACGGGGATCGTGGCCTTGTGAAGTTGCGCTGCCCAGTACGATCCGAAGTCGGTGACGTAGAGAACCGTCCAGCCCGGGTTGGACGCGGCAAGCTCGGCCTCGCGGTCGATCGCGTTGTCGTTGTACGCGGCGGAGTCCTGCCAATAGATCGTGACGTAGCAGTTGGCTTGCGTGCCGCCGCCGATCGTGAGGGTCCACGTGAGATCGTAGGCGTCGCCCTCGTCGACCGTCCATGAGGTCGAGTCGGCGACGATCGAGAGCGTGTAGACGATCGGCGGCGGATTCGTCACGGCCGTCATGTGCTCGGCGTCGTGACCCGCGGCGAGTTCGTGGCGAGAGAGCGGAGCCGTCACGTCGGGTTGCTCGTCGTGGTGAGAGACGTGGGCGCCGCGTTGTAGTTGGCGGCGGCGATCGCGCGGTGAGCGATGGTCGACGGCAGCGCGCCGTGCTGCACGATGCTCGGCGTCGAGTAGACCAGCGGGAGGCGCATCCGGCGGAGCCATCGCCCGACGAGGATGTTGTCGTGTTGCTTCTGTCGCTCGGGCAGTGCGCTCGCCCACGCGACGAACGGCGCGCACCATGCTCGAGGCATGATCAGCGCGACGCCAGGGGGATAGCGGCGACGGTTGCGCCACGTGGTCGCCGCCGGGGTCATGAGCGAGATCGCGGCCGCCGGCGAGTTCGCGATCGCGGCCTGCGCTTGCAGATAGAAGCCCGCGCAGAGCTGCGCGTCGTCCTGCAACACGAGGTGATGCGTCGTGCCCACGGAGCCCGCTGCGAGCCCCCACGCGCGCGAGGCGGTGTCCCAGACGCCGAGGCCCCGGTCGCTCACGAGCGTCGCCAGAGGAAGCTGTAGCGCCATAGCGGCGACGTTTTGCACGCGCGCCGGGAAGGTCGGCATGTGCATAACCGCAACGCTGAGGACGTGCACGAGCGGATCGAGGAGGCCCACGGCCTCGGTTTATCCGATCGCTACTCGGCGCGGAAGACAGACGTGCCGGCGGGCCATGGCGGTACGAGACCCTCGAGGGCGGTCTTGAACGCCTCGAGCGCCGCGGCGCCGGGCGGGTTGCCTACCGACTGCGCGGCCGCGGCGGTCGTGAGAGCGGTGATGATGCGTTCCAGGTCGACCACGGTAGCGACGGCGCCGGCGGTGCCGCCCTTGCTCTTCGCTTCGACCTTGCCGGCGGCGGTCACGTGCGCGATCGCCGAGCTGTTGAACATCGCCGTCTCGTCTTCCTCGAGCGCGGGCTGCGTGTCCATGTTGCGCGCGCCGACGATGAGGGGCTCGCTCGCGCCGTCGCCGGGAAAGACGACCACGACTTCGGCCCGGTCAGTCGCTCGAGGGCGACCGTAGAAGCCGATGCCCGTGAACGCCTCGACGTCGTTGTGAGTCTCGCGCTCGCCGTCAAGGAGCGTGTGCCCGAGGACCTGCCACAAGCCCGCCGTGATGCCGAGCGAGAATCGGCGAATGCGCCCGAGCTCAGCGCGCGCATCGGGTCCAGTGGCGGCCGCGAACGCAGCGGGACCGCTTCGCGTCGGTGCGCCTCTCAAAGCACGATCTCCGTGTCGGCAGGAACCATCTCGAGCATCGTCGTCTCTCCGTCGTCGCGAGAACACTCGAAAGTGCACGCGGTGAGCAGGTACCGATCATCAAGCTCTAGCTCTTCGTCGATGACGCGGGCCACGGTGTCGAAGGCGAAGATCGTGGGCTCGCTTCCGAGGAATTGCCCGTGGTAGGGCATGCGCGCCGTCGCCGTGAACGCACGCGCGGACCGCCGCCGATACTCGCGCTCGGCGATCTCGTAGGCGTCTTTGTTTTTGCCGAAGTCGCGCTCGGGCATCATGAGGCGCTTCGGATTGAGGAAGTTGCGGCCCGTGCCGTGCCCGCTCGGGTTCTCTTCGTTGTCGTAGACAATCGCGTGGCGGCGGCCCGCGTTGTCGCCATAGTTCGCATCGTCGCCCTTGCCCGTGCCGACGACGGCGATCATCGAGTAGAGGTCGCCGATATCCTCGACGATCTCGAGTTCCTTCACGGTCGGGCGGTTCGGCGAGCCGGGCTTCACGTGACGCAGGAGCCACTGCGGGGCCTGCCCGGTGTTGGGCTTGCCGATGAAAAGCTCGCGGCCGTCGGCGGTGCTCCACGCGAGATAGCCGGCCTGCGAGACGAGTTCCTCGATCACAGACCAGCGCTGCGCTCCGGGCTGCACCTTGCCGCGCGAGGGCGCGGGCAGGTCGACGACGAGGGGCTCCTTGCCCGACGGCACGCGGCGGCCCTTGCCTCGCGAGAGCGAGCGGTTCCGTGCGTTGCTGATGACCACGCGATCGAACCACGGATAGGCGAGTCGCTTCACGGCCTCGACGAGCGTGATGCCCGCGTAGTTGATCGACGGCGCGGACTCCTGCACGAGTCGGCCGCCCTTGCATCGGCCTTCGACCTCGAGCGCTCCGTCGCGCGTGCTCTTGCGACGCTTGTCGATGAAGCCCTCGAGGACCTGCACGCCATCGATCAGGACCTGCACGTCGGCATCGAGGCGCAGGGCGCGCCACGCGTCGAGCGAGAACGGGCGCCGCATCGAGAACGCATCCGCGGGCACGAGCATCGCCGTGTTGATCGTGTAGGTCTCCCACCCGTCGATCTGTTTGCCGTCGCAGACGATCGAAACGCGGTGCTTCCGCTCGTGCGCCGGCGGTTTGCCGATGACGTCGGCCATCAGAAGATCCGGCCTCGCGACTTCGCGGGCGCGAGGAGGTCGCCCGGACCGAACCACCCGGGCGTGCGGATGTCGTTTAGCTCCATGACCTGGCGAAGACGATCGGGCGCCTCGAGCCCGCCGTACACGCGAGCCATGAGCGCCAGGAGCGACGTCGGCGACGTCACGCGCAGGATGAAGATCGCCGGCGTGTCGGACGTTGCCGCGATCCCCGCGTTGCGGAAGGCGGCGCCGAAGAGGATCGCGGCGCGGTAGGTCGTGAAGAGGGCGAGATCCTCTTCTAGCCCGTGCCCGTCGATCAGCTCGCCGAGGCGGTCAGAGACGTCGGCGACGTCGAGGAAGACCTGGCGCGTGGGCACGGTCTCGCTCTGGGTCCACGCGCTTTGCATCGCGACGGCGTCGTCGGGCAGGGTGGCGCCGGCGTCGCTCTCGCCGAAGTCGATGAACTCGTCGAGGAAGGTCTGCAGATCGGCCGCGCTCTGCACGACGGAGCCCTCGCCCGTGATGCCGGCGACGCCGGCGCCCGCGGGTCGGATGGGCTCGATGTTGCCCGTCGGCACGAACTGCACGCGGACATTGCGCGGCGTGAGGCCGTCGCTCTCGAGGTCATAGGTGAACTCGCCGATCTTCGCGCGGTAGGAGCCGCGGAGCGGATGCGAGAACATCAGCTCGTCGCCGCGCTCGTGCGAGTCGAGGAGCGCCTTGAAGCGCTGCACGGGCGTGCGGTCTTCGCCCGGGAAGTCGTCGAAGAGGAGATCGAGCGACGTGATCCGCGGGTCGAGCCCGCTGTCTCGCACGGGCGAAACGTCGCCGCTCGACAGACGATGAATCACGAGGGCGCGATTGTTCGTCGTCGACACGAGCGCGCACCACAGGCGATGCGTGCCCCACATGATCGGGATGAGCTCACCAGCCATTACGGGCTCCGTCGTGCTGAGGTCGCGGAGGTATTGCTCTTCGCGATCTGGTTATCGCCGATGCGAGTCTCGGCGGGCTTCGCCGTGTTGGCGGCGATCTTCGCCAGCTCGGCCGTCATCTTCGCGTTGCCGGCGATCAGCTCGGCGACCATCTCGTCGCGGATCTTGTCTTTGTCGATCTTGCCTTCGCGGAGGTACAGCGAGCCGGCGATCTGTTCGCCGTCGATCTTGCTGTTCGAGAGCGCGAACGCGGCACGCACGCTCTCCTTCGTCGATCGTTCGTTACGCTCGGCCGCGGTGATGATCTTCGTACCGCGGTCGAAGCCCTCCTCGTTGCGCTTGTCGTAGGCGTCCGATCGAGCATTCCGGATCACGTCGGCGACGTTCTGCTCTCCGAGGTTGCGCATGTTGCCGACGTTGCGAAGCATCTTCCGCGTTCGCTCGGCGCGGTAGGGATTCGCGTCTTCCGAGAACGCGCCGCGGATCGACTTGCCGACATCGACGAGCCCGCCGAGCTTGTCGGCGATGAATCCCGCGGCCTCGGCAACGGGCCCGATCTTCGCGGCGAGACCCTCGACGATGTTGGCGAACGCGGCGATCCGCTCGGGCGTGAACGCCTCGGCGATCGCGACCTTCACGCTATTCCACGCGCGATCCATGCGGCCCGCGTCGCTCTCGAGGTAGGTCGTGAGATCGCGCTGCACCGCGCCGGCGTCGGCGCCCGCTTCGATCAGCGCTTGGTACGCGCTCACCTGGCCGTCGACGGCCATGCGCGCCTTGAGCAGCATCGCGACGGTTTGCTCGGCTTCCTTCGATCCGAGGGCCTTTGTCATCAACGTCGGATCCTTCACGAGCTTCGACTTCTCGATCCCGCTCATGATTTGCTCGAAGGTGCGGAGCGTCTTCACGCCGGTCTTCGGATTCTTGTCGAAGACTTTCACGCCGGCGGCCTCGAACTTTTTCGCGTTGTTCACGATCGCGCCCATCATGGCCTCCATGCCGGTCGCCGCCTGCGCGGCCGAGCCGAAGCCCTTGCGCGCAACCTGGAACGCGGCGCCGAGCTGCGCGATGCCTTCGTTCGTCGTGCCTTCGTTGAATTTGTTCCAGCGCGGAAGGAGCGACGAGAGCGACGCCGCGAAGTCTTTGAGCGAGACGGCGCCGGCCTTGCCCTGCGTGATCATGCCGCCGAAGATGCCCTCGAGTTCGCCGATGCCCACGCCGACGTCCGAGAACGCGGCCGCGGCCGCGGAGACATCCGACACGCTCGCGCCCGACGCCTGCGCCACGCGCGCGAACGTGCTCATGGCTTGCGAGGCGCCGGCGATGTCGCCGGTCAGGTCGACATAGGTCTGCGTGCCGGCGAGGATCTCCGAGTCGGCGACGCCGAAGTCGCTCGAGGTCTTGCGCGCGCTCGTGCGTAGCGCGTCGATCTGGCCCTTCGAGAGACTGCCCGCCATCCCGAGGCGCGTGAGGTTGCGCTCGAAGTCGACGACGGCCTTGCCCTGATCGGCGAGGAAGTCGATCCCGCGGTTCGCGATGCCGCCGATCGTGTTGCCGATGGCGCTCCCCACGGCGCCCTCGCCGATGCGCCCCATGCGGTCGCGGACTCCGCCGGCGAAGGAGTTGACCATCCCCGCGGCCTTCCGAAGAGCGGCGCCGAGTTTGTTCGTGGTCGCGCTGATCTCGACGTTCGCAGCGGTGTCGTTAGCCATGGAGGGGAGGTCCGTTGTAGGCAGCGTTCGTGAACGTCATCCCCGAGGCCGCCGGCGCGTCGCCGTCAGCTCTCCCGATGGCAGAGACCGGAGCTAATCCGGCGAGGACGATCCATCGGATGACTTCGGTACGGCTGAGCTCGAGGGCGGGTCGCCCATAGTAAGCATGAAGCGCGCTAGCCTCGCGACACCGTAGAGTCTCAAGGCCGCCGCGCTTTTTTTTTCGAGAGCGAAGCGGATGCCGGCGGCGTCGCTCTCCGTGATCAGCTCTTCGCCGAGCGGATCGAGTCGGCGACGGACGTCGGCGTAGCAGAGCCACGCGGCGCCGATGATGTCCTGATCCAGCTTCGACCATTCCTCGACGGTGCCGAACCGCTCGCCGTGATTGTCCGGGTCGCGGACTGCCACGGCGAGCGTATCGACGGCCTTCTCTGCGTCGAAGGTCGGCCCGTTGATCGCGGTCGGTTCGAGTTCGAGCGCGGCCATCCGTCGCATGACGTCGGACTCGATCTTCGTGACCTCGACGGATCCGACGAGTTCGATCCACGCCTTGCCGAGCATGGGGATGTCGACAAGCTCGCCGCGGATCATGCCGTCGGCGATGCGTTGCCCGAGGCGCGTAGCCTTCACGGGCTCGGCCTTCGCCTTCGCTGCTAGTTCGCCGAGCTTCGACATCAGATCGGCGTCGCCGCCGCGAGGGTCACGCGGATCTTCGAGTAGACGAGCTTGACCGCGTACTCGTGAACGCCCTGGTTGTCGCTCGACGGGTCGACGGTCGCCACGCGGCACGTGAACGCGAAGCGCATGCCGCGCTGTTCGTCCTGCATGGTGAACGTGAGGATCTTCCGATCGAACTTCACGAAGTACCAGTTGACCTCGGGGGTCCCGGTCTCGCGATAGACCTGCAGCGTGATCTCGCCGCCGCCTTCGATATCGCGGAAGCCCGCGCCTTGCTCGACGCCGACGGCCGTGAGCACCTCGACGTTGCTGTTGTCCTTGACGTCGGCCTTCGCGACTTTCTCGAGGAGCTTCGACGTGCCGCCGCTGAGGCCGCCGCCGGGAATGTCTGCGAAGAATTTCGTGCGTGAAACGATGTCGCCCATGGTGATGCCCTTTCTCTAGTCGGTGCCGTTAGACGAGCACGTTGTGACGCCAAGCGATCTGATGAAGACCGAGGACGACGGTGTAGAAGAGTTCCGCATCGAGGCGCCCGAGCGTCGAGGAGCGCTCGCGCTTGCTCTTCGCCAGGTCGGCCTCGACGTTGCGGATGATGTTCGCGGCGCCCATCTGGCGGGCGATCGCGGCCTGCATGTCGCCGACCTGATCGATCGTGTCGTCGGTGAGGTACACGCCATCGGGCTGCGCGCTCGCGCCGAACCGATCCTCGAAGGCGATGTCGAGCTGCTTCGCGTAGTAGATGCCCGTGCGCGAGACGCCGATGTCACGGAGGATCGCGAACGGCTGCGAGTTCTCGGTGGTCTTCGTCGTCACCATGCGGATGATCTTCGACTGGCCCTCGATGATGGCGCCGGTCGACGAGATCACGGGCGTGATCGGCGTGAGGCCCGCGGCGATCGCGGTCTCTTGCTCGGTCTTCGTGTACGCGTCGGCGGCGCTCGACGGGAAGAGCGGGCCGCGGAGGTTGTTGTAGATGGCGTTCGGACGCTCGCGCGAGAAGACCGCCATGGCCATGAAGGTTGCGATCTCGCCGGCGGTGTTGGGGCAATTCTCGTAGGAGCCGATCAGGACGGCCTGGTGGTTCGCGGCCGCGGCGAGCGTCGTGCCCGTGCCGATCGTGCCGGGCTCGCCGAGGAAGTAGTACCGCCAGCCCTTATCCCCGGGCGCCCATCGCGCTTGAATGTCCGCGTTGATGGTCGTGATGTCGGCGGCCGCGTGGTTGCCGATCGCGATGCCGTCATAGGGCAGCGTCGCGAGCGCGTCGACCGCCGTCGAGATGACGGACACGCCGGTACCGGCAACGCCCTGCGCGAAGGCGAGCGTCACGCCGGGCACGCTCTGCACGACTTCCGTCTTCAGGTCGTTGCCGTTCACGCCGGCGGTGCGATGGGTCATCGTGGCGACGTTCGTCGCGACGGCCGACGACACGGGCAGGACCTGCGCGGCCGCCTGAAGGGCCGAGTTGATCGACGACGCGATCGTGTTCTGCACGGCGCCCGAGCGCACGCCGACGGTGAACGTGCGGCCCGCGACCTTGAAGATCAGGTTGCCGTCGGCCGTCGCGGTGCCGGTAACGGTCGCCGTCGTTGTCCGAGCGGCGGACGCTCCGGGCTCGGCGATGCACACGGCATAGACGCGCGGGCCGCGCTGGAAGAATGACGAGCACGACATCGCCATGCGGCACATGAGCGCGAGCTCAGAGCCCACGCCGAAGAGGCCGTCGGACTGATTCGAGTCGGCGACTTCGTAGACTTGGTTGACGGTCGCGGTGCCGGCGGCCGACTTCATACCGACGAGCGCGACGCGCATCGCCAAGCTAACGAGCGTGCCGGATGCGTACTGATACGAGAACGTGTGGAAGGTCTGCGGGACGTTGAGATCGCTCGCGACGCCGGTGTTGATCATGGCTCTACTGATCCTTCGTGTTGGGGGTCATGCTCGCCGTGCCGGCGAACGGAGCATCGGGCGAACCGCTCATCGCATCCATGTTGGATGCGGGCGTCACGGCGTCGGGCGGGAGCACCGTCGTCTCGGGCGGGCCCGGCAGCGGCGCGTGCGGCGACGGCGCCGGACGGTTGCGGCGCTCGGGCGACTGCGGCCCGTTGCCGTCGGGAAGCGGCGGGCGGCGATCGGGCGGGGCCTGGCGATGGCGGCGGTTCGCGGCCTCGATCTCGCCTTCCGGGAGGCGCTCGACGTTCGGCTCGCCGGCGGGCTGCACGGTGCCGAGGTCCGCGCTCGAGACCTTCGCGCCCGTGTCGAGGGCCTCGGGCGCGTCGGCGAGGGCGATGTTGTCAAGGTCGACGGGCGTGCCGGTCATCGTGCACGGGAAGAGATCGAGGCGACCGATCGCGCGACGGATGTCGCTCGAGTAGCGCACGCGAGCGACGTCGCCGTGCTTCACGTAGAGGAGGTTCCCGTCGGGGCTCGTGCCGTCGGCGGGCGCGATGGGCGTCGTGCGGCCCTCGGGTGCAGAAACGAAGATGTGCTCGGGCATGGGATTCCTTTCAGGTCTGCGAGTCGGTGTCGATGGTCGACGGTTTTAGGGGCAAACCGTCGCGGAGTCTACGCTCGCCCTCTTCCTGCGAGAGCCGCGTCCAGAGTTCCGCCAGGAGCGTCGTCACGTTGCGGTTCGGGTTGATGTTCGTGGCGACCGTGACCGAGTAGGTCTGGATCCAGATCGAGACCTCGCGGAGCGAAGTCAGCTCTTCCTCGCGCGAGTAGCGCACGCCCTTGATCGTAGAGCTCTGGATCGCGGCGCCGGCGTACTGACCGACGATCAACTCCTTCGCGTGAGCCATCGCGACGTGGAGCCCCGGGTCGCGCGTGTCGTCGAGGGCCGCGAGCCCGTCGGAGAGCAGGCGACCCTCGGTGATGTCGCGCACGTGCGTCGAGAAAAAGTAGAGGGCGACCTCGAGATCCTCGGTGTAGTTGAAACCCTGCGGCCCGATGGGCTTCGCGCTCGCGTCGCCGACGGAGACCGCGATCGCGGGCGAGCGCTTGCCGAGCGCTTCGTTGAGTAGCTCGATGCCGTCGGAGTCCTGCCATCCGCGGATGACGCCGCCCCACGGGATCACGGCCTGTAGGTAGCCGCCATTCGCACGGAGGAGCCCGGAGAGCATCGTGACGATCCCGCGCTGCACGATCGTGCGGTGCGGTGCGACGAGCTTGTGATCGAACGTGTGAGCCATCTAGACGCTTCCTTCCCAGGATTTCTTGAGAGCGATCTGCCACATGTCGCGGACCTTCCGCTTGAGGTCTTTGCTCGCGTACATGAAGCGACGGCGCGGGATGCGGGCGCGCTTGCCGCCGCGGCCGCCTTCGTTGTGCACCTTCGACCAGCGCTTGACCTTCGACACGGCGCGCACGTAGTCGGGCCCGCTCATCAGGCGGAAGGCCGACGGCAGACGCCCGAGGAGTTTGCCTCGAGATCCGCCGCGTCGGCGGCCGCGGCGCGCGATGGTCGACGCCGCTCGAGGCTTCCAGCGGCGGCCGCTTTCGTCCTCTTGATCCTTCGAGTGCGCGCGGATGTCATCGCGCATCGGCTTCTTTGCCTGGCGGAAGATCTTCCGCCCGTCGGTCTTCTTTAGGCGGGCGAAACCGTCGAGCGCGCCGCGCACGTTGACGGTCGCCGAGAACACTTACCGATAGCCCCGGAGCTTCCGACGGCTCACGGCCTTCGACGAGTCGCGCGGTACGGCCTTGTCGACCATGAGCGCCGATGGCGTGGTCGGCTCGACGCCGAGCGACACGCGACCGTCCGAGAGCATCTTCAGCCACTCGGTGTCACGCTTCGCGTTCTCGAGGTCCTCGTCGCTCTGCATGCTGCGGTTCTCGCGCAGGATGCGCGACGCCATGCGAGCGGCGAGCTTCACGATGGGGAGCGGCGGCGAGGCGATCGGCACCGCGTAGCGCTTGCCCGCGTAGGTGTCGATGATGGCCTCGGCCTCGGCGATCGCAGACGCGACGGCATCGGTGTTTGCCGTGTCGCCGTCGTTGTCGTAGTCGGTCAACTGCGCGAGCTTGTCGGCGCCGCCCACTGCGATCGTGACGTCTGCGATCGTCGCGTAGGCCATGGCTAGCCGCGCGTCGCGTTCTGCTTACGGCCGGTGTCCGGGTCGGTCAGGCCCGGCGCGCGCTTCGTGCCGAGGGCCTGCGCCTTCCAGCGATCGCGCTCGGCCGTCATCGCCTCGAGCTGCGCGCGGAGGTCCGCGTTCTGCGCCTCGAGATCCATCGACGCCTGATCGCCCTTCATGACGATCAGCGCGCCGCCGGTCTCGGGGCGAGCGTCCTCGAAGATCGCGGCCGCGCCGGCGGGATCCGTCACGAGGGCGCCCGAGCCCTGCGCCTCGGCGACGTCGGTCGGGTCGTTGAGGTCGTTGATGACCGCGACCTTCACGGGCGTCTTCGAGAACTCGAGGCCGGCGCGCCGACGCTGCGGAATGCCGCGCGCGGTCGCGACAGTGAGCACGGTGCCCGGCGGGTACTCCTGCCACGCGCGCTCACGCTTCGCGATACGAGCTTCGCGATCCTTGTACCAAGCGCGCTCTTCCTGCGGCGTCGAGAACGCAGGCGGCGGTGCGTCGAGTTCCGGGTCGGTCGGGATGTCGTAGCGACGCAGGCGGCCCGTGACCACCTTGTCGCCGGTGGCAACGACGCCGGCGACGCCGGCGGCGCCTTCGTCGCGGGTCTCGCCCTTGCCGCCGACGGCGGTGTTGTCGCCGAGCGTGGCGGTCTTCGTGTCGCCGCTCTTCGGAGCGTCGAGGGTCGTCTTCGTCGTGTCGTTGTTCGCCATGATGGTCTCCGATGAGTGGTTGTCTGCGGTCGCTCTATGAAACGCGAGTAAGCGGTGTATCCGTGCCGGCGATTCCTGGCCTGGGTCCCGGGCGGGCGTCTTGCCCTCGCGCTTCACACAACGGCCGACGGTTGTCGGCTTCGTGCGCGGGCCTTGCTGATACCAAGGCCCGCGCCCTGCGCTACGCGCCCGGACCGCCGACGATCTCCTGCCAGAGACCATAGTCGGCGCCGAACTCGGCCTCGATGCCGTAGAGGAACTTGCCCGTGCGGAACACGAACTCGCCCTCCTCGACGCTGAGGAACTCCGGGCCGCGCTTGATGTGAACGATGATCGCCGAGGAATCCTCGGGGATGAGCGCCCACTCGAGACCCGTGAGAGTGACGTCGGTGCCGGCGATGTTGAACGTACCGGCGCGGATGCGGCCGTGCACGAGGAGCGTCGCCGATCCTTCGTTCAGGTTCTCGGTGCCGTCGGTGAGCGTGCCCTTCTCGAGGATCGCTCGCGCGGCGCCGCGGTTCGCGGGACCGACGAGGAGGATCATGCGCGACTGAGGCGGGTTAACGGGCGTGCCGTTCTCGTCGACGATCTCGATGTAGCGCTGCCACGCGAGATCATAGGTCGTCTGCGAGAGCGCGCCCGTCACCTTGTTCGACTGCGCGGTACCGCCGGCGCTCGAGGCCGTGTGATCCGTGTCGATCAGGTTCTGCCCGTCGTAGGTCGTGCCGAGCGCAGAGCCCGCGATGCCCGCGGCGATGTAGCCGACCACGAGCTCGTCGATGGCCCACCCGTACGCGCGCGCCATGCCGGCGATCCGCTTCGCGTAGAGACCGAGCCGATCGTTGAGGATGTCGTGCTTCGACACCTCGATCGAAGCCTCGTAGGGATCCGTGACGATCGCCTTCGATTCGCCGCGAAGCTTGTGGATGTACTTCGGGCCGATCCAGCGCCGCATCTTCGGCGTCTCGGTCAGCCAGATCTGGCGGTCGACCACGTTGTCGGTCTCGACGACGGTCGCGAGCCGCTCGTAGACCGGAGCGGCCTTCGTGAGCCGATCCATGAAGGAGGTCTTGAAGCCGATGTAAGCGGCTTCGATCTTCGACGAGTCGAGCGAGCGACCGCCCTGACCGCCGATGGCGAGTGAATTCTTGATCTTCATAGCGTGTGGAGTTCCTTTCCTCGCCTACTAGGTTGCCGCGACCACGCCGCCGAGCATCGCGACCGCGACGCCCGCCGAAGTGACCTCTTCGACGATGCCGGCAACGATGTCATTCGTCGCCGTCGCCGCGTTCGTGACGGTCTGGTTGTCGAGGACGTAGCAAGGCGAGCCCTTCATCGCCGCTGTGACGTTGCCGTCGTTGGCGAAGAGGAAGACGCCGCGCTCGCACACCAGCTCATCGTCGCCGGCGGTCTGATCGCAGCGATGACCGGAGCGCCCCCACATCTTGAGAGCGGCGGTGTCGCTCGCGTTGACCGCGGCGCCGGCGGCATTGAGGCAGACCATCACGCCGGCGGGGATGACCTGACCGGCGGCGGGCACCACGGGGGAAAGCTCGCGCTCGATGAGGAGCGCGGGCGAGTTGCGATCACGAGTCGTTGCGGCCATGTGCTAGCCCTCCTTCGCGGTAGAGAAGCGGCCCATGTTGCGGCCGCGGGTATCGTGGCGGTTCGCCTTCATGTCGTCGAGCGACACGCCGAGCTGTTCGGCGGCCGCGGCGAGGACGGCGTCTTCGGTGACGTCGGCGGCGAGTTCCGTGCGCGGCGGGTCGACGCCGAGCGCGGGCTTCGTCCCGACGGGCGCCTTCTGCGGCATCGTCGAGAGGAAGGTCTTCAGGAACTCGAGGCCGCCCGTCGTCGCGAGCGTGCGGAGGGAAGCCTCCTGCACGTCGGCAACGCGGTCGCCCTTCGCGTCGCGCGTCGCGAGGAGCTTGCCCTCGGAGTACGCGCCCGTGATGGCGGCCTCGATGTTCGTGGCGAGGGCCTGCGCTTCGTTGGCGGCCGCGAGCGCGCGAGACTTCGCCAGCTCGCTCTCTGCCGTCGTGGCGCGGTCCCGCCAAGCGGAAAGCTCGGCGACGACGGCGAGGGCGCGATCCTCGTCGCCATCGCTGAGGGTTGCGAGGCCCAAAGCCTTCGCGAGTCGGGGGAGTGCCATCGGTGAAATCTCCTCGTGGTGCGGGTTCGTGACGTAGAGCGAAAGCTCGGCGGATAGTTGCTGCTTGATGTCTTCGATACGGGTGCCGAGGACGGCGGGAACGTTCACGCCGGAGACCTCGGTGCCGTCTGCGGATTGGTCCTCGTATTCAGCGATCTTGTGGCCGTCGTCAAGCTCCACGCGCTTGCCGGGGTAGCAGCCCTCCCGCCAGTAGCAGGACTTCGGGCCGCGGACATCGACTCCATGGGCGGTGCAGACGATCGGCCCGGTCGGGAGCCACCCGATCGAGAACCGATCGAGCGTGCCGTCGAGGAAGCTGATCACGGCGTCGGGCTTCACGACGTGCAACACCTGGCGGAAGTTGAACCACCCGTGTCCGTCCAGCTCGCCGACGCTCGAGAGGATCGAGCCCTTGCGCGCCTCTTGCTCGCGGCTGTTGTGATTCAGGAGGAAGACGCCGCCGGTAAAGCTCGCCGCGATCGCCTCGAGCTTCGAGGTCTTGAACCGGCGGTGGTTGCGGTTCGGGTTGCCGTCTTTCTGGCGGAAGGTCTTCGCCGTGACCTTCGCCTCGACGTGCTTACCGGCGCGCACGTTCTCGATCAGCTCGGCCTTCTGCGCGAACTCGAGCTTGTCGATCGGCGTGCCGCGCAGAATGTTCTCGACGCCGCGGCCCGTGAGCTCCATCGCCTCGAGAGCGTCGGTGATGGTCTCGGTCGCCGACGTCGGGCCGATCTGTAGCGACGGATGGTTCGGGTGCTTCATGACTTTTCTCCTCCGGTTGCGGGCGCCTTCACTTGGAACGTGACGCCGGCGCCGGCGGGCACGCGGAGGCCGAACTCCTCGCGAAGCTGCGCTTCGTCGAGGGGCACAACCTGCCCGATGATCTGTAGGACCTTCGCGCGCTCGAGGGTGTCGCGCGCGAGCTGCATACGAAGGAGCGGCGGAGCGGCGTCCTCGCCGTAGCCGTTCCAACGCACGAACGGGAGGCCGACGTCGCGCACGAACATCTGCTCGAGGCGGCGCGCGTCGCCGGCGATCACCGTGTGCGCGCGGTCGGCGTGGATGTCCGCCAGGGCGTAAGAGCCCTTGCCATCGACGTCGGTGTTGAGCGTGCCGCCGGTGACGAGCTTGCTCATCTCCTGATCGGCGCGGTCGGCGATCGCGGGATAGACGCTCGTCGGATCGCCGGCGCGCACGGCCTGCGCGAGGGTGATCTGCGTCATGTCCGACAGAACGGCATAGCCATCCTCGCCGATCATGCGGACCGCTTCCTCGAGCGCGTTGCGAGACTCCTGCGATGCGCCTTCCTTGTAGTAACCGACGGCGAGCGGAAGCCCGAACATGTCGGCGAAGACCTGCCAGTCGGCGATCGCCCATTTCTTGAACGTCGCCCACCACGTGAGCGTGCGCATGAGGCCGGCGGCCCATGGGTTCCGATGCGGGTAGCGCGAGACCGCCCACAGACCCGGATCGAGATCGCTGAGTTCCATCCGGCCGACGTCGCCGGTGATCAGCATGATGCGGCCCGGCTCCTCGCGTGGCGACGCGAAGCGACGATGCGGGACGTTGATGAAGCGCTCGGGCGCGACGACTCCGCGATCGACGTTCCAGTGCAGCGCGCTCGCCGCGATGCCCATGAAGGGCGCGGTGCCGTGATGCTCGAGGAACTCGCGGAAGTCGAGGCGATTGCGAAGGCGCTCCTCGAGATCCGCGGCCGCGCGATCACTCGGCGCGTGCCCGGGTCGGCCCGAGCGAAGCACCCAATCCTTGCCGGCGCTCGCCTGGATCCGGCCTTCCTTCAGGCCGCGAAGATGCCCGTCGACTTCGATCAGGTCCTCGAAGAGATCGTACTGACGGACCGGAGATCCGGCCTCGGCCTGTCGGAAGATCGAAACGATCATCTCGGGCTCGATGCCGGCGCCCGGATGCGAGCTGTACGTGTCGATGTTGCGGATCGGCTTCACGGGCTCGCGTCGCGCGGGCTTCGTCGGTAGCCGGATGATGTTGTCGAGTTTCTCGAGGCGCGGAGCGTTCGGCATTAGTACCGGAAGCGGGACCCACGGCGCGCCCCTCGCGCCGGGCCGCTCGTAGGCGGCATGACTCGCAACGCAGGCGGCGCCTCGCCCGGAGCGGGCGGGATGTCGACCTTGGCAACGACGGGATCCACGTGGCCGGTTTTGACCGATCTGAGCATTCGAGGGAAGAGCCGAACGATCGGGTAGCTCGCGGCGTCTCCGAGGTGCGCGGGCTCCTTCACGCGGTCGGGCTTGCCGTTGATGGTCTTCCACTCGCGGATCGCCTTCGTCGTCTTCGGCGCGCGGTCGGCGTCGGAGTACAGACGCCGCACGCCGGCGGTCGATGCGATGAGCGACGTGAACGCGCGCACGCGGTCGACGATCTCGGGATTCGCCTTCGTGTACTTCGACGGCGGGACGATGCGACGGAAGCCCTCGCCGCGGATCAGGTCGAAGGAGCCCTTGCCCTTCCAGTCGGGCGGCGGGTCGTCGGGCTTGCGGCGTCGGCTGTGCTGATACTGGCCCGAGGCGTCGCACACGATCAGCGTCGTATCCGGGTCGTAGCCCTTCGCGCCGAGGAGCGCACACCAGTCAAGCTCGTCGCCGCCCTCGAGGACGACTTCATCGGTGATCCACGCGACCGTGTGATCGGGATGCGGGCTGTCGAAGAATTCATAGACGGGCCCGCCGATGTGCGGGTAGCGCTGCACGTCGAGGCCGACGACGTGCGTGATGCCGTCGCCCTCGCCGAGCTCACGCAAAAGCTCCTCGGTAACGGAGCCCATCCGGCGCGTGACGATGAGCGGCGGCGCCGTCGCTTCGTTCTCGAAGCGGATCCAGTTGTAGGCCACGGCATCCTTCGGCCCGAGGAACATGCCGAGGACCTCGATCTGGAACGTGCGCTCGTCGAGTTCGGCGCGCATCGATAGCAACGCGGTGCGATCGATGAAGGGATTGAGGAGCGGATTGAAGTGCACGAGCACGCTCGCGCGTTTGCCGAGTCGAGCGTCGGCCGCGAAGTCGGAGACCCACACTTCATCTTTCGCCTCGACGGGCGGGTTGGCGCAGACGAGCACGAGCCCGGACTTATCGACGACGGCGCCACGCGAGATGATGAAAGCGCGCTGCTTCATCCGCTGGCCTTCGTTCAAGACGATGAGGTGCGCTTCGCCTTCCTTCAGGGCCTCGGCGCCGGCCTCGCCGTGCGCGCCCTTCAGGATGATCGAGGAGCCGTTGCAGAGTTCCCACCCGTGCGCGCTCTCGCGTTCGATCCACTCCGCGGCGAGGCATCCGGCGACGTAGCGCTTCAGCTCGGCGAGCTTCTCTTCGGTCGCCGCCGGCGCGACGAGCCACACGATCGAGTTCGGGAACGCGACGGCATACGTGCACGCCAGGCCGACGCCGACCCACGACTTACCGCCGCGGCGGCCGCCGGCGAACATCGCCGAGTAGGCGTGATGCGGCGCCGTGTCGAGGAGGAAGTTGTCCAGGTCGGCGGGCGGCGGCGGCGGATTCTCGCGGCGATCCTTATGCGCGTCGATCCACGCGCGGAACCATTCGACGGCTTTCACCTGGCCCGGGTGCACGCGGAGGGTCACGCGCTGATCAGAGTCGCCGTCGAATTCGTTCGCGCGTCGATCCCATCGCCCGCCCTCGGAGAGCAGGATGCGGCCGTCGAGCGTCTCGAAGTCGATCCGCATCGGCACGTAACGGCCTTCGCCCGTCGCGTGCTCGCGCCGAACTTTCTCGATGACCTGATCGACGTGATTACGAACCGTCACCAGAACCGCCGCCGAAGTCGCCCGCGTTCGGGTCTTCGATGTTCGCGGGCGGCGCCGTTCGCGGCGGTGCGGCCTCGAGCTTCGCGCCGCGCTTCGCCTTCGCCTTCGCCTCTAGCTCGCGCTGATTCGAGAGGATCAGTTGCTCGGCTTCCCATCGTCGCGCGTCGGGCATGAGGCGCGCCGCGGCCGCTGAGATCGTGCGGAGCTCACGGCGCCGCTCCTTCGCGCTGATCGTTCCATCGTTCATCGCATCGTGCGCGCTCACAACCATCGCGCGATGGAGCCATGACTGCGCGGCAAGCGGATCGTCGGGCGGAGTTCCGAGGGCGACGAGCGCCGCCGGCGGCGGAGCGGCGGGCCCGTCGGTGCCGGGGATCGCGGGCAGCGGCGGCGGGTCGGCCGGGTCACCGTCGGCTTCCGGGTCCTCGAGTTCCTCGCCATCCGCGCGCGCGAGCGCGGCCGCGGCGACCTTCGCGGCGTGCGCCGTGATCCGGCGAGCGTGCTTCCGGCGCTTCGCTGTCTTCCGCTTCGACTTCACGGGCACGTCCGTCGAGGCTATCCGTCTTCGGGCCACTCGGCGAGACCCTTCGCATAGCGGGCCACGCGGTCGATGTCCGCGTCGCTGAGGAGGTGCAGGATATCGGCGAACCGGCGCAGGCCCTCCGTGCTCGCACGCTCGAAGCGGCGCCCGAGGTGATAGAGCGCCGCCATCCGATCGTTGTACTCCGCGAGCGACGCCTTCACGGCGGGCGTTTGCTCGGGCGTCTTGAACTCGATCTTGGTGTACGGCGGGCTAGCCACGGCGCGGGAAGGTCTCGAGGTCGTAGGGGCGATCGTCGTCATCGTCGTCAGCAAACTTGCTACCGGGGCCCGGCGGCGGTGCGACGTGGATCGGAAGCGGCGGCGCCGGCGCGATCGGCACGACGACAGAGCCGAGCGTGTCGACTTCGCCCGTTGTGACTTCGTATCGGTGAGTGGTCTCGGTCGCCGGCGCGACGAAGGTCTGCGAGAGCGCATCGCGTGCGATCCGATCGCGCGCGGCCGCGGCCTCGAGAGTCGCGACCTTCACGGCGAGCGAGAGTCGCTCGGCTTCGACCGCGTCGTGCGCGGACTCGGCGCGCGTGAGGGCGACGTCGAGACCGTGCGGCGCCACGAAGTCGAAGCCGTAGCGCACGAGCACGCGCGAGAGCACGAGCCCGACCTCGCGATCGAGGAGCGCATCGACGTCGGCCTCGTGGCGCTTGTCGAGGTAGTCGGGCCCTGGCGGATAGCACTCCGTCTTGATCCGGAGGCGGATCTGCGCGACGGCGCTCTCGATGTCGTCGGCGAGTCGGCGCGCGTTCGTGGCCGACAGAGGAAGCGGAAGCATGTACGGCATGTGTGATCCTTCAGGCGAAGAGGTCGGACTGAATGCCGCGCGCGATGCGGCGGCGGGCTTCTTTGTGGGCGGCGGCGTCGACTTCGGCGCCGATGAAGTCGCGGCCGAGTGACTCCGCGGCGACGGCGGTCGTGCCCCATCCGGCATGTGTGTCGACGACGAGATCGCCCTTGCGCGAGTAGTCGCGCACGATCGCGCTCATCATGTCGATGGGCTTGCCGCGGCCGCCGCCGGCCTCGAGCGATTTCTTCGTGATGTAGTAGCCGGGCGGCGAGCCCCAGCCGATCCATTTGCGACCTCGCGGCCGCGCGCAGATGAGCGAGACGCTTTCTTGTCGAGGCCCGTCGCCCTGCTTACGAAACGACATCCCCGGCATGATGCAAGGGATCGGAGCGAAGCACTGGCGATCGACTTCGGCGAAGGCCGCCTCCCACGCGGGCACGAGGTCGTGCGAGGTCATGATCGCGAACCATCCGCGCACGACGGGCGACCACGATCGCACGTAGTCGCGCACGAGCTCAGGCGTCATCGCTGCGTACTCGGGCGCGAGGCCGGCGGCGTCCGAGCCATCGTTGCGATCGCCCGGGTCGCTGTCATGCACGCGCGCGCCGTACGGCAGATCGCCGATCAGCGCATCGCAGGCGATCGGGTCGAGCCCGTCGACGAGCACGTCCTGCCATCGCCCGAGGCGCAGATCGATCACGTGCGGCGCGCTTTCTTCGCGGCGGCCGCGCGTTGGTAGCTGTCGCAAAGCTCGGCGTGCGATCGCCGAGCGGCGCGCTTGCGGGCCTGTCGCTCGCCCACGAGCACGACGGACATGATCTCCACGTCGAGGAAGACGCGAGCGCCTTCGATGACGGCGACGTGCACGGTGCGCTGGCACCGCGGGCAGACGGACTTCGTAGAGGCGAGCGAGTGACTCATGTGCTTACCGGCAAGAGTAGCGAGGGGAGCTTCCCTGTCGCGAGCACGTTCGGAAGCTCGGCGAGAATCTGATCGCCGACGGTCTCGCCGCGGGGCCCCGTCACGATGTACGGCAGGAACTCGCGCTCGAGGAGCACGATGTTCGACGCGACGGCCTCGAGCTTCGCCTTCAAGATCAGCACGAGCGCGCGCCATCGCCGACGGATCTCGGCGTCGACTTGGTTGGAGGTCATCCGCTTCGCCGACGGGAAGGGCAGCATGAAGCGCATCCGAAACCCGCCGAGTTCGAAGCCGATCATGGCGCCGGTGTCGTCGTGGCCGTAGAGGAAGCCCTTCGCGCCCGAGCGCTTGAGGAGCTTTTCGATCTCGTCGCGCGAGCGCTGCACGGGCACGTTCGTGCGTTCGGCGTAGCGGCGAGCCATCCTAGTTCTCGCCGCCCTCGCCGCCCTCGCCGAAGTCGTCGTCGCCCGCTTCCTTCGCGGCGGCGGCGGTCTCGGCGATCTTGTCGGCGACGTCCGTCGGCGCGTCGTCATCGTCATCGCCTTCCTCTTCGTCGGGCTTCTTTCCCATCCCCGGCAGGGATTCCTGAAGCTCGTCGAGGCGCGCGACGCGATCGCCGATCAGCTCGCCCGTATCCTTGCGGTAGCGCTGCACCTGGTTACGCGGCGTGAGCCACTCTTCGATCGCGACCTCGACGTCGCGCTTGCCGGCGGCCGCGGCGCCGAGCGCGTTCGTGAGCTTGCTGTCGACCTCGGCGATCTTCGCCTTGTAGTCGGCTTGGATGCTCTTCAGCTTTTCCTTCAGCTCGCCCTTCGCGCGCATGAGGTCGCACGCCTTCGCGCGTTGCTCCTCGATCTGCCCGAGGGTAAGCCGCTCGGTGATGGTCTCGAGGCGCTCGCCGATCTTGCGGCCGCGGCCGTCGTCGCCCTTCGTCGGGCCTTTCTTCGTGGTGCTCTTCGCCTTCGTGTTGCTCTTGCTCTTCGTCGCCATGGTCTCTATTCCTCCTCGGGGATCTTGAAGTCGGGGCATCCTGGCACGCTCGGCAAGCGCACACGCGCAGGCGACGGCCAGTTGGTTTCGTTGATCATGATCTGCATGGTCATGCAGACGTTTTCCTGCGCGGCTTCCAGGTCGGCGAGCCGATCGTTTTGCTCGCGCTCGCGCGGGTCGATGAGCGTGATCGCGGCGCGGAGTTCCACGCGCGCGTTGTGAAGCTCCTCGCGTAGATGCTTCGCCTCGGCTCGGGCCGCGCGCGCGTTCGCGTTCGCGTGGTCGATGCGAGTGAGCACGGCGCCGACCGCCAGGAGCGCGACCGCGATGCCGACGGCGACGAGCGCGAGCCCGCCGGCGAGCTGCGCCTTCGACGGCCGACCTACCACGTGATCACCTTCCCGGTTTCGCGAAGCACGTGCGCGTGTCCGCCGCGGTGCCCCTTCCATCGGTCGCACTGGATCGACGGCAGGGCCTTCCGCTCGCCCGTCGCGGTGATGATGTAGCTGAGTTGCTGACCGCATCGACGCGCGCGCAGACGAGCGGCGGCGAGCTTCAGGACGGCGACGCCGATGCCGGCGGCCTTGCGTACGATTCCCATCAGACAAGCTCCTTCAGCCGAGCGCCGCGCAGGAGCGGGTCGGCGATGTCTTCGTGTTTGCCGCCCTGCCCGTCGTCGACTTCGCGGCGCGCGCTCGTGACGATGTTGCTATCGACGGTGCGGATGCCGACGGCCGACGGATATGGGAGGCGCTCCTTCGGATCCGCGAAGTCGTCGAGCGGCTGCACGAACGTGGTCTCGGGCTCGACGTTTTTGGCGGGCCGCGGTTCGTGCCACGCGATCCGCGCTCGCATTCCGTGCGCGAGCTCCACGGTCTCGCCGATGTTGCGCGAGCCGAGCGTCATCGTGCAGCCGAAGAGCGGACCGCCCGCCGCGTACACGTAGCCGAGGCCGTCGCACTGTCGACACCGCATCTCGTCGTAGTCGGCGCCGGCGAAGATGCCGATGCCGTCGCACGCGGTGCAGTCGATGTGAATGCCGGCGATCTTCATCCGCGCTTGATCCCGGGGCCCGGAATGCGAGTCGGCTCGGGCCGCGGCGTCGGTCCCGTCGTCGGAACGGGCGGGCGAACGGTGCGGATCCGCGCGTTCACTGCGTCGAGGAGATCGCCGGCGATGTCGACGGAGCGCACGACGGCCTCGTCCTGATCGTCGATGCGGCGACGTTCGTGCGTGTAGACGATCGCGGTCATGATGGCGAGCGTGTCGCGTTCGGTCATCGGTGGCCCTCCTCGAGCTTCGTGTGCTCGTGCGCGACCATGAAGGGGCGCGCGGTTTCGTCGTCGAGTAGCGCGCGGCACGTGGTGCAGGCGACGAGGAAGCGATCATCGAGGAGCCGCACGAAGACGAGCGCGTGCGTGTTGATCTCGAAGTGCTCCACGGCGCCGACGCGCACGAAGCGGAGGGCTTCCTCGACGGCCTTCTTTACGATGGCGTCGATCATCGGAGCGCGTACCGCCAGAGCGCGATCGCGACGGGCGTGAGGATGCCGATGATGATGATGAGCGCGATGATGCTCTCGCCGCGCCCGACCTCGGGGTGGTTGTCTTTCATGCGGGCGAGACCTCGATCCACGTGTCGGAGGCGACTTCGACGAAGATCGGAACGAAGCCCATCGGCGATCCGTCTTCGTGGGACCCGCGGATCGTGGAGCCGGCGCGGTTGATGCGCGCGACGGTGCGGCACGCGCGCGAGGCATTGCCCGAGGAGCGGAATGGATCGATCGGGCCGGCGACGAGTTCGCCGTTCGCCGAGCGGAGTCGCCAGTACCAGCCCCGCGCGTTCGCCTTCATGCGGAAGACTTCGTAGCGATCGACGCGCGGGAGCTTCGTCAGGAGCTTGCTCACGGGCGCGCCTCGGCGGCGGCGATGATTCGATCGAGAACGGCCATCGGCCAGTCGCCGCACGTGCGCACGGCCGAGCGGGCCGCGTGCAGGTCTCGAAGCTCCTGGCGGTTGACGGTCTCGACGATGCGGCGAGGAGCGGCCGCGAGCGCGTTCTCGCTGCGGAGTTTCGCCAGGGTGGCGAGATCCGCGATCGTCGTGTGCTTTGGAAGGCGGCCGAGCGTCGTGAGGTCGACGACGGGCATGCCGAGCTTGCGCGCGTGAGCGGCTTCCGCCTTCATGCCCTGCGAGGTCTGCGCGCGATCGCCGCCGACGAGCACGATCAGGTCGCAGCGCTCGAGGGCCGCGAGGTCGTCGGCGATGCCGCGATCGCGATACTCCAGCTCTTCCTCGTCGCCGTACGCTTCGACGTAGGGGAGCCACGGAATGCAGATGGCCCACGACGTCGCCGACACGAGCGCGCGAAGCCAGAGCTTCACGTTCGCGATGTTCTGTTGGCGGTCCTCGCCGTGGCCGACGGGATGCGCGAGGTACGCGACGAGCTTGCTCATAGCGGCTTGATCTCCACGTCGAGCTCGCGCCCCACGTAGTAGGTCGCGCCCATGCCTTCGGTCTTTTTCACGACGAAGGCGATCGAGGACATTCCATCTTCGGATCCGAAGACGCCCTCGCCCTTCACGCGAAGCGTGTGCTCGTGATCCTCGACGGTCTTGACGGTGACTCGTAGTTTCATAGTTCCCCCAGGCCGAGCGCGGCACGTACGGCGCCGCTGTAACCGACGCCCCAGCGGCCCATGCCGGCGGCGTCGAGCGCGTGATCGCGCAGGGTGATCGACTTGCCCCGAGCCCGGAGCTTCGACTTCGTGGTCTCGACGAGGACGGCGCCGAGCCCGGCCTCGATCTCGGATTGCTCCCACTGCCCGAGGCGTCCGCTCTTCGGACGGGGCAAGAGCGTGCGGCGCCACTCGAGTTGCGTCGCCCACACGACGGGCACGCCGAGGCGCCACCCGAGCGTGCTCACGATCGTCGAGCCCGTCGCGAGCGAGATGATCGCATCGTTGCCGACGGCCTTGCCCTGCGCGCGTCCCGCCTCGGCGATGATCACGCGCACGCGACGGCCGTGACCGACGAGCCCGCGCTCGAGATCCATCAACGTGTCCTCGACGAAGTTGTCGAGACCGTCGAGGAGCTCACGCACGCGGCGATCGCGATCGGTGAGCTGATCCGTCGTCGAGTTTCCGGGTCGCGTCCGGCGAGGGGCGCTCTTCCGACCCGCGGCGCGCGCGGCTTTCTTCGCGCGATTGTTCTCGCGCACGACTTCGCCCGGCGCGGTGCCGATCGCGTCGATGTCGATCACGTCGCCGGCGCCGTTCACGATCGCCGCGCCGAACGTCCCGAGACCTGGATCCAGCGCGAGCGCAAGCGACATGGCCGACAGTCGTAGAACGCGAGCGCGAGATCGCACAACGACGATCCGGCGGCGACCGCGTGCGACGAGTTGACGCAGGCCACGAAGTAGTACTCGCCCCGCGGCGAGTTCCCGGTACCGGCGGCGGGAGCGACCGCGACAGGTTGTCACACGGCGCCAAACGTTCTGGCTTGCGTTCTGCGCTCGCGTAGGTGCCGAGCGTGGCGGATCCGGGTCGGGGTTCGTTCGCGCGCTCCTGCGCGAAGCCAGTGCCGTTTTTCGCGGAATCAGCCATTTACCGCCCTCAATCTCGGACCGAGGGTTGTCCGCGAAGAGGGCCCATGG